>Ga0208545_1001085_pt1 | contig 12363 bp, 21 predicted proteins | sample DEB08_DNA_12_FD_185498 | JGI IMG/M metagenome (GOLD analysis project Ga0208545, IMG submission 185498) | Aqueous microbial communities from the Delaware River and Bay under freshwater to marine salinity gradient to study organic matter... | ecosystem: Environmental > Aquatic > Marine > Coastal ... | reverse complement strand
AATACGTAAAAATCTTAATACTACTAAATCTTGAGGCATAGCTACACCTGATGTAGCTGTTCCTGATGCAATAGTAGTTGTTTTTCTAAAGGCGTTTAAATCTAACTCCTTCATAATTCTTAGTTCTGCATTAGCTATACATACATCAATAGGAGCAGTTCCTGGTCCTGTAGCTGTAGTAAATTCTGTACCATCATTCTCAGTCCAATCTTGGATTGCTTGTTTTAATTGTACGTATGTTAATCCCATTTAATTACCCCATTCATCTGTACCCCACAGGTAAGTTCCCCAACCTGGAGTTACTACTGTAACTGTACCTAATGTAGCTGTCGCTCCTGACAGTGTAACTGGTACTGCAGTTATTACTTCAGGTGTAACACTTCCCAATGTTGATGTCATTTGTGACATCGTCACTGGATGAGCGCCATTAAATATTAATGAACCTAATCCACCTGTACCTGCTAATCCTGGCGGTATCTCTGTAGTGTTAAAGAACAATCCAGTGTTACCTAAACTAGCGGTCATAGCCCCTAGTTCAATTCCAGAAACAGTTTCTGATACATTAAGAGTTACACTACCTAATGTACTTGTTCCTGCAAACCCTTCAGCATCTTCAACAGTAGCTAATACTACCGAACCAAGAGTTGCAGTTGCAGAAGACAATGATACAGGTTGTATCAGAGCTTCAACGACAGTACCTAAACTAGCTGTTGCTTGGAATCCTTCTGCAGATTCCGTAGCCGCTATAGTTACACTACCTAATGCACTTGTTGCTTGTTGCCAAGCCTCAGTAGGTATTGGAAATACAACCGCAATTGCTATACCAGTACTGTTTAGTACACCAGTAGCTTGGAAACCTTGAGCATTTTCTCCTGCACCAATGACAACTCTTCCTAAGTTAGCTGCACATTGTCCTGAAAATTTACCATGTAAAGGTCCAAGAGATACAATTGTATCCGATGTACTTTGAGGAGGTCTAGGTTTATATAAAACACTAGGGTCTCCCCCTTGAATATACATTTCAGGATCTAACTGAGGTTGTTTAGGTTCCCAGTCACCCTTGTATACTCTAAATCCTGTCCACTCTGTTCGAGCGTCTTTGTACCTAATCTTAAAACCTGATCGGTCGTCGATTAGTACTGCGTGTTTACCCCTCGCGTATTTGCCCATTATGCATATCCACGAACCTTAGGCGTCACATAAAAACTTGCACGTTCTCTATCTTCTTCTCTAGCTAATTCCCATTCTTCTTTATACATTTGTATTAGTTCTTGTCTTCTGTTTATGTCTACTAATTTTGGGTGTTTGTTTGCTAGTTCTACAGTTAAACCACTAATCAATGCTGGTAGCATTCTTTTAGGTACAGCTGCATTTTGTGAGTAATTATCTGTTATGTCTTCTCCATACTTGATAGCCCACATAATTATTTCATATCTATTATCTTCACTTGGCCCAGGCCATAAATAAACTTTATGGTTATTTACACCACTAGAATTAAACTCAGCATTTCTATCTACTGCAAATTTAAGTGGAGTGCCTGTTGAATATTTATTAGGATAAGAAAGCCAATCAGCATAACTAATTCTTTCCATCTCAATATCTTGATCTGGAGTTGCATCAGTATCACGACAAGCTGCCGTTAGTATATCTGAATAACCATTTGCCGCTAAGTCAAATGTAGGATATGTTGTATTGTTAAATGAGTTTACTGCTACTGTATGTAGATGTAGTGTAAATAGATTAACGCCTTGATTAATCCATTTGATCATTAATAAATTAAGAGAACGTCTAGCAGTGATTAAATCATAACCACCCTTAGAGCTTACTCCTAATCGTTCATAAGCTTCTTGTATTACATCTGCAATCTGCAGATTAAATGTTCGTGTACCTGAACTAGCCAAGTTGCCCCCTTACATTAATGCGCGAGTTACTACCCACAATAACTGACCTAAAACCATAAAGCCAATTGTATACATTACTTTTATTAATCCATTAATCTTCTCTTCAATATGATGAAGATGATTGTCTTTGATTGTAGATATACGTTCACTTAAAAGAGTTATTTCACCCTTTAGTGATTGTATTTCTAAATCGTATTTAGAAACTTCTGGCATTTTAATTCCAATAAATTAAAGCGTTAGAAGCTGTGCCTGTTACTGTAACAAATAAATTTGTAGTTACTTTCACACCATCACGTGGTGCATTAAGTGAAGTAGTTGTATTTGCTACTGCAGATAATCTTGCTATTACTGCACCTGATGCCGAGTTAGCATCTTGGACAACAGCAGTAGCTGTATCACTTCCTGCAGTTAAACTAAGACTTAAAAATCTTTGCGGATGTACAGCAGTTACTTGACCATCACTAGTCGCGTTTGCCCCTGTAGCACCTGTTGCTATATTAGTTACTTGAGCATCTGTTTGAAATGTCATTTTTAATCCTTTATAAATGGGGAGACCGAAGCCTCCCCTATATTAGTTATGCAGTGTAGTTTGTATTTTGTTGGTATAAAACTGTAAATCTAATTTCTCCTGCACTTGTTGCAGCAGAGTTTGTGATTGTTAATTTTATATCACTTGATCCTATATCTTCCCATGCTAGTGCTCCACCAGCTTGTGTAGTTGGATAATGTCTACCAGCAGTAGTCCCAATACCATAAGTATTAAGTAATGTAGCAGCTCCGCCTACAGTGTCACCAATACTTATATTAGTAGCACCACTGGCTGCAGTGATTACATCTAGAACTATGTCAATAATTTGTGAATTAGCTGGAATTACTACAGTCGTAGCTCCTGCTGCAATAGCACCCGCTGATAAGCTTTGTGCATGTGATTGAGCCATTACGACTTGACCAATGTTTTTTACATTAGTACCTAAGTCTGACCCAGTAGTTTGTTGTATAGGTCCCGCTTTAATCGGTCCTGAAAAAGTTGTTGTTCCCATTGTCTTACTCCTTGTTTTTCTGTCTGCTTACGCAGTCAATAGGTTGTTTAGTATGGAAAGGGGGCAAATTTAATTACCCCCTCCCTCAGCCGTTAGGCTGGATTTGAACCGTATAGACCTCTCCAGTCAGAGAATCCAAATGAATATCTCTCTCTAGATTTGTATCTAACGTTACCAGTCTCAAAGTCACCTTCCATTGAAGTTGCGATTGGAGCTCTAGTGAAGTGCTTCATACCGTTTGGTACATCAGTTCTTAACCACCAGAATTTACTGTTAGTAAATCTATGGTTAACATGATATCCACCTGGAACCATACCCGTAGATACGATTGCGTTGACATCATTGTCTGCTGTTCCAACTCTGTATGGAGACGCCATTAGTCTCTCAGCCACAAATACCAATTGTCTTGGAATGTGAAGAGTTCTAGCTTGTGCAGCAATCGGAATAGACTTATCGTCTACAAACCCAGCAACATCAATTAAACCTTGCTCTAGAGAAGTCTCTGAAAGCTCAGCTTGAACTGTAGGAGTGTTAGCTCCTTTTCTGTTACCAGCAGTTTGTGATCCGTCTTGAAGTGGGTGTAAAGCGTTAATTAATGAAACACCGTCACCACCTGCAAATGCACCACCCGTAAACGAGTTATTGTACACAGCCGCACCTTTAGTTTGTTTAGCAGCAGCCATTGATCTAGCTAATGCTTTTGTTAGTCTGGTAGACAGCTTGTCGTATAAGTTGTCTTCCATAGCTTCTTCAGTGATTGAGAAAGCCATTGCTACAGTTTCGTTTGTGTAGCGTGCTACCCAACCTTCACCTGTATTAGCGTAATTTACGCCTTGACCTTCAAATTTTACTGATGCTTCGCCGAACCCTGGGAAGAGTACTTCTTCCTCAAAGGCTCTATTTGATTTTTCGTTCTCAAACAAAATCGCTGCTTCGTCTTCGTAACGTTTATATTCCGTTCCAAAAATTGCATGCAAGCCCGGTACTAATTGTTTAAGTAACTGACCTCTAGTTATAGCCATTGTATACTACCTTTCAATTAAGCAGTCGGGAAGTTGCCATCATAGCGACCCCACGAATGAGTGTTAATTTTAACAAGTACGTTCATTGGAGTTCCAACTGCAGTGTACTCTAAGTTATCCTCAGCAGATCCTAAAATCTGGAAAGGGTAAGCTTGTTGTGTTGCATTTTGTGTGTTACTTGCTGTTGATGAATCAAGAGATGATCCACCTTTAAATGTTACTGTTGAACCAGTACCTGTTAAGTTCTGTGCTACAGCTCCAACGTCTGCTAGAGTCAATGCTGACCCAGCTTGATCTGCTTCCATTTTGAAGATCGTTGATGGATCGTCATAAACGTAAACTTTGAAATTGGATTTTGCTACAGTGCTTGCAGGAATTGATCTAACAAATCGTACGTCACCTGTACTGTTGTCCTGATATTCAGCACCCCAAAAGACTCCAACGACAGCGCCTAAATCGCCACTCCCGATGTCAGTTACTAATAGACCACTTGATAAAGAACAAGTATCACCTTCGAAATATGCTGAAGGTGCAGTAGCAGCAACTTGGTACCCGTTTCCGTCAACCCAGTTATTGAGACGAATTGTCCCACCATTGGATTGTCTTACGGGTGATAAACCATAAGCCATAAATTCTCCTTATTGCTTATACACTAAATCCCAATTAGTAACTAACGCGGTGTTAGTCTTGAAACTTAGCTTTGTTCGCCGCTCCTCCTGATACGGAGGTTGAGGATGTATCCTCTACTGGCATACTTGAGTGCGCTTGCGATTTTAAATCTTGCCCATATGCTTGGGCCGCCTTCGCTGTTTGATTTTCGTAGTACTGTCTTTTTTCTGTCATGTAATCAGAATCATGTTTCATCAAGATTAGATCACCTGAACGGACAGCACCTGCGTGCTTACCAGTTGTCATTACGTCAGATATATAATTTTCACCTAATTCCTCAGGTGTTACAATTTCATAACCTTCGCGCAGACGTTCATGAACATTCGCATCATCTGGGTTATTTAGTAGTTCGTGACGAACCCATAAATATTCTACCCCGTCTGGTGCTTGAGGTGCTTCTAATTTAGAAGGTGCCTCGAATGATCTTTTTGTTCGAGTTGCCGAAGCTCTAGTAGTACGGCTTGTTTTAGTTGCTTGTGTCATATTAGCTCCCCGCCTTATTTTGGCGCATTTTTTCTCGCGCATAATCTTGATAAGAAACACCTAGTCTATTTGCCATTTCCACTTCTGGTCCTGTCAAAGTAACTTTGCGTTTTCCCGTTGCGGAGCGCGTTCCGCCTACAACTGTAGGAACTTTCCTAACAGTCTGTTTTCTAAGAGTTGGAAACTCGGTAGTTAACCTAGCGTCTAGCTCACTATAGTATTCATCCGCTACATCTTGAGGTGTAATACCTTCATCGAGTAGTTCTTTATGAATAACTAATGCTGCTTGAGTTTTGATCCTGTCTCCAGTATCTCCACCCCCAAACCACTTATTCCGTTTCTGCCAAGCTAATGCTTTGCGATCAGGAAGTTGGGTAGCTGGTTGTGCTGCCGCTTTAGTTTCCGTCTTTGCAGTACTGTCTGGTCTAGTTGTTCCTAAACCTTTTTCTGCTCTAGCCTTATATTGTTTGGCCACTAGCTTCTCTGCTTTCACAGATGCTAAGACATCAGTTGCCTTGATCTCAGCGTCTACGTCGCTAGCTTCTTTTGCAGTTCTAAGTACACTTAAAGCCTGAGCTTCTTGAGACTCCAATCTTTCCATATACTGGTTGATTGCGTCCAACTCAGAGTCAGCTTGCTTATTTTTAAGGTCGCTTTTCTCATTTAGCCAAGTATCCTTTTCGGATTCATAGCCCTTGAGTTTTTCTTCAAGTTCTTTTTTCTGCGCAACAAGTCGCTTAATACGTTTTTCAGCGCGCTTGCCGAATGTTTTATTATCCTTTGGTTCTTCAGTTTCTTCTTCTACAGGTTCTGATTCCTCTTCTTCTGTATCTTCTTCAACTGCTTCTTCCTCAGGAACCTCTACATCACTAGGTTCTTCAGTCGTCGCATCTACAGTTTCAATTCCTGTAGTTTCTTCATCTGGCAGTTCAACAATTATATCCTCTTCGGTTTCATTGTCAGCTATGCCTTTATTTTCTTCGTCTATCATTTAGATCTCCTCGGTTGTGAACCGCGTTTATCACTATCAGTGTATATTGTATACTAATTTGTTTGGTAATGCAAGGCTATTTCGCACTAATCTTTGAAGGATCAGGTACTATAGCTATGATTTCGTCATCATTTATAATAGAATATGTTTCTTTTTCATATACAAACTTAAGTCCTACATACTTTCCTGTCAATACCCAGTCACCTATCTTAGCCCATTCGGTCTTAGATTTGTTGTGATCTTTGTAGGCATCAGGGCCCATATCTATAATTTGTGATACTACACATGAAAACTTTGCATGCTCTACAAGTTCATCAGTTAATATAATGCCCCCTTTAGTTGTATTAGATACTTCTCTAGGCTTTAACATTAGCCTATAACCTGCAGGTTTTGGTAAATTTTTCTTACTCATGTGAATCCTTTACAAGTTTAATAAGTTCTGTACGTAGTCTATCTTTAAGATCTACTAAGGTATGTTGTATACCTAGCATGTACTTGTAATCTTCCATAGAAGAAGTACCCTGCATAATCTGAGAAGTATTAGCTTCTATAGATTCATCAATAATTTTTTCTAATCTGTCTTTGTAGTCGTTGGCTGTAGCCATATTACCTCCTGTAATAGTGAGGGGGCATTACGCCCCACTCATTTATTTTATTTTTATTTCCTTTGGTCTCTTCCCCTCAGGTACAATTTTTTCTAATTCAATAGATAATAACCCATTCTCAAATTTAGCATCATTTACTACTACATCATCTGCTATTGCAAACGTACGAGTAAAAGCGCGTTGAGATATGCCACGGTGCACGACATCGCTGGTTTCTTCTTTATCATTATCCTTAGATTTAATTGTTAAAAAATTATCCGCGTAATCAATTGATATATCTTTCTTACCGAAGCCAGCTAGTGCTAGATCAATAGAATATTTTAAACTATCAATTTTACGAATATTATATGGTGGATAATTAGGAATATCAAAATTAAGACTTTCAAGTCTTTCCATTAAAGATTCAAACCCAACTGTTAAGGGTTTGTATGGTTCCCAATTTACTAGTGTTTTAATCATAATAACCTCCTTGTTAAGCGAAATTAAAACGTGACTCCTTTCGGCAGTCAAGATTATTATATACTATCTAAGAGGAACTGTCAAGGTTACTTTAGGGATTTCTTCTTCTACTGTTATTTTTATACTAGGTTCTTTTTTCTTTGACACACCTTTACACATTTCTCGCACAGTAGCAAACTCAGGTCCTAATTCAAGATCTTGGTATTTAGCACAGTTAGCTAGTAATTCTATTTCTTGTCTTAGTCTATCATTTTGACGAAGTAACTCTATGGTGTCATCATTACACGTCGATTGTAAAGGCCAACTAAAACGTACTCCAACGGTTCCGTTGACATCATCGTTATAGTTGCGGTAGTTATTATCAGAGTTGCCATCACCATCTTGATATATAGTTTTACCATCTGCTCCTCTAAGTTCTGTATATAATTCTATTCTACCACGCTCACAACTACTGTTGCTTGAACCTAAATAATCATTACGGGCTTCTGTTTTACTGGTTAATAAACAACCAATAATTATTAAAAAAAGAAGAAAAGCTATTAATTTTTTTTCGTAATTCATTAATAACCACCCGATGCTACTCTTTCAATTTCTTTTATATCATATCCTATTTGTCTTAATGAATCGGTGTTTGTTCGCACTAATTCTTCTAACGCTTGATACTCTGCTTGTGATGCTAGTTTGTATGAACCATCACGGAGTGCATATAGTATTCCTTCGAGTCTCCCAACCCATGTCGCCATTTCCGCCATTTCTTTTACGAGCTCTTCCCTAGCGTCTGCATAGTTCTTAGAGTTTCTACTTGTTTTATCATTAAAAATATTGTGTATGTTATCTATATCACCGTAAATTCGTTTCTCTAAGTTAATTACTTCTGCTTTTAATAAAGCTATAGTAGTAGTACTTGCATCTATTTGTGCAGTAAGTTTACTTGTATAGTTGAATGCTCCATAAGTAGCTGCCAATACAGACAATACTACAGGTATGGATGCTAAATATTTTAACATTTTCCCTCCAGGTTTATTTAATTAGTTGCCGTACTTATCTTCTATTATTTTATATATTTTTAAATTACCTTCAGCATCTGGTCTAAGTTCTGCTTTGACTTGACCGCATTCATACCGAATAGTATTTACTCTATTATCTGAAAGATTACGCTCGGCCTCACGTTTTGCTTTCAAGCATTTTGATAAGCCGTCTGTCATCATGTGGCCGTCCAACGATTCATTGACAAACATGCACAATGAAAACACCAGAGCGATTGTGCTAGTGACTGGTTCCATTTTTATTTTCCCTTACTTTATCTTTTAATTTTTCTACATCTGTTTGTAGTTTTAACACTTGATCTTTTAAAAAATTTATATTTACAGTATTAGACATCATTGATTCCATTTCAGATTGTAACTTTTCTTGAGTAGAAGAAATAAATTCTACTAACATAAACAGTTCATTGATTTGAGGTGAAACCATATCACCTTTAGGAACACCTATAATAAATTCATTAGCTGCTGTTAAATCTTTTTCTGTTAACACTAAAGCAGTCTCTACTTGCGTTAGTCTAGCTATTACACCAAAGTAAGCCCAGGTTCCTACAGCGACTAACGTGATAAGGCTAGCAACCGTTTTAAGGGGCATCTGTACATTTGTTTTATCACTTACTTTCACGATCCTTTAACCCATTTCTTAGATGGTGATTTAGTTTTACTTGGACTCCACTTTACCTTGTCAGCCCAATACGCCGCAGACATTTTGCCTTTGGATATATTCTTTGCATGTCTAGATTTAAAAGCTTTACGTTGACCTACTGTTTGATTAGTCTTTACACCTGACTGACCAAATCTAATTGTTTTAATCTTGTCACCTTCTTTAGCTACAACTATGTGTGACTTACCACTACCATCACTTAAACGTTTAGGTTTATTAAAACCAGATACACCAGCTCTCTTTAATCTTGAATCAGGTTTTTTCACTTTTTAGTTCTACCTTTTTTAATTATATTTCTTACAGTTTGTGATTGCCTCTTATGCATATTAGAAGCTTTAGTTAATTCTTTTGATACTTTATTTAATTTATTTTTTGTTTGCTTTTTCATGTTCTATACTTCTTTGTTTTCTTTGCTATTGACTTTGGTTGCTTTGAGAATTGTTTCCCTTTCTTCTTGGCTGCTTTCTTGGCTTTTGTAGTCGCGGCATATTCTGCTGAGCTCAATGCTTTGATAGCTTTCTTTGGTAGGTATCTTTCTCCAGTAACGCTTGACTTCTTCCCAGACTTCGTTTGCCACTTTTGTTTGCCCCAGTTTTTTAAACTTGTTTGTGCTTTAGTTAAAGCCATTACTTGTAACCACCGCCAGCAGCTTTATATTTCTTTGCTACTAGTTGTGCTTTTCTAGCAGACCATTGACCTGCTTTAGTACCATGAGTAGCCGCCGACTTAACTTGTGATACAATTCTTTTACGTAATCCAGGTTTAGTATATGGATTAGCTTTTTTTGATTTTGCTTTTGCTGCCACTTTTTTTCTTCTTTGTTTTGACGCTAGCTTCTGCTTCCCATCGCTTAGCAATCTTAGGATGATTAGCGTGAAGATAGCGCCGTTGTTTAGCCGATTTAAAAGGCATTACTTATTGATCTTGCCTTTACCTTTACCACCACCAAACTTACCGTAAGATTCATCACGGCTTGCTTTTAGTTGTTTCTTAGTTCTTTTCTTTTTAGAACGCATAGCAATAGATTCATCTTTTCTATCTTTATAGCCTTGTTCTTTCTTTTTCTTAGTAGTTGTTTTCTTTTTCATTTTAGTTCCTGCAGGTTTTGCATAATCCATTGGTTTATTTCTTTGCAACGCAGGTTGTTTATATGCTAAATTTGGCATAATATACTCCTTATATTTTAGTTATCTTAACCGCTGCATCCATTGTCTTAGCAGCATCTTTTGCCATGTTACTGGCAAAACGCATTTCCGCTTCTTTTAATCTAAGCGCACGATCCTCATCCTCGTTTTCATCCGTTGTCATAAGTTTCGCTTCTTCAAGATCCATCTTGTCTTGATGTATCTTAAGTCTGTTCATCTCACCTTGCGCACGCAATGCAAGATCTTGTTTCTGTAAATCCATTCTTTCTTCTTCAGGACTAGGATTTTCACCAGCCATGATCTTAGCTTTTTCTTCATCAAACTGTAATACTTTATCTGAAGCATTAGCTGCCATCATTGCAATTTGGTTTTGCATTTCCATAGGAAGTGGTTGCCCTTGTTGCTGAGCCATCATCAACGCTTGTTGCATTTGTGGATCATTAATCATCTGCATCATTTCTTGTTGGTACTTCATAGTTAAATGTTCAGTTATGTGTCCCATTAATATTTGTTGCAGTTGTGGATTTTCTTTATAAGCAGGATTACGTAATATAGTTCCATGAGTTACAATATGTGCATCATGATTCTGATCCATCTGCGCTTGTAAAGGCATACCTTTCATAGCAGCCATGTTCTCTGATATAGGGTTAGCTGACATAGGTTGTTGCGATTGTGCTAGATATCTTTGAGGTTCTTCTACTCCCATAGCAGCAAACAGTTCCATACTAATTTGTTGCATGTTATATGCAGCTGGGTTCTGTTGAGCTATAGACATGATAGCATTTATCTTTGCAATCCTATGTGCCTCTGTAGGCATGTTAGGATCTGATACTGGAATAACATCAATTGATTTTAAATTGAAGTCTTCTCTGAAAACTTGCTGTGCACCACCTGCGACTTCATAAGGATACATATCTGGAAGATATTCGCTATCTATTCTAGCGAGAATACGCAGGTCTTTGGATTGAGCAGCATGTAAGCGTTTGTGCACAGCGTTGAATAACTTTGAAGATTGCTCTAACAAAGCCATTGTAGTACCGACTGGACCGTAGTTAGAACCTTGTTCTACTACACTATCTGTCGCATCGGCAAACTCTTTTGCAAGATTAGTAACATATTGCATTAAGTTAAATAAAGTTCCTGATGGTTCTTTAAATGGTAATGGTTGTAATGACTTAGCCAAATCTCCTGCTGGGCTATTTACTTCTCTCCATTCACCTGGTGATATAGGCTCATCAGGGGCAAGTACACGAAGACCGTGTGCCTTGAATCCCCCTGGTAAGTTTGCAAAGGTTCCAGCGTCAATAAGCTGACGCATAGAGGAGGTAGCAGTCTTAGTAAGACCGCCTATTAAGTGTAAATATCCATAACCATAAAAACCTAAACCTGGAATCATTGTGTAATGTGTGAAGTACATTTTCTTTTTCATCAACATATCTTCTTCATCCCAGTTTCTTCGTATGCTTAATACTTGCTGGTCTTTAGTCATGTGAACAATGTATGGAAGTTTTAATCCATCTTCATTTTCAAAACCTGGTAAATCTATATTTGCGTGTATTTCTAAAATTTCTACTTCATCATCTAATTGTCCTGGTTGATTTCTACCAACAATTTCATTTGCTGTTTCTGTAGCTGCGTCTTCGTCAATTTCAGTTTCCATAACTTCAATGTCACGGAACATACCTGCTAATTGTAATTTTCTAACTTCATTTTGTGAGAGTACATATCTGTGTGTAAATCTTTCTGCAGTTTCTAAATCAGATGCATAGTAATCTATATAAAAATCACTAGCTTTAATATATTCTGTACGTGCTCTTTGTAATGTTGGGTCCCAATATGTTTTCTTAAATGCCGTACCATACAATGATACATAAAATAATAAACGATCTAGTTCAGGACCGTACTCGGGCATTTGTATTTGTGTTTGCCAATTCATAAACTGACGAACACGACTTGCCTGTTCTTGTTTTTGCATAGTGTCCACTCCGATTATACGCGTACGGACAGGACCTTCTGTTGGAAATAATTCTTTATATGTTTTTGCTTGAAACTTTACAACTGCTTGTGCTAGTACAGGGTGAGTTGCTCCACATGCCCCCGGGAAAGGTTCATCACCTTGTTCATCTGTAAATCCTAATAGAGTTACACCTTCTTCTGCGATGTTATCATAGTCACTACGTGAATCTTTGTCACGTTCATAACCCTCTATTAATTCATTTGCTACTAATTGTAAATCTTCTTCAGATATGAGTTCTGTTAAGTTAGCATCAAACTCATCTTCTACCATTTCTTCTTCGTCAAGTAGACCCATTGCTTCAGCAGCTTCTACTTCTGCCTCATCTGT
>Ga0208545_1001084_pt1 | contig 12372 bp, 22 predicted proteins | sample DEB08_DNA_12_FD_185498 | JGI IMG/M metagenome (GOLD analysis project Ga0208545, IMG submission 185498) | Aqueous microbial communities from the Delaware River and Bay under freshwater to marine salinity gradient to study organic matter... | ecosystem: Environmental > Aquatic > Marine > Coastal ... | reverse complement strand
TGAGTTAGCAGATTTAAGAGAGATTGAATTCTCAAATATAAAATATGAGGAGATATAAAATGAAAACAGTTCAAGAAGTAGAAAAAGAATTTGCTATCTATAAAATCATGACTCACTTTATCAATAATGGAGTAGATGCTGACTTAGCTAAAGTACTAGCTACTGATGCTTATAACGAAGCTAAAGGAGATTTATAACAATGAAGGACTACAAACACATGAGGCTCACTGAAGAGCCTCTCAAAGTAGAATTAAAACACTACTTGATAAGCCTTCTATTATTAGCTATACTATGCATAGACAAAATTTAAAGGAGAAGTAATATGAAAATTGTATCTTGGAAGTTAGTAGCGTTTGATGAAAATGACAATGAGATTAATGTTGACGTTCATAGCAATGATGTAGCAAGTCTTATTGATGATTTTTTAACAGAAGAATTTGAGGAGAGTGAAGATGAGTAATGAAGTAGCTATTATAATACAAACAAAACCAAATCTATCAGAAACGACTGAAGAAAAGTGGGCTATGTTTCTAGCAGAAGTCGCAGGAAATCTTCAGACAGAGCTTGCTTGGACAGAGATATCTTCTGGTATAGATGATATCTGTGGAAATAATGTAAAACTTGATAAGGAGAAAAGGAGGATAACGATACACTTTCCAGATATAAAGTGGTATGGAAGCACCAGTGGTGAAAAGCCAGACTCTTACATGGCGTTGTTTCACAAAGTTGAACGCTATGAAGATTATATTGATGCTATATATATACGAATTGGTGAAGATATAGACGACATGGAAGAAAAATATTATGGCGAAGGGTGGGATCTCGCTTACATAGAACGAAAGATAAATATAATTAAAGGAGAATGACAATGAATGAAGAAGTGTTTGGAATATCAAGAGATGAGATGATACAAAATAGTGTATCTCTTTATATGTATGACTTTGAAAATGCAGAGTGGGCAACAGTGGAGTGTACTGAAGACCTTGATATAGAAATTCTAGTACACTCAGACGGAGAGATTAACGACTCAGGTCACAACTTATTAGTCTTAGTTAATCAACCCTCTGCTAGTATAGAAGATGCTTATATGACAATGTTACACGTTGACTATGATGATTTTATGGGAGAGTTACTATGAATAAATTAGGTTATGTAACTACTACACCTGATACATTACAAAAAGCATTTGGTAAACCTGAAGTGTTGAATGGTGACACTAGTTTGTGGTATGAAGCTAAGTTTTATGATGGTGGAGAGCCTATCAGAGCATACGTTTATCTACTCAATGAAGCTAATGCTATACCCAGACACGACCAAGTGTTTAAGTTTAGCGTAGGTGGTGATAGTGATGCCTTAGACTATGTGTACCAAGCGATTGAAAAGGCTAAAGAGCTATGAATGTAGACCCTAATAGAACTGGTTTTAGGGTTGGTATTCCACTATTACTGCTGGAGTATCCAGACCACCCAGAGCTTTGTCATTTAAGCCAGCGAATTGCTGATATAATAATTATTAAGCTACTGGCTAATAATAACAACAACAATGAAAAGGAAACAATAACATGAGTGATACTTATACTTACTGTTGGGTATGTCCAGCCTGTCAAAAGAAAACTGAGTTCCGTAATTTTAATGACAATGAATATTGTATTTTAAAATGTGGAGATTTTATGAACTGTGGATACACAGAAGAACAACAACCAATAAAAAATATTCAAATGGAGTACACAGACTTTAGATTTTTAGACAGAGATACTCAAGATAATATATTGAATGCCTTTATAAGCTACAAGGACTACGATTTTGAGCAGTTTATGGAGGGCTTTGTGAGTGAGGTCAATGGAGATAGCTTTGACCCCCAGAAAGAGGAATTAGAGGGTAACAGGGATTTTGCAGAAGGTTACACTTGTGCAAAAGAGCAGTCTGAAATTTTCTTAGTTGACGTAAAGGTAAAATAATTATGAACACATTACAAAAAGAAGTTCTTAAGCTAACAGTTCAAGGCAAAAATTACTTTGAGATAGCTGAGGAATTAGACATAAGACATGGCTTAGTTTATGTAATTACTAAGCAACTTTTAAAACTTACAGGTTGCAAATCTAAACCATTTCTGGTAGAATGGTATATAAAGAAAGGAAATAAACCAACATATCAACTAATAGAAATAAGTTTAAACCAAGATGTAAAAGTAATTAAAGATAATATATCACTACCTGAGTTTGTAGAATTTTTTAAAGACTACAAACAAATAGAAGGTAAGCAACTCCATTTAACCAACGATAACCACAGGTGCAGATATGGAAAAATATAGAGATATTAGAGATATTGGGATCACTTCTCACAAGATTGGTTGTCCTGAATGTGGCTCTAGTGATGCTAATCAAGTGTATAAATATGCTAGTAAACCTGATGACAGTTACTGTTTCGCTTGTCAAACATATTTCCCAAATAATGATGGCTTGGACAAAGTAGTACCAATAAAACAAAACATTAACACAACTTACGAGGCTAAGGTAATGAAAGGACTAGATGAGATTAAAAAATTACCTATCCTACCTATCCCAGATAGGGGAATAACCAAAGAGATAGCAGAGAAATACAGGGTAAGGGCAGGGCTATCTGAACAAGATGGTAAAACAATAACTCACTTGTATTGTCCTGACACATTAGATGGGAAGCTAATAGGTTTTGAGTGCAAAGAAACTAAGAATAAAAAGTTTCAATCAATAGGTTCTCGCAAGGGTTCCTTTGACTTATGGGGTTCTTGGACTTGTAATGGTGGCAACAAGTTGTTTATCACTGAAGGTCGCCTAGATGCAATGGCACTTCATCAAACCATAGAGAAGCTAACCCCAGACAAGTATCAGCAATATAAACCCAGTGTAGTCAGCCTTACAAGGGGTGTAAGCAATGCTAACAAAGACTTGTTGTCTACATCTAACCAAGAGTTGTTGGCTAAGTACAAGGAAGTTATCTTAGTCTTTGATAATGATGAGGCAGGGAAGCAAGCGGTTAAGGAATGTCTTAAAGTTATGCCATTATGTAAGGTTGCAAAACTACCACTTAAAGATGCCAATGAAATGGTGATGAAGGGCAGGGACAAAGAGTTGTATGAAGCCTGTCTATTTAATGCTACTAGTATTAGACGTGGAGAGATTATTGAGGTTAATGATGATCTAATTGCCAAAGCACTAGCAAGACCAGAGAAAGGGTTGTCTACTTGTTGGAGTACTCTAGACAAGATAACTCACAATGGCATACTAAGACCTAATTCTATAGTTGTGTTAGCCAGTTACGCTAAAGCTGGGAAATCTGAATTTAAAAATCAACTAGTTAAGCACATAATTATAGAGCATAATAGACCAGTGGGTGTTTATGATTTAGAAGTAGCACCCATAAAATCTCTTAAACAAATAGCCTCTAAGTTAGCAGGTACAAACTTCTTGTTGCCTGATAACTCTTATGACGATAGGTTGTTAGCGTCTACATTAGATAGGTTTAAGGGTAAGCTATTCTTGTATGATCGGACAGGCAGTAGAGATTGGCAAGATATTAAAACCTGTATGATAGAACAGCACTATCAACTAGGTATATGTGAGTTTTTTCTTGACCCACTAACAGCACTAATATCTAGGTTCAATAGTTCAGAAGCTAATGATAAACTTAATGAGATAATGACTGATATTGCTGATCTAGTAAGCACTTACCCTATCACTATCATATGCTTCAGCCATGTTAATCCACCCAACAAGGGTAGTAAGAGCCATGAAGAAGGTGGTAAAGTTCTTTCCGGACAGATGACAGGCTCTAGGGCTATCGAGAAGTGGAGTCACATAGGCTTGGGCTTGGAGCGTAATAGGTCAGCAGAGTGTCCTCCAGAAGAGGTTAATCACTCTCAAGTAAAAATCCTATATGATCGTGAGCATGGTACTAGTGGTACAGTAGATATGTTTTATAACCAAGATACTACTGAGTATTTAGAAACAATTAAAAGGAAATGGTAATATGAAAGAAATAGTTTTTGATATAGAGTGTAACGGAATTAATCCGGACACAATACACTGCATTATAGCGAATGGAGAAGAGGTAGATAAGACTTTCTTTGAGAACCTTAGTAGTGATAGTGTTCTAATAGGTCATAACATAGTCCGGTATGATATTCCAGTATTAGAGAGGCTGTTAGGCATCAAGATAAAGGCTCAACTAATAGATACTCTTAGCCTCAGTTGGTATTTGTATCCGCACTTGGTCAGACATGGCTTAGAACAGTGGGGTGAAAGATTAGGGATTGCTAAACCTACTATTACTGATTGGGATAACTTAACAAAGGAAGAGTATGTTCACAGATGTAAAGAAGATGTGAAAATAAATACTAAGCTGTGGGATACAATGAAGTCTAAGTTAAGTAAGATTTATGAAGGTGACTATCAACCCTTAGTTAAATACCTATCCTTCAAGATGAAGGTTGCTAGGTTGCAGGAAGTTTCAAAATGGAAACTAGATGTTGACAAAGCTGAGAAGTTACTGGTTGACCTAGAACAAAAAGACAAGGAAGCTATTGATGAATTGTCTAGGGTCATGCCTAAAGTTCCTAAAACAACTAAAAGAAACAGACCTAAGCTCCCGTTTAAACAGGACGGAAGCCTATCACAATCTGGTCAGCGTTGGAAAGTATTAACAGAAGCCAATGGATTTACTGTTGAATATGATTTACCAATAGAAGAAACAGTAGGAATGGACGAGCCTAATCCCTCTAGCTCTAAGCAAATTAAGGATTGGTTGTTTCAGTTGGGTTGGAAGCCAACGACCTTTAAGTATCTAAGAGGTGAGGGGTTTGGAGAGGAAAGAAAGATACCTCAAGTCAAGACTAAAGAAGGTGAGTTGTGTCAATCAGTCAAGAGGTTATCCGAGCTACACCCAGAAGTCCTAGTTCTCGACTCTATGGCAGTTGTTAAGCACCGTATAGGGTTGGTAAGGGGCTTACTAAAGAACGTCCAGAATGGCTTTGTAGAGGCTTCTATACAAGGATTAACTAACACTTTGAGGTACAAGCACGCTGTATGTGTTAATCTACCCTCCGCGAGAAAACCTTACGGATTAGAAATTAGAGGGTTGTTAGTAGCAAGAAATGGCTATCAGTTATTAGGGTCGGATCAATGTTCTCTAGAGGACAGAGTCAAACAGCATTTCGTTTGGGAGCATGACCCTGAGTATGTTAAAGAATTAAGTACACCAGACTTTGATCCACATCTTGACCTTGCATTAACTGCTAAAGCTGTTACTCAACAAGAAGTAGAAGAGTACAAGAGTGGTAACAAACTTGAGAGAATAACCAATATCAGGCATCAACATAAGTCTGCAAATTATGCCCTCCAATATGGTTGCGGTGTGGGGACGTTATCTAAAAACTTAGGGGTTACCAAAGCTGAAGCTACAAAATTATCTGAAGCCTACTGGGAACGTAACTGGAGTGTTAAAGCTATCAGTGAAAGTATGGTAACTAAAGTAGTTGAAGATAGTACATGGCAGTTTAACCCTGTGTCTAAACTTTGGTACTCATTACGAAGTGACAAAGATAAGTTCTCAACTCTATGTCAGGGTACAGGTACTTATTTGTTTGATATGTGGTTGGGGTTTATACTTCAGAAACGTGAACAGATAACTGCTAACTTTCATGATGAAATTATACTTGAGATTAAAAAGGGGGAAGAAGAAAATGTTAAAGAATTGTTAGAAAAAGCTGTACAAAAGGTAAATAGTATGCTAAAATTAAATAGAGATTTAGAAATTGATATGCAATTTGGAAGTGATTATAGTAAGATACATTAAACTTAAACTAAACGGAGAAGTAATATGGTAATGGAATATACTAACTTAAAAGAAGGTGAACATGAAGCTAGATTAGCCTATGTAGCTGGCTTAGGTTTACAGAAGCGTGAGTACAAAGGTGAGGTTAAGCCACCTTGTAAACAAATATCTTTGTGCTTTGAAGTATTAGGTTCAACTGTAAAGATTGATGGTGTCGTTAGACCTAGAACCATTTGGCATAAAGGCTTTAATGTATTCGGTAAGATGTCAGGATTATCTACTGAGTATGCTATGTACAAAGCCTTCGTACCTACTGCTGAAGAGGATACAACTGCTGATTGGGAGTCAGTACTAAAAGAACCAGTAAACATAATCATTAAGAATGAGGAAAAAAATGGCAATGTTTATGATACTGTTACAGGTGTTACCTCCATACCTAGTAAGTATAGAGATAGTGTAGATGAAAGTACAATTACTAACCAGTGTGTTGGTGATGCTGAAGATGCAGATAGCCCTGCTATTAAATCTTTGTTTGGATTGGCTAGATGGAAGCATGGTAATAGGTTGGCGACACAAACTAAACCAACTGAAACTCATGATCCAGTTGTAGCTGAAGATGAAGTTAACTTTGATAATGATGTACCCTTTTAGTATGAGGCTTTTAATTGATGGCGATATAATTTGCTACAGAGTGGGTTTCGCTAGTCAAAGTACGGATAAGGAAACGGGGTTAGTTGAAGCTGACCCCTTACCTCATGCACTACACTCTACTAAACTGTACGTTAATCAAATCATAGAGGACTCAGGTTGTACGGAATACAATATCTATCTCACACCTAAGACAACATTCAGAAATAAAGTTAGGGACGATTACAAAGCTAATAGGAAGGATAAACCTAAACCAGTACACATCAAAGCAATAAGAGATTACTTAATCAACACTTACAAAGCTAAGGTTGTTCAAGATATAGAAGCTGATGATGCACTGGGCTTAAGTCAAAACCCCTATACAATAATTGCTAGTATAGATAAAGACTTGTTGATGTGCGAAGGAAAGCATTATAATTTTGTAAAAAAAGATTTTACAAATGTAACTAAAGAAGAAGGTACTAGGTTCTTTTATCAGCAAATGATAACTGGTGATACCTCGGATAACATTCTAGGTATTAGAGGTCTTGGTAAAGTTAAGGCAAGTAAGTTATTAAAAGACACTGCAAGAAAAGATTGGGACAATATGATTATTGATCTTTACATAAAAGAATTTGGATATGAGGAAGGTCGTAACAGGTGTGTTCAAAACAGTCAGCTCTTGTGGATATTACAAAGAGATAAACAAATGCCAATGGACTTCAGCTATGAACAAATACAGAAGTAAATACGAAGCTAATATAGCTAAAGACCTGACAGATAGAAACATTAAGTTTGATTATGAAACTATTAAGTTACCTTACTTTATCAGTAAAAAAGGAAAGTGTAGTTTATGTACGTCTGGTATAGTGTTTGTTAGTAAGACTTATATACCTGACTTTATAATAGGTTCACTTATTATCGAGGCTAAAGGGAGGTTTGTAAGTTCCGATAGAACAAAGATGTTAGCTACCAAAGAAGCAAATCCAAATTTAGATATTCGTATGTTGTTTATGAGAGATCAATGGTGTACTAAAAAGAAAAGAAAGAAGTATTCAGATTGGTGTAACGACCATAATATTAAGTTTGCTTTTGGTACATCTGTACCACTAAGTTGGATTAAGGGGAGAAAGTAGCCATGCAAAAAGAAGAGGTTATGTTCTGTTTGTTTTGTGGGACTCATAACCCAGAGTTTGTTACAGTAGACTACACTAGGGAGTGTCAGTCTTGTATAGATGGTGTAGTGGTATCAAGCTATGAAGTCATAGACCTTATCAATAGTCTTAAAAGTAAAGGGCTTATTACAGAAGATATGCTTAGTTGTGTTTCTGATGAAGATTATGAAAGGAAAGAGTTAGACTTTGATGATGACATACTTTCCATTGAAGAGGCTATAGCAAGAGATGATGCACTAAGAGATATGTACGATTATTAATTAAAGGAGAAATATCATGAAGATAGCAATTATTCCAGACACCCAAGTAAAACCTGACGTACCACTCGACCATTTGCTTTATGCTGGTAAGTACATAGCAGATAAAAAACCAGATGTGATAGTACACTTAGGAGATCATTGGGATATGGAAAGCCTATGCTCTTATGACAAAGGTAAGAAATCATTTGAAGGACGTAGGTATAAGAGAGATATAGAGGCTGGTAATTTAGCCATGGATTTATTTTTAGAGCCTATCAAGACAGAGCGCCTTAGGTTAAAAATAAATAAGAAGAAACAATGGAAGCCTAGAATGGTATTTACTATTGGCAACCACGAGCAAAGAATTGAAAGGTGTATTGAGAATGATGCTGTGCTTGAAGATTGCATTGGTTACTCTGATCTTAACTTAGATGATTGGGAAGTAGCTGATTACTTAGAGCCTGTTGTTATAGAGGGTGTAGCATTTGCTCACTTCTTTACCTCTGGTGTTATGGGTAGACCTGTATCTTCAGCTAGAGCTATGCTAACTAAGAAGATGATGAGTTGTGTAATGGGTCATGTACAAGATAGGGATATAGCTTATGGTAAACGAGCAGATAACGTAAGACTAACCAGTATATTTGCTGGTATGTTTACTCAACATGATGAAGGATACTTAGGTAATCAAGGTAACAGTTCTTGGAAAGGTATTTGGTTATTAAATGAAGTAAAGAATGGTAGTTTTGACGAATTACCTGTATCAATAGATTACTTAAAAAATAAATACGGAGGATAAGATGACTAAAATTGTTAAGGGTGTTAGCAACTTCCAGTGGGGTGGTGACCATTATAGAAAACTACCTATACAAGTTTGGGATTTTATTGCTGCTAACAAACTAGATTATTTCCAAGGTAATGTAGTTAAGTATGTATCAAGATACAAAGAGAAAAATGGCTTAGAAGATTTAAAGAAAGCTAAACATTACATAGATAAAATTATTGAAAACGACTATACGGAGTACGAAAAATGAACCAGTACCAACAGTACATAGCCCTGTCAAGATATGCAAGATGGATACCAGAACTAAACAGAAGGGAAACTTGGAAGGAAACAGTTGATAGATATATGCAGAATGTTGTATCTGATAAAGTAAGTAAAGATACTTACAAGCAATTAGAAGATGCAATCTACAATCTAAATGTTATGCCAAGTATGAGGGCAATGATGACCGCTGGTGCAGCAATGGAACGAGATAACACTTGTGCTTACAACTGTAGCTACTTAGCAGTAGATGACCCTAAATGTTTTGATGAAGCAATGTTCATTCTTTTGTGTGGCACTGGTGTAGGTTTCAGTGTTGAGCGTCAGTACATTAGTAAGCTACCAGAAGTCCCTGATGAGCTATACAAGAGCGATACTACTATAGTGGTTAGTGATAGTAAAGAAGGGTGGGCTAAAGCCCTTAGACAGCTAATCTCGCTGTTGTATGCAGGTGAAATACCAAAATGGGATACACACAAAGTAAGACCAGCAGGTGCTAAGTTAAAAACATTTGGTGGTAGAGCATCTGGTGCTGAACCACTAGAGGATTTGTTTAGATTTACTTGTGAAACATTTGTAGCAGCTAAAGGTAAGAAGCTATCTAGTATTCAATCTCATGACTTGATGTGTAAGATTGGAGAAGTAGTGGTAGTAGGTGGTGTTAGAAGGTCAGCTATGATCTCCTTGTCTAATCTATCTGATGATAGAATGCGTCATGCTAAATCAGGTGATTGGTTTGTCTTAGATCCTCAAAGGGCATTATCAAATAACAGTGTTGCTTACACAGAAAAGCCAGATATGGAAACCTTCTTGCGTGAGTGGACTGCTCTTGTAGAGTCTAAGTCTGGTGAGCGTGGTATCTTTTCTAGGGTTGCATCTAAGAAGCAAGCAGCTAAGAATGGTAGACGAGAGGTTGACCATGAGTTTGGGACAAATCCTTGCAGCGAGATAGTGCTACGACCAAACGAGTTTTGCAATTTAACAGAGGTTGTAGTTAGGAATGATGATGACCTTGACACCTTAACTAATAAGACAAGACTAGCTACTATCTTAGGTACAATACAAGCTACCTATACTAAGTTCCCTTACCTAAGAAAAATATGGCAACGAAATACAGAAGAAGAAAGATTGCTTGGTGTTAGTATGACAGGGATTATGGATAACAAGTTAGTATCTACAGGTAAAGATGCTAAAGAAATATTGGAGCAACTAAGAGATGTTTCTATACAAACTAATAAAGAGTTTAGTAAAAGATTGGGGATTCCACAATCTGCTGCTATTACTTGTGTTAAGCCCAGCGGTACTGTTAGCCAACTTGTTGATGCTTCTAGCGGCATTCATACTAGACATAGCCAGTTTTATATACGGACGGTTAGAGGTGACAACAAAGACCCCCTCACAAGATTCTTAATAGATAGTGGTGTACCAGCCGAACCTTGTGTTATGAAGCCTGACACTACTACTGTGTTTAGCTTTCCTACTAAAGCACCTAGAGGGGCTGTAACCAGAGATGACTTAAATGCTATTGAACAACTAGAAGTCTGGTTGATGTATCAAAGACATTGGTGTGAACATAAGCCTTCAGTTACTATTACTGTACGAGAACATGAGTGGTTGGAGGTAGGAGCATGGGTGTTTAAACACTTTGATGAGATGAGTGGTGTATCATTCCTTCCTCACAGTGACCACTCTTACAAACAAGCACCTTACCAAGAGATAGAACAAGACGAATACAAAGAACTTAATAAGTTGATGCCTAAAGATATTGATTGGGAGAAACTATCTGAGTATGAAGTAGAAGATACTACTGTTGGTTCACAGACTTTAGCCTGTTCAGGTGATAGCTGTGAGATTGTAGACATAGGAGCATAGTATGTTAAAAGCAGACGGACTTGATGAAGCTGTGATTGGTACAACTATGTTATGGGGTGCAGAAGGTAAAGTATTAGTCTATTCCTGCGAGAAATGTATTGATGTTTTTATGACTCGTGATGGTATGAACTACGAAGATGCACTGGAGTTCTTTGAGTTTAATACACTAGGTGCATATGTAGGTAAGCAAACACCTGTGTTTGTGTGGACAGACACTGAAGATTTAGACTTATAAAAAAATAGGGGGCTTAATTGCCCCTCTCTTTTTTAGTAACTTGGTTTTCTTACTTTTTTCTTTTTCATTAAGCACTCCTTTTTGGTTTAGTGTGTGTTAAATATTCACTACTAGCAGTATGTTTAGCACCTGTCATTAACCTACCATTATGTTTATGAGTCTTACCTGTGTACAACTTACCATTCTTTTTATAATGTTTTTTGTTTCTCATGACTTCTTTCTCTTCCTACCACTGGCTGTTGTTGACCACTTAACTCTTTTAGAGCTAGTCTTTTTCTTAGCTTCAGCTTTAGTTATCTTTGATGCAACCTTCTTAGGTCTACAAGCAGGGTAAGGTCTTTTAGAATCTTTCTTCTTACGACCACAAGGTTTACCAGTTTTAACATCAACCCACTGTTCACCAAACCACTTACCTAATCCACCCTTTTTAGATTTACTTTTTGCTGGCATTTTTCTTTTTCACCTTATTGTTACCACCTTTCCAGCCACCACCTTTACCCTTGTACCACTTAGCAGCCCAAGCATTAGCGTATGCTGATGGATAAACCTTAAACTTTTTCTTAGCCTCGCTCTTTGCTCGTGACCATAGAGCTGGTTTTGTAGGTGTTGCTTTAGCCATATAAACTCCTTATCTTACCACTGGTGTATGCAGTTAGCTATAATAGCTATACAAGTTGCCATGTTTAATAAAACCCAAAAAGTTCTAATTAATGCAACCTTGTCTGATTTTTTATTATCTTTAAATGCTTTGTGACCTAATGCTTTGCACCAAAGTTTCCACCAGTAGCTTACCATTTAACTTTATTAGCCCAGTAAGCTGCTGAACATTTACCTTTGGCTATGTTTTTTGCGTGTCTTGCTTTAAATGATTTGCGTTTAGCTTTCATCTTAGCAGATTCACCAGCTTTAGCTTTACCAGCAGTTTTAGCACCTTGTTGTCCAAACCTAATAGTCTTAGGCTTACCATCACACATGGCTACAACTACATGAGATTTTTTAGGGTGGTTAGGTGTACGCTTTGGCTTGTTATAGCCTGATACACCTATTCGTTTGAGTACAGAATCTTTTGGCATTACCTGTTGCTCCTACTTCTTATTTCTTTTCTAACTGATGATGTTATTATACCTAATCTTTTATACCTTTGTATTTCATCTGGTGTAGATTTCATAATTAAATCTGCTCTATCTTCAACAGACATATTTTTTATTAATCCTTCTTGACCAGTTACATCTAACCTTTCATTTTTTCTAATTTGTTTTGCGTATCTTACTAGCTTTTCATACTTAACTGGATCTTCTTTTCTTAAAGGTCTTAGTTCTTTTCTTACTTGGTAGTAGTCCTTACCACCATAATTTTCTTCGTACTCTTCAGAAAT
>Ga0208545_1001082_pt1 | contig 12385 bp, 10 predicted proteins | sample DEB08_DNA_12_FD_185498 | JGI IMG/M metagenome (GOLD analysis project Ga0208545, IMG submission 185498) | Aqueous microbial communities from the Delaware River and Bay under freshwater to marine salinity gradient to study organic matter... | ecosystem: Environmental > Aquatic > Marine > Coastal ... | reverse complement strand
GGTCGGTAAAGTGCTCAATTTTTGGCGGGTGACGCAGACGACGCGCATCCTGAATAGTTAACGGATGGCAGCCAAACTGATCAAAGATTGCCTGTTCCGAAGCGCTTGGCTCATGCTCGATATCGATCCACAACAGGGCCTTGTTGGCTAATGGTAACTGTATTAGCTCGGGACCACCGCGAGTATAGGAAGAACCATCAAATAGGTGGACATTAATCATTGCATAACCCTGTGTTTACCGAGCCATAAGTATATGGCAGGTTAGGGAAAATATAGTAGATTTACTTTCCAACTAGACCCCATCATCGCAGTAGATGGTGATGCAATTTAAGCCGATTAGTCAGGGCCAGGCAACCGGCGGGAGGCTGAAACTAATTTTTGGAGAAGCCATTCGTTAATATCGAAAGTAGGCTAAGCTAAATTCTTAAAAAGTCCAGAAGGTACCTATTGGAGAGCAGTCAGCAAAGGCATACTTATGAGCATCAAATTCAGTCACATAGAACAAGCCCATAGGCGCATCAAGCCGTATATTCACCGCACGCCCATTATGCAGAGCCAGGAAATCAATAAATTGCTTGGCTGCGAACTCTACTTCAAAGCCGAGAACTTGCAGAAAGTAGGCGCTTTTAAAGCGCGTGGTGGCTGCAATGCGGTTTTCTCAATGGACACTAAAAGCTTAGCCAAAGGTGTGATAACTCATTCCTCTGGTAACCATGGTGCCGCACTTGCCTGGGCCGCAGCTCTGCGGGGAGCCAACTGCACAGTGGTCATGCCGGAAAATGCTCCGCTGGTAAAAAAGCAGGCAGTTCGCGGCTATGGCGCCAAGGTCATTGAATGTATCCCCACCATGGATGATCGCGAGGCCGCTGTTGCAGCAGAGATACAGGCCACTGGCAGCACATTGGTTCACCCCTACGACAGTGAGGCAATTATTGCCGGGCAGGGTACCGCAGCATTAGAGACTCTTGATCAGTTAGATTGCTTGCCCGATATTATTATCACTCCTGTAGGCGGCGGTGGTTTGTTAGCGGGCACAGCAATTGCAGCTCATGCCGTAGCACAAAATAGCGGTAAGACCATTAGCGTGGTTGGCGCAGAACCTCATGGCGCCAGTGATGCCTGGCGGGGATTTACCAGTGGTCAGCGGGTTGAAGTGCAAACTCCTGAGACTATTGCCGATGGCCTCAGGTCGACTCTTGGCGTGCGTAATTTCTCTATTATCACTGAGCAAGTGAATGATATTGTCCTGGCCTCAGAGCAGGCCATTATCGAGGCCATGCGCCTGGTATGGATGCGTATGAAAATTGTCATTGAGCCCTCCGCAGCAGTGGCTGTGGCAGCAGTGATGGAGAACCCGGGAATGTTTTCAGAAAAGCGGCTGGCGATTATTTTAAGTGGCGGCAATGTGGATTTAGATGCACTGCCTTGGTGAGTTAGTTAATCGTTGAGCAAATATGATATTAGGTGCAAGTGGGGCTAGATTGCACCATGTAATCTTTGATGTTGATGGCACGTTAGGGGCATCATATGACCTTGATTCTAGCTGTTATGTAGATGCCGACATGGAAGTCACAGGGGTTTATGTAGGCTCGGAATGCCAGATGATTGAACTTTAGGTGATCCAGTAAAGCCATTAACAGTTACTGGAATTCCTATCCTTAATATTCGGAAATGGGCAAAGCATCGTTAACAATTTCAATCGAGCGGAGATTGAGTAGCAAATTTCCAAATAGAATATATCCTATAAATATGATTTCCACCGCCAGGCCCACCCCTCTAGAATTCCAAGAAATTCGAGAGAGAGGGGTATGGATCAACTTCTTTTACAACCAGATTTTTCTTTCCTGCGGCGATTAAAGAAAGAAGCTAAGGTTTTGGCTATCCTAGGTTGGCCTATTGTTGTTACTCAACTGTTACAGGTAGCGACCTACGCTCTGGATACAATTATATCAGGTCGAGCCAGCGCACGTGATCTTGCTGGCGTTTCTGTTGGTACCGGTTTGTGGATACCGGTATTTCTTTTTTCACTAGGGTTGCTAATGGCTTTGACTCCTGTAGTGGCTCAGGCTAAAGGTGCTAGACAGGATCATCAGATAGCATCGGCTGTTTATCAGGCTTTCTGGATCGCAATCGCGTCAGGGGGGTTGATTTTACTATTTTTTTTAAATGTTGATCCGCTGCTAAATTGGATTAATGTAGATAATGAAATTCGACCAGTGGCTTCAGGTTATTTATATGCGATCTCTTTTGGCATGCCAGCTATTGTCGGCTTTAATCTATTGCGCGCCTATGCGGAGGGGTTGTCGATAACGCGTCCGGCGATGGTTGCCAGTATTGCTGGTCTCGTAGTTAACGCACCGCTAAATTATATTCTCATTTATGGTTATTTCGGTTTTCCTGCTCTTGGTGGAATTGGTTGTGGTTGGGCAAGCACGATAGCGTTATGGGTAAGTTTCTTGACAATGATTGGTTACGTAATCTCGAATAAAGCTTTTTATGGTATTTCCCTTTTTCGCAACTTTTATGCACCGGACTGGCTAAAAATTAGAGAGCTATTAAAACTCGGGATACCTATTGGTTGTAGCTTTCTAGTTGAATCCAGTTTGTTTGCAGTAGTTGCGCTACTTTTATCCGGTTACAATTCTATAGTTGTTGCATCACATCAAATTACCCTTAATGTGGTGTCGATAGTATTTACGGTGCCGTTCAGTTTAGGTATAGCCCTAACGATAAGAGTAGGCTTTTTGTTAGGTTCAAAACAGGTTGTGGAGGCGCGTTTTACATCGTACCTTGGTGTTGGTTTAGCAATTATTTACGGAATTGTTATCGGTATTATATTATGGTTTTTTGCGGCTAATATCGTTTCTTTGTACAGCCGGGATACTATAGTGCAAAGTTCAGCGGCTAATTTGTTGGCTATAGCAGCGATATTTCAGTTGGTCGATGCGTTTCAGGTTACTTGTATTGGGGCTTTGCGAGGTTACAAGGATACAACCTTACCTTTGTTTGTAACGGTAATAGGATTGTGGATGCTCGCATTACCTCTTGGGTACTGTCTAGCGATGACAGATAGATTCGGCCCACCCTGGTATGCTAAAGGTTTTTGGGTGGCAATGGTTGCGGGGATTTTTGTCGTAGCTACGTGTTTATCAAGACGTCTACATATACTTAGTGGCGCTAGAATTACAATGCAATAAAAAAATGCGATTATCGTCGGTATCGTCTACGCAAGCCTAAATCTAAACTTTTTTCTCCTCCCTTCAAAGTCTTATTCCGCCTGATAATTCAGACTTCATCAGGATGATGATCCTGGCCAAACTTAGATAATAAAAAGACGTGTTTACGATGCATTCAACACTTCTTGAAGCTAGTTTAAGTGGCACCAATTATTTCACCAAGGTTTGCATATATGCCGAATATATACCATGTAATTACTGGTGATAAGAAATAGTATTACTCAAAATATTTTTAGTCATTATTGAGTAATCGATTGGCATTTGAGCGAGGTTGAGATGAACGGACTCTACGATTTTCTAAATAATTCGGTAACGAAATTTCCTGATAAAGCAGCGATAATATCAACAGATGGAAGCGGAAATTATGCTACAACGACTTATTCTGAATTGGTCGAAAAAGTTGACAGATATGCGGCATACTGCCAAAAGAACATGAATGAAGGCGAATTGGTTCCGGTTCTAATGAGGCGCGGAGTTGAGATGGTTGCTGCGGTATTAGGGGTTATGGTAGCGGGACGATGTGTGGCACCTCTCAACAATAAATTAAAATTGCCGCAAGTTATGCAAGTAATTAATAGGGATGTGGTTTGTGATGTCCTGATTGATAGCGCAGGGGTGTTGACTCTTCGTAATGCTCGCGAATTATCTAATAAACATTTTAGTTGCGCTTTACACTGGATTGACTCTTCGAAAGCTGAATCTATACACAATAGTGTGTCAAACACGCTAGCCAGCTTTATGCGAATAATACGTGATAAAGATCTGTTCAGGGATAAATCATTTCGAAGAACAATTAGCGTCGGTGAAAAAAATCCTGGTGCTTGTCTTTTTACATCAGGCTCGACCGGAGTCCCTAAAGGCGTCTTGATTTCCCAAAATGATTTAATGGCAAGAGCCGAAACAGAGGTTGAATGGTATGAGTTAACCTCTGAAGATGCTTTGCTTAATATTCTTCCTTTTTCTTTTGATGTTGGTTTTAATCAGCTCCTCTCAACGGTTATTTCAGGGGCTACCTTAGTTATATCAGATTCTTGGTTAGCTACCGATATCGTTAATTTGGCAGCCGAACATAAGGTAACTGGAGTTTCTGGTGTGCCGGCCATTTGGCGTAATCTTATTCAAACTAATACAAAATTTAAGCACCCGGAGATTCGATTCATTACAGTTTCCGGAGGAGATCTGCCTAGTTCGCAGTTGAGAAAGCTGCCGGCATTAGCGAACAAACTTAAAATATTTAAGACCTATGGGCAAACTGAAGCGTTTAGAATTACTTCACTCAAACCTGAAGAGTTTTTCAATAAAATGGGTAGCGTTGGGCGAGCCTTCGGAAAAGGACGATTTTTAGTCCTGCGAGAGGATGGTGCGTTGGCTGAAGCAAATGAGACGGGAGAAGTGGTGCACATGGGGTTGGGTACTATGTTGGGATATATAGGGGAGCTAGAATGCCAAGATAAGTTGCGTAAAAACCTTTTGCCTGAATTTTCCGAATCATACCCACACATTTTGTTCACAGGAGACATAGGATATATCGATGAGGATGGGTTTCTATTTCTGAAGGGGCGTAAGGACAGCATGCTGAAGGTTCAGGGTAATCGAATATATCCTAGCGAAGTTGTTGCTCAAATTATGAATGTTGAATTCATTCAACAAGCTGAAGTGGTTGGTATCAAAGATAAAAATGGAGAGACGGTGCTTGTTGCATTCGTGAGAGCCGATACAAACATGCTTAATGAACGGCAATTAAGAGTTAGGCTGGGTGAAAAGTTGCCATCCTATATGGTTCCTAAATTTATTAAATTTTGTCAATATTTTCCCAGCACGAAAACGGGAAAAGCAGATTTATATCAGCTAAAAATTGATGCCAAAGAGTTGGCGCAGGCTACTTAAGCTTATTAGTAAAATTAAGATTAACCACTTACTATTAAAGGAATAGATATGTCACTAAATAAAGAATCACTATATGTTTTCTTGCAAGATAATTTGGGCTTGGATCCGTCAGTACTAAATGAAGAGACTGCTCTATTTTCTTCCGGATTAATCGACTCTTTTAGCATGGTAGAGTTATTAACACATATTGAAGATAAAGCCGCTATAAAGATAGGTCAGGAAGATATAACCTTGGACAATTTGGATTCAATCTCACGTATTCTTAGTTATCTGGAAAATCGGGTCGGGTGCTAAAAATGGAGGTTAGTGAGAGCCAGTATCAGTTAATACATGAAAAATTCGGTACACCTTGCTTTGTCTACAATATTGACGAAGTTGTCGGCCGTATAAATTTACTTAATGAGTTATTTGAGGGTCTGCTACACATTAGTTATGCCATGAAGTCAAACCCTCATAGCGAGTTTCTTAAGTTGTTTAAAGGCACCATTTCTTCGCTAGATGTATCTTCTGGGGGAGAGTTGAACCGTGCATTAAAGGCTGGTTGGGAAGCAAAAAAAATTAGCTTTACCGGCCCTGCCAAGCAGGTTTGGGAATTGCAAGAGACGGTTGATCAAGGAGTAGGGAAATTGGTTGTTGAATCTGTAAGTGAAGCAATTAACCTAGACGCCATTGCTTCTCGAGCCGGTAAATGCCAGAAAATTTTAATGCGTATCGCCCCTGCTTCCATGCCATCCGGGTTTGGTGTTGGCATGTCTGGGAAGCCATGTCAATTTGGAATTGATGAAGAAGATATGGTTTCGGCGCTTAACAGAATAAAAAAACTAGAACACTTGGAATTAGTAGGTTTTCACGCTTTTTCGGGAACGCAATGCTTGAATGAAAATGCGGTTGTTGAAAACTTTGAATATTTGATCCAGATGTTTACACGATTATGTGAAGTTGCGGATATTGAACCTGAAGCACTGATATTTGGATCAGGATTTGGAATTCCCTATCACGAAGGTGATAAGCCGTTAGATATTGAAATTATTGCAGAACGAACGGTTCCTTTATTCCGGGATATTAAAAACTCTCTTGGCTTTGGTAAATGCAATCTGTACCTTGAACTGGGTCGATGGCTGGTAGGTGAAGCCGGTAGTTACTTGACATCGGTCGTGGCCAAAAAAGAGTCTAGAGGTAAGAGCATTGTGTTATGTGATGGCGGTATGAATCATCATTTAGGGGCATGTGGCCATCTTGGGAGTGTTATTCATCGGAACTATCAGATGTTTCGTCTGAAAGGTAGTAAATATTCGGATGAGCAATTGAAAAAGGAATTCACGGTAGTGGGCCCATTATGCACATCTATTGATATGTTGGGTAAGAATGTAGTATTTGAAGGGCTGGAAATAGGCGATGTAGTAGTTATTCAGTGTTCAGGTGCTTATGGGTTCAGTGCCAGCCCGATCAATTTTATTAGCCATAAATTGCCTAAAGAGGTGTTTGTTTCGTCTCTCCTGAAAAATATGAAAGTAAAATTGGGTAGGCCTGAGTTTACGCCCTTGTACGAGTAGTTGTTTGAGTTATCTGATCAATGGATTTTGTGGGTGATTACTATCCCCCCCCCTATTTAATCAGTGTTATTGGATATTTATAATAAAAGTCAAATATTCCATAAGCAGTATTTGGGGGGGTATTCTTGTGTTTGTCAGTATTATGGAGGCTAATAAATCCGAATCTGTGCTGTTGCACACTAATGAATAGGCATAATTATTTACTGATGTAGAACCCTCCTTATCACGTAATTTCCGATAGATCTAATACAATGATGGCTGGTAGGGAACGAATAATGATAAAGGCTTCTTCCGATAGAAAAATATTATTGGGTTACACAAATAAGTTAACTGTTCGGCCTAATGAAACGATAGAATTTAAGATAAGCTCAGAAGAAAGCAAAGATTATACGGCACAGTTAGTTCAGCTGATCAATGGTGATATCCATTCTGAACGCGCTAATTTTAGAGAAATTGAGATAGATGCTCCGATTAACGGTAAATACCAAGGCCGTAAGCAAGTAATATATCAAGGCTCTTGCGTGGTAATTGAGGACGTAGCGCCACTGCTTGATCTCGAAGAATTTACATTGGTTATTAACTTTATGCCTACTACTCCCGAATTCGATGTGCAGCATTTGGTTAGTCGTTGGGAGGATGGGGCTGGTATTGGCTGGTCTCTTATGATCACTCAACAAGGACAGTTGGCTTTCCATACAGTAGATAACCAGCAGCATAGTTCAATGGTTGTTAGTGACCAATTTTTAAAGCCAAAATGCTGGTATCAGGTTTCAGTTCGCATTAGTTGGAAGCTTCGATCCGTAAAACTGGATCTTGCCCCGCTTGGAATAACAGCGGGTCAACCGCAGTACAACGGAAAATCTTGTGTCGAGGGTCTCATTGTCGGCGAAATCCCAAAAACAGAGGCGCTACTAATAATAGCGGCTGGATTTGGTGGGCATGATGCTGGTGATCGTATAATTCCCGCTGGGTGTTTCAACGGTAAGATTGAAGCTCCGGTTATCTATAGTGGACTTTTAACTGATCAGGAGTTGGCGAGGGTTTTTAGTGGAGAACGTCCAACTTATTTAAGGAGCCGACAGGTCGGCGACTGGGATTTTAGTAGGGGCATTAGTAGCAGTAAAATTTATGACTGTTCGCCTAATGGGCTTAATGGTTATATTCATAACTTACCGACACGCGCGGTAAAAGGTAGTCGCTGGGACGGCGGAACAGTGGATTGGACACAATCCAGTGACCACTATGCGGCGATACATTTCCATTCTGATGATCTGTATGATTGCGGCTGGCAGACTGATATTACTTATCAGTTATCAGATGCTCTGCGTAGTGGTGTATATGCTTTGCGGATTCGGGTGCTTAACGGCGACAAGCATGCGAGTGTTCATGAAGAAGAATATATTCCCTTTTATGTCGCAGCCCCAAAGCGTAAGCCACAGGCACAGATAGCTTTCATCGTTCCAACATTTACTTATATGGCGTATGGCAATGTCGATATTTTAGAGACAAACCGTGAAAAATTTGCTCTGTCCAGGGAGGAGTTTTACAAAAGTTCTGGCTTAGGTCCAGGTTCAGAGCAGTACGCTAGTATGGTTGCGGCGCATCCGGAAGTAGCGCATTCAACCTATGATCGTCATGTAGATGGCAGCCCAATTATTTTTTCTTCGTGGTTACGCCCATTATTAAACATGAGGCCCAAAGCCTATTTATGCGAACTAGGTGCTGATTTGTTGTTTATAGATTGGCTCGAAGAGAAGGGGTTCGAATATGACATTATTACAGATGATCTAATACAGAATGAAGGTGTCCGTTTACTGGAAGATTATAAAGTGCTTATAACCGGTAACCATCCGGAATACCCTACCCTAGAACAGTTGGATGCTATAGAAATATACCTCGGTCGAGGGGGACGGTTTATGTATTTAGGAGGTAATGGCTATTATTGGAATACAGCTGTTAGTAGCCATCTTCCAGCTACGATAGAGGTTCGGAGAGGGAGGGCCGGGACGGCTACTTCGGTTTCAGAAGTGGGTGAGTACTACAATCAAACCACTGGAAAGATTGGCGGTCTTTGGCGGGATCTTGGACGGCCGCCACAAAAACTATTTGGTGTCGGCTTCGTTGGCGTTGATGATGGCACCTCTTCCTACTACCGCGTGTTACCGAAAGCCTGTAACAGCAGATCCGATTTTATATTTGAAGATGTTGAGGATGGCATTATCGGAGATTTTGGAGTGTTAGGCGGCGGTGCGGCGGGGCAGGAGATTGATCGCACTAATACCGAATATGGTACACCGGAACATACGCTAATATTAGCCAAATCCGACAACTGTAATCTTCTATCATCACATTATGCAACGGAAGAAAGAGCTCTCAATTGCTCCATGACAGAAGAATATTATCTTAGCGAAACCTACGGTGAAGTTGTATTTTTTGAAACATATAATGGTGGAGCAGTATTTTCTGTGGGGTCGATGGCATGGTTCGGGAGCTTAGGCCACAATAATTACGATAATAATGTATCGACTATCACAAAAAATGTGCTCAACCGTTTTGTTAGCCCTGAACCATTCATTTTTCCTGTGTAGATCACATTGTTAGTAATCAGATCGATATCAGTTATCTATAGCTGAAAAGTATTTAGGGAAATTGGTCGTATCATCTTCATGTAAGGTGGTAAATAGGATAATGTCGCCGTTTTTTTCAGGAGCAGGAAAGAACTCAATGTAATTGTTCATCTTACCTCGATCAAGGTGCTCAAACCAAACCGCAGGACCTGATCCGAAATCGATATCGTAGATAGGTTGTGTATGCATGTCGTTTATTGCTATGGCCTTCCCTTCCGCAAATAGCCTGAATGCTTCATAGTCATATTCTCGTATTGTTTTAGCTTTTATTAGCGCGTTTAAATATGTAATCTCTCGATATAATTGGCTAGGGTTTTCTATAAGGTCGTAATAAGAAGTCAGAATCTCTTCTGCAATCGTTTCAATGGATACATCTAATAGTACATTTTGTTTAAATTCAAAGGTCTGTAAAACCTGTGCGTTCCCAAAATAAGTTCTGCCTATCTTCAATAAGGCTCGGGTGTCATATACAAGTAAAATAGAGCGAGCTTCATCTTTTGAATTGTAGTTTAGTGATATTAGCTTCCAAATGAATGCTTTTAGAAGGCTATGTTTTAAACCAATTCTGTCCTTTATCCCTTTGGCTTTAGCGCTCGTTACTAGGGAATCAATAAAGTTTTTCGATATTCGGAATGTTCTTTTTGAGCCCACTTTTTCCAACGGCTGAAAATCTTGATTAACTTTAACGACAGGAATATTTTCTTCAGGGAAATGTTCGTTGCCTTCCGTCCTTTCTTGAATTAGGCGTCGATCAAATGAGACTATGCTAGGACTTTCTTCTCTTGCGAGTTTCCCCCAATTGACTAGAAATCTAAAGAAAGATTGTGCATCGCACAGGGTATGGTGAAATAAAAAACTAATGATAGAACCATTGCAATATTTCGAAAGTTTTAATTGTAGTAGTGGCGTATCTTCGTCAACGAAAGCGCTCTCTGGTTTTATATGGCATCTTTGTAGATAATGACTATCATACGAAGTGAAGCATAGTATGTCTTCGCTGTATGATTCGGTAGTAAAAGATATGCCTGAATCACACGCAGTTACAATGGGGCAGTCGGAATAAATGTCCTTTATCCTGCCCGAAAAATAGGGATATATAGAGAGAGCTTTTTTTAGACTATCGACTAAGGTTTTTTCGTCCAGAGTGTGATCAAAGAGTAATGAATAATTAACAAAATCCAGGCTAAGTATATCCACGCCATTGAGTGGTTGAGGGGAATCTTTTTTTTCCGCAAAAATAATCCTGTGTGTTTTACTCATGGGCATCTCCGAAATGGCTAATTAACATCATTTGCTAACTACTTTTGTCGAATTATTTATTTGTAATTCTATGCACCCAATTGGGCCGCTTCGTAGGTATTTGATTTACGCGTTAAAGTAACAAACAGAAGATTAATTTCACTAAGTATATTGAGTATATACGAGATATATATTGAAAATTCATCGAGACAGTTAGCATGGTGAATATTCATGGTCATACTCATCGCGTTATTATTACTTTATTACCTCTCGCGAAATTCAGTTAGACATTTCCGATAGTGGTAGATATGCAGTGGCCTATTTATAAGATCCCAATGCAAGCAGAACAATGCTAATATTTCAGCAGTTTAGGAGGTTCAACGAGATCATGACGACAAGCCCAACCCCACTCAAGGCAGCATACCCGCGCTTTCACCTCGCATTTCCGGTGACAGACCTAGAAGCATCGCGTGTATTTTATACGGATATTTTAGGTTGTAGCACTGGCCGTGAATCCGATCACTGGATTGATTTTGATTTCTTTGGTCATCAATTGGTGGCGCACTTGGTGGAGCCCCAAGACCATCCTTCGGTGACCACTAATGCCGTGGATGGCCATGCTGTGCCTGCATCCCATTTTGGTGTGATTTTGGAGTGGGATCAGTACCAGCAATTTGTAGTGAAGCTTGAGCAGGCGGGCGTCGAGTTTATTATCGAGCCCTATGTGCGCTTTGAGGGCCGTCAGGGGGAGCAGGCCACGCTATTTATCCGTGACCCGAGTAACAATTATTTAGAGTTTAAGGCTTTCCGTGATATCGATATGTTGTTTGATAAAGACTTGGAAAGCTATTAAATCAGTTATAAACAGCCTGTAAATACCCTAGCCAGTAAGCTTGCGCACCAACGCCCGTCCCAACATACCTAACTTATGGCCACCAGAAAATCTCGCTGCGTGCGTTTTCTCCACGCCCTGTGCATAGTTGCTTTGACGCGAATAATCGATGCTGATATCGAGAAAAACCGGCTGGTTGTGGGCTGCGGTTTCCAAGGCATGACGCAGGGCCACTTCTATTTCATTATTGTGTCTGATCGGAATATAGCCGCACTCAATGGAATCGGCAAAGGCGCCCCAGTTGATATTGCCCAGTTTGGTGCAGGTGCTCTGGCTGTCACTGACACGTCGGCTGTGATTTATGCGCGAGAGTTTGCCGTCGTTGAATATGCAGTAAATGGTGCCGAGATTTTCACGCACGGCGGTGAGCGCTTCCATACCGCTCATCAACATGGCGCCATCCCCTAGGATGCCAACAACCTGTTTGTCTGGATTGACCAATTTTGCTGCGTTGACCGCTGGTATGCAGTAGCCCATGGCATTGAAACTTGATGGCGAAATAAAGCTCCGCGGACTATTGATCGGCATTAATTCTGCGGCCAGATAGGTGTGCAGACCGTCGTCGGTAATAATAATGCTGTCATCACTGACGGCGGCATGAAGTTTGTCAAAAAACACTGCGGGGTTAACTCGGCCTTTGCTGTTATGACCCAGCCACTCTTTTTTAAACAGTGCTTTGTTACTCTCTATATCCTCTACCAAGGTTTTTTTACTGGGCGCCGATGACTGTTGTCCTTGGAGTGTATAGAGTAGGTCGGTGGTGATCTGCTGGATATTGCCGTGCAGCGCTGTCGCGACCCCTTGGGTGTTGCTGTGGTTCTTTTCGCTATGGTTCTTGCCGCTGGTAATGCAAATAACATTTTCCGGTAGTTCGGCACTGCCGCTGGCGGTATCGGCTTCATCCAGATTGGTGCCTATGGCGAGCAAGCAGTCGCAGTCTTTAAAGGCCTG
>Ga0208545_1001077_pt1 | contig 12417 bp, 21 predicted proteins | sample DEB08_DNA_12_FD_185498 | JGI IMG/M metagenome (GOLD analysis project Ga0208545, IMG submission 185498) | Aqueous microbial communities from the Delaware River and Bay under freshwater to marine salinity gradient to study organic matter... | ecosystem: Environmental > Aquatic > Marine > Coastal ... | reverse complement strand
TGTATTTGTCTACCTACATCTGTTGCTAACCATCCTTGATCATTATTAATACCTGTTGTAGCAGATGCAGTAATATCTCTTGATCCTGTTGAAGCACTAGATGGTGTTAATGTAGTTGTAGTTATATTTGCATCTTGAAAAGGTCCATTAGTAAAATCTACATCAGTTAATGTCCAAGCAGTATGACCAGTACGAGATAGTTTTTCTACTTCGTGTTCTGGATGAGTTATGTACATAACATCTGCCGATTGTGCGAACTTAATATCAAAAAGTTGTGCAGTAGTATAAGGTGTTACTAATTCAAAAACTTTATTAGATACACCACCAGATGTATAAGTAGTAAATGATGAACTGTTTATATCAACACCATCTTTATCTTGTAGTTCAAATGTATTGGTAGTTTTATCTGCAACTAAAAATCTTTTACCATTAACTTCTGTCATACCACCAACACTACTAATAACTACTTCATCACCATTTGAATATCCATGTGATGTAGCAGTTACAACAGCAGGATTAGCTTTTGTAATTGCAGATATAGTTTTGTCTCCTTCTAATACAGCACCACTATCTTTGTAGACTCTCATTTTTAAATTAGAGAACTCCAACATATAAGTTTGTGTTGTAGAAAATTCAAAAGGTATTAATCTTGTTTTGTTTGCACTGTTAGCAACCTCTGCTAAAAATGTAGAACCTGGTCTACGAGCTGCACTACCATGTGGGTAGACAACTAAATTTTCTAAGGTTGAGCAACCAGATGTATATTTAGTTAGATCAGTTCTTCCATCTAATCTTGGTGATAGTTCACCACCTGTAAAGTTTGTTAGTTCGACAGCGACCCTAGCCATTTATTAAAACCTTGAGTTTATAAATGTACCTGCATCTATTTGATCTGACATACCTAGGTCTTGATCTACATTCTGACCTTCAGTTGAATCTACAAATCTAGCATCCTTTAATTTATCTTGAAATAAATTGTACATATTAGTTGCTGTTTGATTATTAGAAGTAACTGCAAAAGCTATGTCAGCACCTAAAGCAGCAGATAAAGTTTCTCTTAATAATTCGTCATACTCATTGGGATCTGTAACTCTACCAATATATAATATTTTCATACTAGATGTATTACTTAATATCTTTCTACCTTCTACTTTGTAGTTAGAATCATAATCTAATATTCTAAGTAGTCTTAAACAATCTGCTGGTAAAGTATATGCAAACTTAAAACCCCATGCAGGAGCATCTGTGTCTGCTGCTAGTTCAACTCTTTTCTGTAAGCAGTTCCAAGGATGTGATCTGAATACACTATCTCTTACTTGAGTGTATCTTTGATTACAAAGTCTAGCATTTTTTGAATCTTCTGTTAGTGAAAGGATAGTTGTTGCACCTAATTGATTTAATGATCCATTACAAATTTCTACTATTGATGCCATACTACTTCCTTATAATATACTTGCGTCTAATTTGTCTATCTTTTTCTAACGCAAATATCTCTGCTTCTGTTCGTTCTTCTTTAGTATCAAAGCCATAATGATATTTAGTATCATGCTTAAACCTATCTACTAACACATATCTGTATACATAGTTATCTTTTTTAAAATGTAATACAGGTTTTAAATCTTGAATCTTTTTCATAAAAAGGTGGGGATTACTCCCCACCTAATATCTAGTTATTAATTAACTACATAGTTAATGTTCCAAGCTAATGTACCAGCAGTTCCACCAGTTGCGTTAAAAGTAATCGCAACATAGAAGTAACCCCCTGGATCTGTACTATCACCAGCTAGTTCCCAAAGTTTTTTAGAACCAGTGTTTAAGTCAGCAGCTTCAAAACGAACATCAGTTAGAGCAGCAGCATCAGCTACTGAACTAGCAAAAACATCTTCGTCTTTAACTGTTCCATCAGTTTGGTAAATACCAACATTGAATGTACACGAACCACCGAATGTGTCTGAACCAACAAATAGTTGTGGCACAGCAGCATTAGAAGGGATAGGTGCTAACATAACAATGTCGTTGTCTGTACTGTCTCCAGCAGCTAGTTCTACTTGTCCATGTGCAGTTCTAACAACACCAGCTAATTCAGCTGCGTTATTAAGAACTGGTGGAGTCGCTTCGAAGTTTGCTACCAGGTCTGTATTTTTAGTTGTCATAATTATATTCTCCTATCTATTATGATTCTGTACATTGTACTTCAACAACTTTAGCTTCTTCCATTCTAGTAGCACCAATGCTCATGCAGTAGTACACTTGAGTGGCATAAGACTTGTCGCTTCTTTCGTCTATTCTAGCATTGACATCTTTGCCAACACCTAAAGCGATTCCATCTTGTGCGTAAGCTATACAAGATCTAGTTGTACTAGATTTTGCTAGTCTGTTTGATACAATGAAATTGAACCCAAGAAACGAGTTGACTTCACCATTTGCCAATGCTTTGACAGTGTTAAAGTCTGAACTTGTAACTTCAGTTGTTCCTAAAAGATCAGTGATCTGTCTCGGAGACACGATAATGTGTCTCGGAATTGAAGGATCTACATCACCAAGATCAAGAGTCTGCTTAGCAGTTCTTAATTTAGCGATAGTTAAACCAGCAGAACCATGTACGATTTGATTCGCATTAGCTGTGCTTGTTGATCCTGTTTCACCAGTGAACGCAGTTCCTAGTGCAGCAGATATGATCACATCATCCATAGCTCTTCCCATTGCCATAGCAGCGGCTTGAGCATAAGATGAAGTTGGATCGATTAAGAGTCTTACTTTGTCTTGTTGATCGATTAGATCAGCAAATTCATAATCCGCAAGAGATACTCTTCTTCTCGCATGAGGAGTATCTATTTGTGGAGTGTCTGAATGTCTGCTAGTTTTTTCAACAGCAGTTACTGAGCCAACTTGATCGAAGAAAGCATTTTTTCCTACAACGCTTTCTAATCTGACTTTGTCTCTTAATAACGATCCCATTTGTTGAGATAGCATTTGTATGTTAGCAGAATACTGCTGTACAAAAGCTGTAGTTATATTTGTCGACATGATTGTCTCTCCATATTATTGTTAAGTTAAAATAATCAGAAAGGTTCTCCACTAAAAATAGTAGGCATCTCTTGCATTTAAAGTCTGTTAGACTAGAGTCTATTCCTTCTTGCCAGTAAGGTTCTTGCGAATTGTCTTACCTTTAATCCATTTATAATAGTTTTCACAGATTAGCAAGGGTTTTTCTTTTTGATAAATAGAACCTGATTCAACAACTATTCTTAATATTTCAAGTCTTATCTCTTCATTATTAAGATGATTATTATCACTTGGCATTTAACATTTCTCTCAATGTGTAGACTTGCTGTACCATTTTATCATGATCAGGATGTTGCTTATTCCAATAAGGTCCATTCCTATCATTAATAATAGAAGATATTTCTTCTTCAATATTACTAACTGATTGTGCATTTTCGCTTTCTGTTGCAACAATTTTATCTTCTTGCATCATACCTGCTATCTTTGCAAAACCTTTTATGATCTCTGGATGATCTCCAAGTCTTGTACCATTTTGTAAAGTCATATCTAAAACTTCTGGATTGATATTAGCTTTTGCTAATGCACCAGCTTGTTTTACTTTACCTTCAAAGTCTCTACCCCACTCTTGCCTTAACTGTTGTTCAGCTTGAACTTGAGCAGTTTCAGTATCAATCTTTGATTGTTGAGCTGTGCCTTCCATATTGTTTTTATAAAACTCTAAGATACCTTGAGCTTGTTTATTATTTAAACCTAGCTTATGCGATTGTTCTGCAAAAGATTTAATTGCAGTTTCATCTAAGTTTACTACTTCAGATTTTGCATCTAAAGAATATTTATCAGCAGACTCTGGTCTACCTAATTTTGCATAAACATCATCCCAATGTTCTTCTGTAGAATTATTAGTTGGGATAACAACTTTATCTTGACCAATCATCTTTGTAGCATTGATATAAGATTTTGCTAACGCATCTATCTCTGTAAACTTTTCAATGTTAGGATCGTTTCTATATGCTTCGCTGATAGAATCTTTCCAAGATGATGTTGTTGTAGTTGTTGTTGTACTAACTTCTGGTTTTGTTTCAGTAGTTGGTTGTGTTGTTGGTGTTACTGTTTCTGTAGGTGTCGTTGTTTCTACAGGCACAGTTTCCTGTGTTATCTGTTCGCTTGACATAGTTATCTTCCTTTTTCATTTTCTTTTTGCAGCATTGATTTAATAAACAGAAGAACGCTGCGTTGTCCTTCCATGTATGCACTTTCATGACTATCACCTTTTACATTAGTGGTAGAATGATAATGACATCTTTTTTCAAGATCGACCAAGACTTCTTTGCCTTCGTCTGTATTGAATATGTATTTATAATTTGTTTGTAATTTTTTTATTATTGCTTCTAATTGTTTGTTTTCTTCCATACTATTCCACTTCAGCATTTGCTACAGCTCTTGCTTCGTCTGGCAATGCTTTCGCTAGTGGTGCTATATCTCCTCCTGCTTTGGCAACTTGTTGTAGTTGTTGCATCTGTTGCATTTCTTGTTGTTGTTGTTGTGCTTGTTGTCTTTCCGCATTTACTTGACTTTGTGATTTTAATATTTTTTGTGGCACACCAACAATGTCTGCCAAGTGTTTCACAAGGTTATCAAAATTAACATAATCAAATACTGGTGCTACATTTGCAAGTGATCCTAATATCTCTATTGCTCTCATAATAGATTGTAACTCTGTAGACTTTTGTGCTTTAGCAAGTGGTGATACATATTCTATTTCTATATCTCTACCTGATAAAAACTCTGGAGCTTGTGGTAACATATTGTTTCTCAGTAATATTGCAAACACTCTATCGATTAATGGTTTTAATAATTCTGATTGTAGTCTACCTAATACAGGTCCTAGTAATCTCATCTTCTCTTCGTTTCTTTGGATAACTTCTGTTGCTGTCATCTGTGGTCCTTGTTGCATCATTAATTGATTTACATAGAACACAGCTCTAATACTATCTCTTCTTTGCTCTTCCATATTTAAACCTAGTGGATTGTTTGCACCAATGTTTAATGGTTCAATTCTATCTCTTGTACCTGATCTATAAAAATTTAATCCACCTGGTACAGTTCTAACTGGAAGTAGGAAACCATCATCAGGAACTAATAGTGGTGGGTCTACTTGTTTCTGTGCAGCTTTAATTGTAGTCTTACACATTTCATTTAACATCTTAACATCAGGCAATGCTGTCATTGCAGGTGATCTTCCATAAATTTCATTTGATGCTTTTAAATATCTTGGTACGACAAAAGGAAACTCTTTAAATCCACCCACAGATAATTCATTACCATTTTTGTATTCCATGTAGACAGATTCAAATGGCATATTAGCTTTATCTTTTTTGTTAGGATTAAATTCTGATCTTGGATAAACTGCGTGTAGTATTTCTACTTCATCATAAGGATTCTTTTTTGCTTTACCTTGAACATCAGAAGATACCGCATCTCCAAACTTTTGTATTGCAGCTCTAGCTGATATATTAAATCTTCTATAGATAGTATCTATTCTACCTTTATCATTCTCTGCAATAAATACTTCGTTGATATGTCTTGTTGAAAATTTTATAATGTCATCATCATCTTCTTCGATAAACATTGCAGCAGTTCCAAAAGTAATTAGGTCATGATACAATTCAAATATTTCTTGTTGAAAGTTTGATCTATTGAAAGCTGTGTACATTGTAGCAGTTGCTTCTTCTAACCAAAGTTTTGCTTCATCTTCATTTTCAATATCTTCATCTTTAAATCTTAGGGTAAACCAAGGTGTAGATGGATTTGTAAGCATACCATGTAATGATGCTGCTAATAATTCTACTGCTTGTATTGGTGATGAATCGAAAACTTGTTCCATTCTCTTATCACCTCTAGCTCTTTTTTTAGTTACATCTGCTTTTCTTGGTTGCATATAATCTGCAACTTCTTGCCAATGTGTTTCCCAGTTTTGTCTTTGACCTTCAAGTCTTTCGTATCTTGATAATAAATTTTTAGTTAAATCTGTTCTAGCCATTATTGTCCTAATAAACTTCTACGACCTAAGGTTAATGTTTCATCTTCTACACCTTTAGAACTTGTCATGATTGTTGCTGATCTACCTTTTGCTTTAGTTTTTCTTGAATCATAACCATCCATACTTGTTGCTGTTGCCTGTGATACTTCTGGTGCAGTGGGTGCAACTGCTATAGGAGCTGGTGTTGGTGCAGGTGTTGGTCTACTTGGTCTTACTATTCTTGCTACTGCTCCACCCATATTATTCTCCAAATGTTAATGATGAAGTTGTTTCTGATTTTGTTTCTCTTGTTTCAGATTTAACTTCTGGTTTTTTAACTTCGTTTTCAAAAGTAATATCATTACTATGATCTATTTCTTTTTTATAAGTTCTTTTTTCTTTTTCTACTTTTGGTTTTTTTTTAAATATCTTTTTAATTTTCTCAAACATTATGATCCTAGTAAAGTTTTCTTTTCTGTTTCAGCTTCTTCTTCGACACCTAATGGTCCAGTTAATATTGTTGATCTTCTGCCTTTTCGTTTTCTTTCAATCGCAGCTTGTTCTGCCGCAATCCTGTCTTTTTCCTCTTGCGAGACTTCTGCTTTAGGCGGTTCTGGCAAAGGTTGAACTGGTGGCAGCGGTGGCATTTTTGGTTTGAAAAGTGATCCCATAATTATATAATCCTGTACTCATTATCTGCTACACTTTGTGGAGCAGTTTGTCTATCATTAATTTCCTGTAGTCCAACTGCTAGGTAACGCATTGCATCACAAGCGTGTGAACTCCAATCATGTACAGGTTTCGATCTGAACATTCTATTTTTGTCAATGTACTTCCTGTGGTAATGTCTTAACGCATCTATTAACTTTTTGCAATGGTCAGTATCAATCCAACATCTAGGTAGGGTCATTGTGGTTGCGTGTATGCCATCCTCTAGTGGAATTTTTGGTACGACCTTGAACCTAATTCCTAATTGGTAGGCGACCTCTCTCCTGGTTTTGCCATTACCAAAATCAGTAACTTCAATATCATGTGGTGCAAAATGATCCTTGTAAACATAATCTTTATCCTTAATCACTTGTACATAGTAAGGTAAACCTTGACCTCTCTCTTCATGATAATCTATTATATTAACACTCTTGCCTAACTGCTGGTAAAATATAATAGAACTATGGTCGGAGACCCCAAGATCCCATGCGGTAGATACTGGGAGTGATGGGTCGTAGGGAACTCTAGTTAATTGTTTTTGATCTTCCATCTTACCAAGTACATCTGAATATACTGCACCTTCTATGTTTGCAATCCAATCACATTCAAACTCTTGCTGGAACTTCTTATCACCCATTACTTCTTTTGCCTTGACTAGCTCTTCTTCATCTACAATCTTTGTCTCACTAGCTTTTGCCTTGTAGTTAAACCAATCACTAGCTCCTTGTGCGTGTTGGTATAGTTCATAAAAGTTATTGTTCATTCCCATAGGTGTACCAATAAACACACAGTAACCTTTTCTATCTGATAGTGCAGGTCTTATTATTTCTGGAAACAACCTACTGTTTACATTTGCGTATTCATCTATGACACAACCATCAAGGTATATACCTCTCAAGCCATCTGAGTTCTCTGAACCTAGTAAAGTTATTCTGCTGCCATTGGGTAGATCTACTCTTAGTTCTGTTTCGTTAAATTTTGTATAAGGTATCTTTGCTGTAAATTGTTTCATATAATCCCAAGCAATACTTTTCGCTTGTTTGAAGGTGGGTGCTATATAGGCATACCTAGGGTTCTTCTGTTTGGACAGCAATGCTGACCTAATTAAATGGTTGATCATACATACTGTTTTGCCAAACCTTCTATGACAAACTAATACATTCCATCTGGATTCTGATATTTTTTTATGTAATAGAGCTTGATGCTTTCTGGGTGTGTAGGGTATTTTAATATCCATATTTAGTGTATTTTTTTACTAGGCATACTATCTATAGGTTCGAAGTCAAAGCCAACACATAGCATTACATAGTTAATAAACAGCTGTGAAGCTAGTTCATTAGGAAAACCAACAAACCTTATAATAACATCATTGTTGTTTTTATCAACATAAGCAACTGATTCTATATCGTCTATTCCAAAGTAGTCCATATACTACATCTAGTTTATTTGTGGTGGTCTGGCAATAAGCGAATGTGTGTGTGGATAAGGGAGTCCTCGAGTCCCATGTATATATATATAATAAACTGCGGTGCAATCTGGGGGTATAGGGGGGGTCGACATTTCTAAAATATAGCTATAGCTCTACAATATTACTAACGATAACTTATGATTATCAATAGAAATTCCTATAACTCTTTATTATAAGAACACCGATTAGTATAAGGTCAATAATACTGTCCGATATTTTATGGGAAGAGATCGCAAGAGCTCTTAATAATTGGATAGCAAGTTTAACTACAATTATTATTCCAGGTATTATTCCATGATCTCACATAAAAAAAAACCCACCAATAAAATTAATTACTGATGGGTTTAATTGTTTATTATTATTTAATAATTAACAAGCATCTTTAATATTATACAAAGATCCATCTTTGTTAATAATTTCAAATCCTTGTTTTTCTAAACCAAATAAAACTTCATCAAAGTTATATTTAGCCATTATAAAAAAACCACTATCTTTATATTTTACATAAAAGAATTTACCTTCTTTGCAAAATTTAACTTCATCAACGCATATTGTTGGTTTTACATAAGTAAATTTAGTCATTTATTTACCTCTTTGTTTATTTGTTTAATCTCTTTATATATCCAATTTATATATATGCAAGTATTATTTTTAATTAAATTACTTTATAATGATTATAAACTACATACTGTTGCATAAATATCACACATAAAAAAAATATACTTTTTGTATTGACAGCAATATATATATGTATATGGTTTGTATATAAACAAATGAAAGGTAAAACAATGACTACATATAAATCAGCATACAAGACAACAACATTTGTTGAAGATAAAAAAATAAATGTTGTACACCATGCAACAAAAATTATTGAGCATGATGTAGAGAATAACACTATCAAACTTAATAATGGTGGTTGGTATTCTAAAACAACAAAAGATAGAATGCACTCTTATTTAATTGAGAATGCAAGTTATAGACTATATCAACAAAAAGGTAATTGGTTTGTAGATCAAGTAGATAAATTAAATGACTATAAAACTATTAAAACTATACCTTATGAAAACAATATGATCTTGAGGGTTTCATGATTAAAAACATCTTAAACTTTTTAGATTATGTTTTATTCTTGGGTATGTTTTATATAATATATCTAGGTTTAAAACATGGACCACAAATAGAACAATTAATAATTGAATTGAAAGGGGGTGTGATATGATAATACTAGGTAAAACTAAACACGAATGGCAGCAATTAGAGCTACAATATAGACCTGAATGGATTATATTTTTAGTAGGGTTTATTCTTGGAGCTATAATTTTTTAGATGAATAAACAACTACAAAAAGACAATATAATTAAACTACAAAAAGAAACATTGAGAAATATCTTGAGTAGTAAAGGTATTATTTATCGTTACTACTTGAGATCTCTTCAGCAGAAACATCAATCAAATCAGGTTCAGATTCCCATTTTATATTTAAAGTAGTATCCTGTTTAACCTCTTGTTTGGTTTGTTCAACAAACAATGAGCTTAGTCTTGGAGCTACAAACTTCAACCAGTTTTGTTTCTCTCTTAAAAATAGCAGCTCTTCATTGGTAAGCTCTTTCACATCAGAATTAAAAACAACGCACATCTTTTCAACTAAAGTCTTGATTCCTCTCTCTTGAGCTTTATTAAATTTGTCCTTAAACTTTGGGTTTAGATCCAAGTAATCGTATAAAGTTTTCAATTTGATCTGTAGCTCTTTTGCTACCTCGTAAGCGGTTGTTCCATCTACTAAATGACCTAGCATAGTATTTTGTTCGGTATCGTTGAGACTTAGCTCGTTCTTTTTCTTGGAGGATATACTCTTTGATTTCATTTTCTGTTTTATGTTTAAAGTTCTTTAAGTTTTTTAATATATTAATCTTGTTTTGTATATTGATATTATCATTCTTGTATAACCCTTTATACTTCCTGGTTTTATTATCCCACGACTTACCACCCTTATGATAGGGACATAACATTCTTCTTGAAGTAGGGATAAATTTACCAAGACATTTACACCTTTTCCCAGAGTGCTTGGCAATCGCTTCACATCTAATCTTTATTTTTGCCATGGCTTAATATTATTTCTAATATTATAATCTCGTTTCTCTTTGTATCTTACATTGGTTTCTTTCTTAATCTTATTAAGAGCTTGGATAATCTTTTGAGGGTGTACATAATTCGCCTTGCTCTCGGCAGCAAGTTCCTCCTTTCTCGCAATGGCTAACTTCATATAGTATGGATTGTTCTTATCCTTTTTTAAGTCTGTCAGGGGGAGCTTCGCTAAACTGTCAATTATAGATTGTTGATTACCTCTATTCTCTCTGATTATATCCTCTATTGTATTAATGTTTATTGTTTCTACTAATGTCTTTAAATCTGAAACATTGGATGTATAATTCTGAAACATAGGTGTTTCATTTTGAAACATACCTTTCTCAAACTTAACAAACTTAGTATTAATTTGATAGGTCTTTCCAGACCTACCTTTAATGGTAGATATAACATTTAGTTTCGTAAGAGTTAGTAATGTTCTGTGAATTGTGGTCCTAGATAGACCAGTATCCTTTTGAATAGTTGAGTGCCTTAATCCTGCTGTATAATTGTTAGATTTCCAACAATATTTCATCAAAGATAAATAGACCGACAAACAATTAGCTTTCTTCCCCCCTGATACTTTATCAAGATGATGATATAATACATATGTTAATTGTAAAAAACCTCTAGTCTTTATCATACTTACATACTTTCCTATGATTAGATTGGAGGTCTAGCAAAATGGAAACCCATTGGGTCTCGTTCATCAGTTCAAACTCTGTCTCACAGCTCGTTATACGCTTGATCCTAAAGGTTAGGGTATCAGGTGTCAGATTTTTATAGAACACCAAAAAACAGGGTATATTTAGGCGACTAGCGACTATGTTTGCAAGGGTTGTAGCCTTGTATTTCTGTCCTTTGTCATAACAAGTCTCTAATATAGCAAGTGGCTCGTAGCAATGTGGACAACATTCAATACTATCAATATCAATCATGGCAATATTGTCATATTTCCTATGCCAATCGTTGTAGCTGCCATTACTGAAAGCGTATGTCCATCTAGCCATCTTGTTCTGCTTTCATAATAGCTAAACCTAACTCTCTTGCAATAAGAGGTACAATAGAATTACCTAAAGACTTTATTCTGTTGGCTCGATCTTTGTCCAATTCATAGGATAACCCATTAGGAACTCCACAAAGTGAGGATTGAGCTTCCCACCAACTTTGGGTTTGTCCAGATACAGCATCGCATCCGACAGTTTGGCTCCGTAAGTCATATTTGTATTGTTCTTTTTCCGTAGTAAAAAACTCCCAGATTTTGTTTGTTCCACTCTGCTCGATTGTTCTCCCCCCTCCTCGCAAGCTGGAGTTGGCGTTGGATACATTGCAACCGATGATCCAGACACGTTTTCTTTGATGCCACGCACCGATGCCTGAAGCTGGAATAACAAGACATTGGACTTCGAAACCTTCTTTTTCCAAGTCATCACACACCTGTCGGAGGACCACGCCTTCTTGGATGTTAATAATGCCTTCAACATTTTCCCCAATGAACCATCTAGGTTTACACTCTCTGATGATTCTAATAGTTTCATCCCAGAGGTAGCGGTCATCATCTGTTCCTTTTCTCTTTCCTGCAACGCTGAATGGTTGGCATGGGAATCCTCCTGTAATAATATCTGCTGCGTATCTATCTCCTTTGACATTTCTAACCTCACTTTCTATTGGTATGTTATTAAAATTTTTCTTTAATACTTTTTTACAAAACTCATCCTTCTCTACAAATGCGATTGTCTCAAACTGTCCTGTACTTTCTAATCCTAAACTGAACCCACCTATTCCACTAAATAAGTCTAATAGTTTTAACTTCATCTTCTCCTCCTTGTAAATATTGTTCTCCAAAACCATGAACGCATCATAGATATAACTGTAAAGATAACTGCTATGTGAAAGCTCTCCAATACTGTTGGATGCAAATCAAAGAATGGAAATATATATAGTTGAATTAAAGTAGATAAAAATAAACCACTACCTACATCAATTATTGTTTCGAATAAGTTTCTCACTTTTTAACCTTTCTTTTATTATTATTATTTCGTTTTCTTTTTCTTCTATTTCTTTCTCTAATGCTAAAATTATATTAGCT
>Ga0208545_1001050_pt1 | contig 12549 bp, 30 predicted proteins | sample DEB08_DNA_12_FD_185498 | JGI IMG/M metagenome (GOLD analysis project Ga0208545, IMG submission 185498) | Aqueous microbial communities from the Delaware River and Bay under freshwater to marine salinity gradient to study organic matter... | ecosystem: Environmental > Aquatic > Marine > Coastal ... | reverse complement strand
TGAAGATGGAACTTTTAAATTAATCACAGATGAAAAGAATAAGTAAACACATTTCTTACAAAGAAGCAGTTGGTTCTAATTATGCTAAACAAAAAGGCATAAAGAATAAACCAAATGAAGAACAAGTTGAGAATATGAAACTATTAGCTGAAAAGGTATTTGAACCATTAAGAGAGTGGGTAGGGTGTCCAATAAGAGTTAATAGTATGTTTAGGTCTTTAGAACTTAATACTGCCTTAAAAGGCTCTAAAACGTCATCTCATATGAAAGGTGAAGCAATGGACATAACAAGAATGGCTTGTGGTAAAGAAAATTGTAAATCTAACCTAGATATGTTTCATTGGATAAAAGATAATTTAGAGTTTGACCAGTTGATATGGGAGTTTGGCTCTGAACCTAAATGGTTGCACGTTTCTTATAACAAAGACAATAATAGAAAACAAGTATTAGTAACTAAAAAAAGAGGTGTTTATTACACTTATTAATATGGTAACAGACTACAGAACACTTTTAATTAATTTAGGAACATTTATTTTTTCAATGTCAAACGTTGATGTATTTTTAAAGATCACACTTTTACTTTTAACTATTGGGTATACCGCACATAAGTGGTATTTAATGAATAAGAACAATGGAAAAAAGTAAAAAAAAGTTTAAAGATACAAGGGTAGGTAAGTTTTTATCTAAAGCTGCACCAAACATTCTTAAAGGTGTTAGTGATATTATACCAGATGCTGGTATTTTAAAGCTAGTAGGTGGTCTTATAAGCAAAGATGATGCTATCACACCTAAAGATAAAGAAGAAGCCTTAAAACTGCTTGAATTAGATATTATAGAAATGCAAGAGGTTTCTAAAAGGTGGTCTAGTGATATGTCTAGTGATAGTTGGCTCTCAAAGAATGTACGTCCAATGATGTTAATCTTCTTAACTGTATCAACTTGGTTACTTATACTAATGGATAGTTTAAATATAGATTTTGGTGTAAGTGTTGAGTGGATAGATTTACTTAAATCACTTTTAATAACAACCTATGTTGCATACTTTGGTTCAAGAGGTATTGAAAAATATAAGTACATTTCGCAGAAATAGAATACTATCCCAAAATCATTATTCTTATTATATTTTATTTTTAAGTATTTCTATATTTTTTTTAATATATATTTTTAGATTTATATTTATATATATATTTCTAATGATTTATTTTATATATTTGAAGTAATAAAAAAGTGTAAAGTTATTACTTATATTTTTAAAAAACAAATAAAAGATGGAAAACACAAAATGTATTGCAGTAAGAAAAGATTATTACCTACTAATTGTAAATGATATTTCACTTGGTGAGTTTGAAAGAAGTGAGTTAAGAAACATTATAGAAGTTATTGATAATGCCATCTAAACCATCAAGAAGTAAAATAGTTAAAAAACTAGATGCTATCTTTAGCCAGTACATAAGGTTAAAGGATGCAGATCATAATGGTGATGTAACTTGCTTTACTTGTGGTAAGGTATCACATTATAAAAAAGGTATGCAATGTGGTCACTTTCAATCAAGAAAACACTATGCAACCAGATGGTTAGAAATGAATGTAGCGGTTCAGTGTGTTGGTTGTAATATGTTTAAGGCGGGTGAACAATTCTTGTTTGGTAAGTACCTGGATGAAAAATTTGGTGCTGGTACTGCTGAAGAATTATATATAAAATCAAAAGAAACTGTAAAGTTTTCTACTGATGAACTACAAGATATGATAAAACACTATAAAGACTTGGTAGATAGTTTATAAAAGACTATCTTTAACTATTCTGTTTTGTTAAGGAAAAGGGGTTTGGCTATATGTCAAGCCTTTTTTTTTACTTTTATAGTTTTGTTATTAAATATTTTGTTTATATTTGACTATTATTAATTTAAACTTAACAGAAATGAGAACACAGAAACACGATTTAAAAGACGAAATTAAACACCTTGAATATCTTTTGTATTATGCAGAACAAGACCAAGATGCACTAACAGTTTTGTCACTAACTCAAAGGTTAGATGATGCAAAATCAACTTTAATAAACATAAGATAATGGGAACTAACTTTTCACAAGAAACTGCACAGACAAAATTTGACGAGTATACATATAGGATAGAAGCCTTATGTAATAGAATAGAAGAATTAAAAGCACAAATAGAAGTATCACAAATATTTAAACAAAATGGATAGAGAAAAATTATTAGATTTGTACAAGAAGTACGAACTAGGAAAAACAGATGTATATAAACATCAGCACTATGTTATAATCACAAGAGCTGGTATAGAACGCATTGCAGCAAAAGAAAACATATCAATAAATTATGAGGTTGTAAAATGTGATCCAAACTTTGCAGTTGTAAAAGCATATGCAAAAAAAGAGGGTGTAGAAATACAAACCTTTGGTAGTGCATTAAAAGGTGCTAACTATAAAGATGGTAATTGTAATAGTTGGTACGTAATGGAGATGGCAGAGAAACGTGCATTGTCAAGAAGTGTTTTAAAGCTAACTGGCTTTTACGAACTTGGTGTATTTGGTGAAGATGAAAGTGATGACTTTAAAAGGAAGTAATATGAGAGAATGGAAACCAACAAAAACCAGAAAAGAAAAAATTGATTTTATTTTTGAATGGGCTGGTGAGGAATATGAAACTGAAGAAGAATTAATTGCTTTAGCATATTCAAGTAATATACGTTTAAATGAAATCATTGTAAATATAAAAGATTGGTACGAATGAGAAGAATTAAAAAACCTTTAGATGATAAAGTAAAATTTATACCTTGCAATGAAAATAGATTAATATATTCATATACAAGAACTGATAAAAAATCAACAAGAAAAGAAAAACTAAATAAATAAAACACTAGGTATAGAGTGTTATGACTATACCAAAATTTAAACTACATATTATGAGTGCAATAATTAGCGGTTCTATAGACATCGCAAAACTCCCAAAGGAGAAATTTTTAAAAGGAAAAAACGGCAGTGTTTGGTACAATTTCACCATAGCAATTCAAGATGAAACCAGATACGGTAACAACGTAGCTTTTATGGATAGCCAAACCAAAGAAGAAAGAGAAGCAAAGGTTGCTAAAACCTATCTCGGAAACGGTAAGGTGGTGTGGATGTCACCAGATGGTGTAACGGTTGCAGAAAGAGATGACCAACCACAAGCGGTGGCAGAACCAGCAAGTGATGATTTACCATTTTAATTAGCCTAAACTTTTAAAAGGGTGTGAGTTTTTAACTTGCACCTTTTTTTTATATATTTAACAAATGACAGAAAAAGAAACAGAACAGAATATGTTAATGGAATTTATAGCAGATACTTGTTATATAGACATTACAAAAAAAATAGATTACCCACCAGTATGTTTAAGCTATGGTGAAAAGGTTATAAGATCTGATAAAGGTGATAGCATCATACCAATAGCATTAGGAACTTTTGGTAACCTTTCAGTTATAACTGCACCACCAAAGACTAGAAAAACATTTTTTGTATCATTATTGGCATCAGCTTATTTAAGTGGTTCAAATATTTATGGTGGACAAATAAAAGGCTTTAGAGGTGATGGTGATTTAATTCACATAGATACAGAACAAGGAAGCTGGCACGCATCCAAAGTATTTAAAAGACCATTAGATATGGATAGCAGCATACCTAAAGATAAATATCACACCTTTGCATTGCGTACAGTAGGTTATAAAGAAAGATTACAATTTATTGAACACTACCTAAAGGAAAACATAAAAGAACCATCTCTGGTCATCCTAGATGGTGTAGCAGATTTATGTGCAGATGTAAACAACATTGAGCAAAGTAATGAATTAGTAAGTGCATTAATGAGAATTAGCCAACAACAAAACGTACATATCATTTGTGTAATACATCAAAACTTTGGTAGTGCTAAACTTGGTACTGGTCATCTTGGTAGTGCATTAGAAAAGAAAGCAGAAACAGTAATAAGTTTGGAAGCAAACACAGTAAACAAAGATTGGACAACCGTTAAGTGTGGTAGAAGTAGGGGTTACTCTTTTGAAACATTTAGCTTTGAAGTAAACGAAAAAGGATTGCCAACAATAGTAAATGATTTATATGATCCATTAAAATGATAGTACAAAAAACAATGATTATAGTTGCTGCAAAGCATAAAGAGTGGGTAGAAATAGTTTTATCCTTTGGGTGTAAACAAGAAATTGCAGAAGATATTGTGCAAGAAATGTATTACAAGATACAACTGAAACTTGAAAAAGGTTTAGATATAATGTACAACGAAAAAGAAATAAACTATTACTATATTTTTAAGACTTTAAGAACATTGTTTTACGATTTAAAAAGAAAGGGTAAAAACATCACAATGGTTTCTATGGATGACATACACTTAACCACATCAGATGTAAACTATCAAGAACCATATGATAAAATACAAGAAGAACTATCAAAGATGTTTTGGTATGATAGAAAAGTGTTTGAAATAATAAATGATGGTGAAAGCATTGCAGAATTTTCTAGAAAAAGTCTTATACATTACTATTCACTTTACAATACATACAACAAAGTAAAAAGCAAACTAAAGAAACTTTTATGACAGAAAAATTTTATAGAAACTTAAAAACTGGTAAAGGGTATGAAGAACAAGCCTTGCAACTAATACATAAAAAATACCCACAAGCATACATAAAAGATGGTTATCATAAAGAATGGGATATATATATACCAGAATTAGATATGGGTATTGAGGTTAAAAGTGATGCACAACATAAATCAACTGGTAATTATTTTTTAGAGTATTACTGTAGAAATAAAGCAAGTGGAATTTCTAGTACAAAAGCAGAATACTTTTTTATATATTTAGACGAATTGTATATAATTAAAACAGATACGTTAAGAGATATATTTATAAAATATAAAGGTACAAATAAAGATAAAATAGGTGGTGATGATCGAAAAAGTTTAGGAGTTATAATATCATTAAAAGAATTAAAATATGAAACTAGGTAACATTATTTATTACATTACAAAATATACTGGTATTAAATACCTGGTAGATAAATACCACAAGTTAAGAGGTACTAAATGTGATTGCAACAACAGAAGAAAAAAGTTAAACGAAATAAAAATTGAAAGATGGTAAAATTTACTAAAGAAGATTTTGAAAGCTGGAGTGATTTCAGATCAGAACCAAAGAATACTTTACAACCAAATGAGTTTGAATTAATATGCCAGTTACACGCAAAGTACTACAATCATAAATACCATAAACCTTGCACTTGCAATCCGAAGAAAATAAAGTTGTGGATAAAGCAGCTTAACATAATTTGGAACAATGGGAATTAAAAAAATCAATGAGTGGGAAAAGGCAGTTGTATTTCTTCTTAACCTAGATGGGTGGGAGTTAAAACATTGTGGTGATGGATATTCAAGATATGATGCAAAGGGTAAAACACCAAAGGGAATGGATTGCGTTATAGAGATGAAATTTCGTAATAAGTACTATGAAGATAAAATGTTAGAAAAAGACAAGTACGATGCTCTAATGGCTTTAGATGATGTTGTAAAGATATTCTTTGTAAATGATCCTAAAGGAAACTTTATGTATTACCTAAACACACTAGAGATGCCAAAGCCAGTAAAAAAGTATTGCCCAGATACTACAATGTGGACAAAGAAAAGACTTTTAAAAGATGTGTACTTGCTTAAAGAAAATGATGCAGTAAGAATAAATATAAACATAGAACCAAATTAGTTGTTAAATGTTTTGTTTATAAAGTAAATAGTGTTACATTGCATCATTATTAACTAAAACAAAACAGAATGGAAAAAAACAATTATGTTGAAATAACCAACAGAAAAGAAGAAATAGTACTTAAAAGAATTGCATTAAATAAAAGCAATGAAATTTGTGATGAAAGCATAAAGCAAAAAAAGTTAAAACGTAATGATGCTAAAAATGATTTTGAGTTTAAGAAAGAAAATGATAATATAAAAAAATTAAAAAAAATAATATTTTCTAACAATGAAACTTTAAAGAAACTTAAAGCAGAAGAAAAAGCATTAAACTTATTAAAATCATCAAGAGATAAAGACTATCATATATTTAAAAATTATGCATTAGGTAAGCGAGAAAGTAACCTACTTAATAAAATAAAAGACTTAAAACAAGAGTGTTTAATTGATGCAAAAAACTTTAAGATAAATAAAACTGTAAGATTAATTGCAGCAGAATATTCATACAAATTAGATTTAATTATAAAATCACATAATGTATGATAGTAAACAAAGCGGCTTGGGAAAAGTTAAGAAAGCAAATAGAATATCACACACAACAAGATAGTGAGATAACTGATGTGCATATTAACTACCAAGTAAAACAAGGGAAAAAGAATTATTTAAAACTTAACATAACAATAGATGATTTTACTAATTGATGCAGATAGTTTAATTTTTGCAAGTTGCTATCGTAAAAGAGAAACACCAGATGATGAACTATACTACACAAACATAGAAGATAGTAGGGCAAAGTTTGATGAACAATTTATGGCAATAGTAAACCATCTAGAAGATAAATACCCTATAGACAAGGTACTAACCTTTAGTGGATCAAAGGGTAACTTTAGAAAGCTAATCACACCAAAGTACAAAGCCAACAGAAAGAAACAAGAACTGCCACCATTATTAAATGAGATGCACCAATTTGTAAAAGAACAATATGATAGTATATGGGGTTACGGTATAGAAACAGATGATATGGTTGCAAGGTACTGGAAACAAATTAGTGATGATATTGGACGTGATGAGGTAATGATAGTATCAATTGATAAGGACTACAAACAATTTCCTTGCTTAATGTACAACTATCACTACAAGCATAAAGAGATACTAGACATAACAGAAGAAGAAGCTATGTACAATTTTTATGAGCAAATGATTGTAGGTGATACGGCAGACAATGTAAACTACTTTAAGGGTAAGGGTAAGAAGTATGCAGAAAAGCATTTTAAAGACTGCACAACAAAATATCAATACACTAGAAAACTATATGAATTATTTAAACTAGAATACAAAGGTAAAGCAAGACAGAAATACGCAGAGTGCTACCACCTTTTAAAATTAAGAACAGAATGAGGCAGTTTAAACCACTTAAAGGACAGAAACACCTTAAGCCATCAAACAAAAACCAAAAGGCAAGAAAGAAGCTACAAAGAGCAAGTAGAATAGAAGAACAAAGAAAGCCAAGAATAAAAAGAAATGGTGTACTAATAACAAAAGATATGAAAGACAAAATAGTTGAAGATTTAAAAAGAGAATTTGACATAAGAAGTTGTGTAGGTATAGACAAATACAAAACAACCTTACAAGACAATAACAAAGATGATTTCTTGCAGCACCTAAAAGAAGAACTAATGGATGCAGCTTTATACATACAAAAACTACAAAGCAGATGAATTACAATACAGTACCAACAATACTAGAAACACCAGAACAAGTAAGTGATTTACTTATTACTTTAACTGGCATAGATATATACAAACAAACAAGAAAAACTGAATACGTTGAGCATAGGGCTTTGCTTTGTCATATATTAAGAAACAAACTTGATATGAGATGGGTAAGTATATCTGACTTTATAATATCAAAAGGTAAATCATTTGATCACGCAACGGCAATACACGCAAACAAAATGTACCCATTGTACAAAAAAGATAGATTTGATTACTACGATAAATTAGAAAGTAACTTTATAGTTAAATCACAAATAGAGTATAGCCAGATATCAAAGTTAGAAGTAATACAAAAAAAGTATGCAACACTAGAAAAAGATTATTTCAAAGCAATAGAAAAGTTAAGCAACTACGATAGGCAATATTCAAGTGGTTACACACCAAATGAAAAGCAATACAGAGGTTTAGAAGAAGAACAAAAAGCTATGTATGATGAACGTGCAGCTTTAGTATTAAAGTCTTTTGAATGGAAACAAAACAATAGTGAGTATGAAATAATAAACTGTGCAACGTGATAAAAAAAGAATGGCTATTTATGCAAACACCAAAAGAGAAAGCATACCAATTAGTAAAAGAATTTTATGTGGAAACAACAACAAGCACAGAAGCAAAACAATGTGCTAAACTACATATAAGCCTTATACTAGAAAATGAAATAATAAAACCACATAACAACCAAGCAATAGAATACTATCAAGAAGTACTAAACGAAATAGAAAAGCTATGAAAATATTAAACCTATATGCTTGTTTGGGTGGAAACAGATACAAGTGGGATGAAGTTGCAGATGTAGATGTTACTGCGGTAGAATTAGATGCGGAACTTGCAAGACTATACCAAGAAAGATTTCCTAATGATAAAGTTATAGTTGCAGATGCACACCAGTACCTATTAGACCATTACCAAGAATATGATTTTATATGGTCATCACCACCTTGTCCAACACATAGCAGAGCAAGATATTGGGGCTTTGGTGCTAATGGCAAAAACCCAACATACCCAGATATGAAATTGTATCAAGAAATAATATTTTTACAACACCATTGTAAAGGTAAATATGTGGTTGAAAATGTAATACCATATTATGAACCAATGTTTAACCCTATTAAAAGAGATAGACATTTATATTGGACAAACTTTAAACTACCTAACAAATTAAGTGAAAGACATTTTGATGGTATGTCACAAGCAAAAAACGAAGTAGATAAATTATGTAAATTTCACGATTACGATTTTAGGAAATATAAAGGAAGCCAAGTATTAAATAAAATAGCAAGAAACTTGGTAGACTATGAAGCTGGTAAAACAATATTAGAAACAGCATTAGGAATAATAAGAAAATCAAATATAAAACAAACTGAATTATTTTAATATGAGCAAGAAACTAATACAAAAGCTACAACAACTATTTGACAAATTACCAAAGGGTAAAGAAAGAAAAGCAATAAGAGAAAGACTGTTAAAATTAAAGCTAAATAAAAACGTTGAGTAATTACGTTATATAATTGAATAAACAAATTTCTATCAAATGGATAAAAGAAAAAACAACGGTGGTAAAAGAGAGGGTGCTGGCAGACCAAAGAAAGCAGACGAACTTAAACTAATAGAAAAGTTAGATAACCTTATTGATAATGATGAGGTAATTAAAACACTAGGCAAACAGATCCTAAAAGGAGATAGTAAAGCTATGTCATTGTACTTTGGTTATAGATATGGTAAGCCTAAAGAGAGTGTAGATATAACATCTTCTGATGGTTTCAATATTAACTTTAATGATATTATCAAGTTTAAGTGATAGAAGTTGACCCAAAGTATAACCCTATCCAAACATCAGATGCCAGGTATTATATTGTAACTGGTGGTAGAGGTTCGGGTAAATCGTATTCTATAAACTTGTTATTGTTGTTGCTCACTTTTGAAGCTGGGCATACAATCTTATTTACTAGGTTTACATTATCATCTGCATACATATCTATTATACCAGAATTTATTGACAAGATAGAAACGCTTAACCTACAAAACGTTTTTCATATAACAAAAGATGAGATACGAAATAAGCTATCTGGTAGCAAGATAATCTTTAAGGGTATCAAGACATCAAGCGGTGATCAAACTGCCAACCTAAAGTCTTTAACTAATGTTAGCACGTGGGTAATGGATGAAGCAGAAGAACTACAAGATGAAAACATATTTGACAAGATAGATTTAAGTGTAAGAAACCTAAACCAAAAGAATAGGGTAATCTTAATTTTAAACCCAGTTACAAAAGAGCATTGGATATACAATAGGTTCTTTGAAGATAAAGGTGTACAAGCTGGAACAAACTCAACCAAAGGTAATACATCATATATACACACCACATATTTAGATAACATAGAAAATCTATCTAAAAGCTATTTAGAGCAAATAGAAAACATTAAGAAACGTAGACCAGAGAAATACAAACATCAAATGCTTGGTGGATGGTTGGCAAAGGCAGAGGGTGTAATATTTACTAACTGGAAGATAGGACAATTTAAAAAAGTAGGTGTAAGTGTGTTTGGTCAAGATTACGGTTTTGCATCAGATGAAAATACATTAGTAGAAACCAACATAGATGTGAACAACAAAATAATCTATTTAAAGGAATGCTTTTACTTAAAAGGTCTTACCACATCACAGATAGCTGAACTAAACCTTAAACACGCACAGAACCATCTTATAGTAGGCGATAGTGCTGAACCAAGATTACTACACGAACTGAAAGCAAAAGGCTGTAATGTAGTCAAAGCAATAAAAGGTCAAGGATCAATTACATACGGCATAGCCTTACTACAAGATTATGATTTGATTGTAGAAGAAAACAGTATAAACTTAATCAAAGAACTAAACAACTACTCCTGGTTAGAAAAAAAGTCTAAAACACCACAAGACAAATTCAACCACATCATTGATGCAATCAGATATGCAATCTCATATCAACTACAAAACCCAAACAGAGGTAATTACTTTATATCATAAAAGTTATTAAATTATTTGTTGGTATGTTATTTATTTGTATATTGCATTATATTAACTAACAAAAACAGATATGACAAACCAAGAAATTTTTTACAAAGGCATTGACAAGCTAGGCTTAACTGATAAACAAAAGCTAGATGTTAAGATACTAGCATTAGAATATGCACACCAAGAATACACTAAAGCTGCAAAGCTAGGTCACGATAGATTAATGGGTTATTTAGAAAAGCAATATGTATAGTAATTGTTGTGGTGCTGAAGCATCTTATTTAAGTGATGAATTATGTGGATCTTGTTTAGAACACGCAGTATTTAACGAAATAGAATAGATAAAACAGATATGAAAAAATTAATAAACAGAATTTTAGTAAAGAAAAGCATCAGACCATATAAGGTTGTACCTTTATCAACTGGTGTAATTGTAGAACATTACCGTAATGGTAAACTTAAAACAGAATATTATGGATTGGTATAGCCCACCCGAATACGCAGAATATGAATGCACAGAGTGTGGTGCTGAAATAGAAAAAGCTGGAGTTTGCTCTGGCACTTGTCACGAAGCAAGTATGATTTAGTTAAGTTGAGTTTTGTTTAAGAGGTGCATCAGAAATGGTGTACCTTTTTTTATTATATTTACCTTACTATAAAAAACCATTTTAAAAACGTTATATAAGTATGAATATCAATATCACAGTACCAAATGATTTAAGTGAAATTACTTTAAGGCAGTATAAGCACTTTCTTAAAATACAGAAAAATGTAGATGATGAAAGTTTTTTAAATGCAAAGATCATTGAGATATTTTGCAAGTTAAACCTTGAAGATGTAATGAGGTTGAAGTTTAATGATAGTGAACTAATAGTAAGTACACTTACAGAAATGTTTGAGCAGAAGCCTAACCTAGTTAGAAGTTTTAAGCTAAACAATATTAACTATGGTTTTCATCCACAACTAGATGATTTAACTTTAGGTGAGTATATAGATTTAGATACCTTTATTGGTGACTGGGAAAATATTGAAAAAGCTATGGCAGTTTTATATAGACCAGTAGTAAACAAGATAAAAGACAAATACACAATAGAAGAATACAAGGTAGGTGTGGATCAAGATATTTTAGATATGCCTATGGATGCAGTATTGTCATCAATTTTTTTTTTGTGGAATTTAGGTCTGGACTTGTCGAAAACTATGATGAACTATTTGGACAAGGAACAAACACAAGCCTTGACGCAGTATCTAACTTCACAACCAAATGGGGGTGGTATAACTCAATTTACGGACTTGCTCAAGGAGACATTACAAGATATGAAAATATCACTAAACTAGGAGTACACGAATGTTTTATGATGCTATCCTTTATGAAAGACAAAGCAGAAGTAGAAGCCAAAAGAATTAAACAAAATTTCAAATGAGCCAACAAGGTATAAGAGGGTATTATCAATTAACCTCAACAATAGAAGAACAATTAAGAAGTACTGAATTTACTAATACAGTTTCTATTGGTGACATAAGTAAAGTAAACCTAAACAAGCAAGACATATTTCCATTAGCACATATGATTGTAAATAGTGTTTCAGCAGAAGAACAAGTGTTGAGGTTTAATATAAGTATACTTGCTTGTGATATTGTAGACCAATCAAAGGATATAACAACAGATAGATTTACTGGTAACGATAATGAGCAAGATATTCTAAACACACAGCTACTAGTCTTAAACAAGCTAATACAGAAGTTAAGGATGGGTTCACTACATACAGATATGTACCAACTAGATGGCAATCCAAGTTTAACACCATTTAATGATAGGTTTGAAAACCAACTTGCTGGTTGGAGTGCAACTATGACTATACTAATTTACAATGATATATACATCTGCTAATGGACTTTAAAAATGTAGATGAGGTTCTAAATGCTTATGCTGAATATGTAGTAGATAGTGCAAAGAAAAACCTAGTAGATGAAAGAAAAAGTTTAGGTGATTTATATAAATCAGTTAGCTACAAATATGAAAAAAGCCAAGATCTGTTTTTGTT
>Ga0208545_1001047_pt1 | contig 12568 bp, 10 predicted proteins | sample DEB08_DNA_12_FD_185498 | JGI IMG/M metagenome (GOLD analysis project Ga0208545, IMG submission 185498) | Aqueous microbial communities from the Delaware River and Bay under freshwater to marine salinity gradient to study organic matter... | ecosystem: Environmental > Aquatic > Marine > Coastal ... | reverse complement strand
TAAATGCAAAATATTTTTTATGCTTTCCTTGTCGCTAATTTGAATAAATCTATCAATGTTATCCATCAATACATTTGGCGGAATTATGTCTTTCCCTACTCCTTCGAGCATGGTTTTTCTTTTTAAGCTCGTGTCGTATTCCCCTGTTTCGTGAAAATGTTTCAATACAGATCCTTCACTATCTACGGCAGTTACATCAATGTCTTCATTTTTCTCTTTCAAGAATTTTGAGATTCCCGATATCGTTCCTCCTGTACTTGCTGATGAAATAAAGTGAGTAATGTTTCCTTCGGTTTGTTCCCAAATTTCTGGGCCAGTAGTAGCGTAATGTGCTCCTAAATTGTTGAGGTTGTAATTCTGATTGATGTAATACGCATCAGGAATTAACTTACTCAATGTTTCAGCAGTTCTATAATAAGACCTTGGATTGTCTGCTTTTACAACACTTGGGCATAAAACCACTTTTGCTCCAAGAGCTTTAATAGCATTTATCTTTTCGGTAGACGCTTTGTCTTTTACACACACTACACATTTGTAGCCTTTTATAGCGCAAATCATAGCCAAACTAAATCCTGTGTTTCCAGAAGTTGCTTCTACCAAAGTAGAAACTCCTTTTTCAAGTTTTCCTTCTCTTTCGGCATGCTCAATCATGTTCAATACCGTTCTGTCTTTAACGGACAAACCAGGATTAGAGCTTTCCAACTTAGCATACACATTGGTGTTGTATATATCACTCAATTCTTGAAGTTTCACCATAGGTGTTCCTCCAATTGAATCGATTAGTGATTGTTGTGCTTTATTCATTTTTCTTTCTCAATATTAGTTGACTACTGCCGGCTCCTTTTCAAGTTTAAACAATAGGGTATTTCCGTCATGGTTTTTGAATAGTTTCCACAACTCATCTTCCATTTCATCTTGAGTTTTCTGCCACCTCCATTCACACTCTTTCAAGTGATAAGTGTAGTATTTAGAAACTCCATTAAACTTGCTTAATCTGTTTTTTACGTAAGTCAAAAACCTATTGGTTCTGCTTCCTTCTTCGTTACTAAAAGAGATGTACTTAATGTACTTGTGCTCTTTTATTCCTTTGTAATAATTCTTTAGTACATCAGGAACCGATTCTTCAATATTAGAAAGTCCTTTCTTTACTGATTCTGAAAAATGCTCGGCAAAATTATAAGGCTGGTAAATGTGCAGGTTGTCTCCGTTCTCCACAACAACTATTAGTTTGTCTTCCTCCCCTTGCATCTTTCCAGATGTAATAAAACTATATAATGAGTTAACGTAATCTATTGATAATGAGTAGCTATTAGCGGTTTCTTCTAATTTTTCTCTTTGGTGAGTATAAATACATTTTCTGAAAATAGAATAGTATCTATTGATGGTTTTACGGTTGAATCCCAGCAATAAGCTAGCTTTTGTTGCATCTACATCTGCACAAAAGTACTTGGTTATTTTTTTAACCTTATATGGGCTTAACTTGCTGTTTTTCATTTTAATACAAGGCTAAAACTATTTTTTGGTGGTCTAGCTTGCGCACAAATGTACTATATTTTGGAAATAAAAAAAGAGGTTTTGTTAAAAAACCTCTTTTTACTATTGAACTATGGAGTGTTAATTACTCAACCCAGTCAGCTACAAACATGTTTGTTTCTCTAGTTCCTCCATTATCTCTGTTGGATGAGAAAACGATTCTTTTTCCGTCAGGTGAGAACATTGGAAATGAATCAAACGCTTTGTCGTAAGTAATTTGTTCCAATCCCGATCCATCCAAGTTTATCATGAATAAATTAAAAGGAAAAGAAGCTGTTTTATGGTTTGAACTAAAGATTACTTTCTCCCCAGATGGGTGAAAAAATGGTGCCCAGTTTGCTCCTCCCAAATTGGTAATTTGTTTCATGTCGGTTCCGTCCACATTACACACAAATAATTCCATTGCAGTTGGCTGAACCAATCCTTTTGCTAATAAATCTTTGTATTCTTTTTTCTCAAGCTCTGTTCTTGGGCGTGATGCTCTAAAAATTAATTTAGTTCCATCTGGCGAAAAGAAAGCTCCTCCATCATAACCTAATTCAGTGGTAACTTGTTTGATGTCACTTCCGTCAATTTTCATAGTATACAATTCCAAATCACCTGAGCGGTCAGAGGTAAAAACGATTAAATCTCCTTTTGGTGAAACTGTTGCTTCTGCATCATATCCTTCACGGAAAGTTAATTGCTTCAATTGATTTCCTTTTAAGTCTGCTACAAAAATATCGAACGTATTATAAATTGGCCATACATATTTATCTCCTCTTGGCGGTTCTACTGGACAAGCAGAATCTCCCAAATAAGTAGATGCATAAATAATAGTAGAATCACCTGGCATAAAATAACTACATGTTGTTCTTCCAAGTCCATTACTAATTCTTTGCGGAATTGTTCCATCACTTAAATCTTGATCAATAGACATAGTATAAATTTGATCACATTCAGCACCCCACTTATCGTATTTTGTTTGGAATACAAGGCTTTTATTATCAAAACTCCAATATGCTTCTGCGTTATCTCCACCAAAAGTTAATTGTCTGATGTTTGCTAAATGAGTTTCGGTTGGAGTTTCTTCCCATTTTTCACTCGCTCCAGAATATGAATCTCCTTCTTTTTCTCCTCCACAACTAATTAAAGCGGGTAACACTAATAATGCGATTAATTTTTTCATGGTTTTAATTAAATTTCAAACAAAAGTAACTCTTCTATTTGAATCAAAATATATCGAATATCATAAAATGACTCCTAAAGGTTGTATTATCTTTGTACGTAATATAATTAAACTCTTTTTCCATATGAAAAACATTATCATAATTTCGCTAGTTAGTCTTTTAGCGTCTTGTTCATTAATAAATCCTAACAAAGAACCTGTTTCATTGATAGAAGATTACAGAGCTGATGTTACATTTTTAGCTGATGATGAATTAGAAGGAAGAGAGGTTGGAACTCCTGGAGAAATAAAAGCTGCTAAATATATTGCTGAAAGAATGAAAGAAAATGGGTTGACTCCAAAAGGAGATGACGACACTTATTTTCAGGTTTTTTCAAGGAAAATGAAAGCCCATCCCCATGATACAATCGGAGAAGGAGAAAGAATAGAAGGAAGAAACGTAGTTGGTTTTATAGATAATGGAGCCGAGAAAACAGTTGTTATTGGTGCGCATTACGATCACTTGGGGCATGGCGAAGAGGGTTCTCTTGCAGATAGTGCAGGACAAATTCATAACGGGGCTGATGATAACGCAAGTGGGGTTGCTGCCATGCTTGGATTAGCTAAAAAATTTAAAGGACAAAATTTAAAGACAAATGTGTTATTCATAGCTTTTACTGGAGAAGAAAAAGGGCTTTGGGGATCTAACTTTTTTATAAAAAACTCTCCTATTCCTGCTGCGGAAATGGCATACATGGTAAATATGGATATGGTTGGAAGGTTAGACTCTAATAGAAGATTAGCTATTTATGGTATTGGTACTTCGCCACTTTTCAAGCCCGCTTTAGATTCGTGTAATACTTTTGGTTTTAAATCTAAATTCGATTCTTCGGGAGTTGGACCTTCTGATCATACTTCGTTTTATTTGGAAGATGTTCCTGTACTTCATTTTTTCACAGGGCAACACAAAGATTACCATAAACCAACAGATGACACAGAATTTATAAATTTTAATGGAATTGTACTAGTTGCAGATTATATTGAGTCTATTGTAGAGAATTTGAACAATTACGATTCTATTCCTTTTACCAAAACCAAAGAGAAATCTAATAAAGCAAGGTCTTTCAAAGTAACATTAGGAGTAATTCCTGATTACCTTTTTGATGGAATGGGAATGCGAATTGATGGAGTAAAAGAAGATAAACCAGCATCTATTGCTGGAATTGAAAAGGGAGATATTGTCGTGAAAATGGGAGAATTTGAAGTGAAAGATATGACCGATTATATGGAATGCTTAAGCAAATTTGAGCCAGAATCAATTGTCAAGGTTTCTGTAAACAGAAATGGTGAAATATTGAGTAAGAAGGTGAAATTTTAATTTAAAAGTGTCTTCCTAATACACAAGTTCAGATACTATAGTTTGTGAAAATGAAATGATTGCGTTTACAAATACTTCTACAGGGGGGAATTCTTTTAAATGGTATTTTGGTGATGGTGACTCAAGTTTTTTAAATAATCCTAATCACGGTTATTCAGTTGCAAGATGTTTATATTTATCAAATATTTACTGTTGATGATAGTGGGAAAGCCCATACTAAGTCAGGTCATGTTACATTAATAAGATAAAAAAAGGGAAACTAATCAGATTAGTTTCCCTTTTTAAATAAAATGATAATTCTTTTTTAATGAATTAATTTTTCAAACGCATCTTCAAAATCTACTTTGTCTTTTACAAACTGAATCGTTTGGTCATAAATTTCTTCTGTTCTTTCTTCTGAGTAACCTAAACCAATAGCGAACTTGTGGATTAATCGATCTTGCTTTTCACCAATTATTCCGTCAGCTAACATCATTTGAATTAGTCTAAAAAATCTTTTATAACGATCTTCTTTTCCTGTTGGAGGGTTTATTGGGTGTTTCCCAATATTCAAGATGATCTCATTTAAATCTTCTTTTGAGATACTTAATCTGTTGGCAAATTTTTCTAATAGCGCTCTTTCTTCATCTACTATCTTTCCGTTTGAAAGTGCTACTTCTACTAAGTTTTCTAAGTGAGACTCATTTCTTTTTTGTTCTCCTCCTAAAAATGCATCTGATATTGACATAATCTTTTAAATTTTTTTACAAATATATTTTATTTTTCATTTAATTCTAACTTAAACCCTACCCCATGAATGTTATTTATAGAAATAGTTTCATCATGAGCTAAATATTTTCTTAGTTTGGTGATAAATACATCTAAACTTCTTCCGTTAAAGTAATTATCATCTCCCCATATTAAGTTAAGAACCAAGCTTCTTTCAATTACTTTGTTTCTGTTTTCACATAATAATTTAAGAATAGCCGTTTCTCTTTTTGTTAGTTTTTTATCTTCTTTAGGATGACTAAGTTTAAGGTTTCTGAAGTCTAATTCAAATGAGTTTAATTTGATTAACCCTTCATTTTCATCATCTTCAAAATCATTATTTGCTCTTCTTAATATTGCTTTTATTCTTAGTAAAAACTCTTCTCTATTAAATGGTTTTGTAATATAATCATCACCTCCTGCTTTAAATCCTTTTACTTTATCCTCTGGATTAGATTTTGCAGTCAGAAATATAATAGGAATTTCTTTATTCACTTTTCTAATATCTTCAGCTATTTCATAACCATCTTTCTCGGGTAACATTACATCTAATAAACATACATCATATTCGTTTTTATTAAATTTTTGTAACCCTTCTTTTCCATCTCTACAAAGGTGAACTGAATAACCCTCAAGTGATAAAAAATCTTGTATTACGATTCCTAAATTGAAATCATCTTCTACTAATAGTATTTTACTTTTTTCCATAATCTTAATTTATTATCGGGAAAGTTAAAATAAAGGTACTTCCTTTTTTATAAATGCTCTCTATTTCTATATTTCCTCCATGTTTTAACATCATTTGTTTAACGTAGTAAAGTCCCAATCCAAATCCTTTTACATTGTGAACATCTCCTGTTGAAACACGATAAAATTTATTAAAAATATCTTTACTGTCTTCTTTTTTTATCCCAATACCATTATCACTTACTTTAATTATTATTCCATTATTATTATTTGAAGTGCTAATATTTATTATTGGTTTATTAGGAGAATATTTGTTAGCGTTATCAAATAAATTATAAATAATGTTTGTAACATGGATAACGTCTCCGTTTATTAAAGGATTGTTAGCTTTTAATTCTGTAGAAATTTCACCCTCTCTCTCTTGTATTGGAACACTAAATGTATCGGTACAAGTAGAAATTATATCGTGAATATCAAGTGGTTCAAAATTTAAGTCAATCTTGTTTTTATCTAATTTTGCAATCTCAAGAACACGCTCTACTTGATTTTCTAGTCGTTTGTTCTCTGTTTTAATAATCGATAAATATCTTTTTAATCTTTCATCTTTATTATTTTCTTGACTTTTAATTAATACATCAGTAGAAAGTGAAATGGTTGAAATAGGAGTTTTAAGCTCGTGTGTCATATTATTAATAAAATCGTAGGTGATTTTAGAAATTTTCTTCTGTTTTAGTATTCCATTTGCAAGATAAAAAGTAAATAAAGAAGCAACAATAATAACCATTGATGCAAGCAACAACATGTAAGGTAAAGAGGAGTTTTTTATCGGTTCAGTTTTCTTAAAATCAGAGAAAAATACTCCAAAATAATAACCATCATGATCCCATTTTAAAGGGAATTTAGCATCAATATTTGTAAATTTATCAAAAATTATTGAGTCAGTAAAGCAATCATAAACACCTATTTTATAGGTTTTATCTATATAAAAACTATTAAATTCTTCTTTAATTAAGTTACCTAAAAGTGTTTTAGGAATCGTATCATAAAAACTCACAACAAAATAATTATCTTGAATTTGTTTAACTGGATCTAAATAAATATTTGCATTTCCTTTATTAAGAGAAATTAGTTTATCCCTAACTTTAGTAAGTGCAAGAGTAACTTCACTATTAAAATTAGATTGTTCTAATTTTATTGTTTCTGCTATAATCTCAATATTTTCTTTCTCAATATTTAAGGAGTTTTTAACTATTAAAAACTGTGTTATTAATAATCCAATTAAAATAATTACAGAAACCAGAATAATAATTTTAGTTTTTATTTTCATCTTAAAATTCTATTTCTATATTAAATGCTGGTTTAATTTTTACACCATCGGTTTTAATTAAGACACCATTTCTAAAAGTATAATTAATTAATTCAGTTCCAAATTCATCGTATCTACTCCATTTACCCGTTTTCTTTCCTAATTTGTAATCGCCAACCCATTTCTTATTTCCGTTCTTATGGTAATAAATATGTTTCTTTATTTCCTTTCCATTTTTATAAGATCCTTTAAAATATAATTGTTTATTATCATAATAATAAGTCCAATCTCCTTCTTTTTCTCCTTCAATATATTTACCTTTTTCAGTATGATCACCTACTTGATAAAACCAATCTCCTTCTTTTAATCCGTTTACATATTCACCTTTAGTTAATATATTACCTTCTTCATTATACTCAGTAAATTCACCATTTTCTTTTCCTCTTAAATAAAATTCTTCTCTTCTAATATCTCCAGATTCATAGTACCAAACCCATTTTCCTGTTCTTTCCCCTTTACTAAATTTCCCTTGTTGTTCCTTTTTTAAACTCGAGTATAAATAATTCCAAGTGCCAGTTTTTAAATCATTATTGTATTTTCCTTCGCCTATTATTTTTTCTCCTTTGTAAAAATATTTCCATTTTCCTTGTTTTAAACCTTCACCATCTATAAATCCTTTAGCGAAAAGAGTGTCATTTTTAAAAATCTCTGTTTGTATAATATTTCCTTGTTTATCAAATTCTTGAGTTGCTCCTTGTCTTCGGTTGTAATCATCTTTTGCTACAGTAAAATGTAATTCTCCAGTTGGATAATAAATTTTATAAAGCTCTACAAATTTTAATTCTTCTGCATCAACCTGGAGCTCATCCATGTCGTACTTTTTCAACTCTTTTAGTTCACCATTGTATTTATACTCTTTAAAAATACCGTCTCTTTTACCATTTTTATAAATTCCTTCTTCACGCACAATTCCCGAAGTGCTAAACTCTTTCCATAAACCAGTTTTCTTATTTTGAGCATTATATCTATTTATTTTTTCTCGTATTACTAACTTTCCTTTGTTGTATTCAAATATCGAAATCACAGTTGAATCTTTAGCGTATTCAAAAGCTTCACCATGGTAATTTCCTTCCAAATAATTATATAAAAATTTTAATTCTCCTGTTGAATAATAAATTGTTCTTTTTCCTTGTAGAGTATCATTTACAAAAGTAGATTTGGAATACAAAATACCTAAATCTACAAATTCTATAAAAGATCCGTTTTTCCTGTTTTCTTGGTAGTTTACCTGTTCTTTGATAAATCCATTTTTATAAAATTTCCAAATACTATCAAGTAAAAAATCTTTTCTATTTCCTTCTGATTTTAACTTACCTGTGCGTTCGTAATTTTTCCAATATCCATTTGGTTTTCCTTCTTGTAAAAAACCTTCTGCAGAAACAGAATCATTTTCGTAATAAAAAACATTGTATCCGTTTGGATTATTTTTTTGGGTAAAGGAAATTGAAAACGAAAAAATCGCTAGCAAAACTCCCAAGATATTTTTTAATTTTATTTTCATTTTTCGCTTCTCAAAGATACTTTTAAAAATTCTAAAAGTTAAATTTTATATATAAGCCTAATCTCTCTATTCATTAATAATAAATACTTTTTAAGATATATGTTATTATTATATGGTCTGTTAGTTCTGTGTACAAATTAATACTCTTTAATTTTGATTAATCACTTTCTACTACTTTTAAACAATTATTTACTTTAAATGTTAATAGCGCTTTTCTTTATCTAAAACATTGAACAACTGATTTATTAAAGATAAATATTTATATAAATATAATTATTTTCTAACAGTTATTAATAACGTATATTTTAGTTATTGTTAATTAAATTTTAGAATTTTAGCTATCTTTAATCCTTGAAAAAGTCGTGATAATTACACAACAGGTTTATTTTGTTATTTAGATAATTAGTGTAATCAAAATCATATTTGATTTTACCAAGTAATAATTTAAGAAGATGTGAATACTTTATTTAGTTATAAACCAAAAACACGTTCATAACTATTATTTATAAAGTGTTTAAAATTAAAGGTTTATAAAAGAACATTTTACCAATGTTAATAACGCTAGTTTTAGTGTTAATTACCTTATTATATTAATAATATACAGTTACTTACTATGAATTTTACATTAGGATCCGACCATGCAGGTTACCAATTAAAAGAAAAAATTAAAGAGGTTTTAAGAGAAAAAAACATTGCTTTTGAAGATAAAGGACCTTTTTCTGAAGAAAGTGTTGATTATCCAGATTTTGGTCATAAAGTTGCAGAATCAGTTCAAAATGAAGAAAGTAATTTTGGAATTGCCATCTGTGGTAGTGGAAATGGAATAAACATGACTGTAAATAAATATCCTAAAGTAAGAGGAGCTTTATGCTGGACTAAACAGATTTGTGAACTAGCAAGGCAACATAATAATGCAAATGTATTAAGTATTCCTGCTCGATTTATATCAGAAAACTTAGCACTAGAAATAGTAGAAGCTTTTATAAAAACAGATTTTGAAGGAGGTAGACACGAAAGAAGAATTAATAAAATTTAATTATGAAATACACAGCTTTTACAATTACTATTATAGTAGCAATTTCATGTAATTTATCTAAAAGCGCTTATAAATTAAAAAAAGATAAACTTGCAATAACCTATGCTAATACTATTACTGCTGCTGAGTTAGAAACACACCTTAAAGTTATTGCCTCTGATGAGTATGAAGGAAGAGAAACAGGAAAAAAAGGTCAAAGAATGACCGCAGAATATCTAAAAAATGAATTTATTAAAGATGGTGTTGCACCAGGAAATAAAGGAAGTTATTTTCAAAACTATCCTCTAATAGAAACGTCAGCACCACAAGCAACTTTTAAATTTAGAAATGAAACTTTTTTCTCTGGAGAAGATTTTTATTTCTTTAATCGTTATGCTAATTTTAAATCAATGGAAATCTCACATACTAATGTTTTTGATGCTGGTTACGGAATTAAAGAAGGAGATAAGAACGATTTTAGTAACAAACTAAGTGGAAAGGTTGTATTCATTAAAGCAGAATCTCCTAAAGAGTTTAAATCTTGGAATTGGAGAAAGAAACTTGCTGCAGCAAAAGAAAGTGGTGCATTAGCTGTATTTTTTACATCTGACAAATTCAATTTAAACAATGAAAAGTATCACCACATGCTTAATTCACCATCATTAAGTTTAGAATCTAAATCAACTAAAGGGAAAAGTGATGAAATACCATTTTTCTTTATCTCAGATAGATTTTATACTACTGTTTTTATGGAGGTTGGAGAGCCAATTGAAGAAGAAGTTTTAAATAACCCTTTTTATAATTCTATTGTTTTTGATTACATATCAACTACCAAAAAAATTGAATCTTCTAATGTTTTAGGTTTCATAGAAGGAAGTGATGATAAATTAAAGAGTGAAATTATTATTATTACTGCTCATTATGATCATTTAGGAATTAAAGATGGTTTAGTTTATAACGGAGCTGATGATGATGGTACCGGAACAGTTGCATTACTTGAATTAGCTGAAGCTTTTCAAAAAGCTAAGAGTGATGGTAACGGACCAAAGAGGAGTATTTTAATTATGCCTGTATCTGGTGAAGAGAAAGGTTTGTTAGGTTCGAAATATTATGCAGAAAACCCAATTTACCCATTAGCTAATACTGTTGTAGATTTAAATATTGATATGATAGGAAGGCTAGATGAAAACCATACTAAAGGTAATTATGTATACTTAATTGGAGCAGATAAAATTAGTCAAGAGCTAAATGATATTAGTGAAGCGTCTAATAATACATACACTAAATTAAATCTTGATTACACCTTTAATGATGAGAATGATCCTAATAGATTTTATTACAGATCGGATCATTATAATTTTGTTGAAAAAGGAATACCAGTTATTTTTTATTTTAGTGGAGTTCATGAAGATTATCATAAACATACTGATGTAGTAGAAAAAATTATGTTTGATAAAGTAGAAACAATTACCAAATTGGTTTTTTATACTGCTTGGGAGGTAGCTAACAAGCCATCTAGGCTAAAGCTAAACGAATAATAACAGAACGTTTCTAATATTTAAACAATGAAGAATTACATCATAATTATACTGTTGTTATATAGCGGTTGGGCATTTAATTTACAATCTGTTGATACCGTATTATTTTCATCTTCTTCAGGCTTTTTCTCAGAATCATTCCAGTTATCTTTATCTAATACCCAAGGAAATGATATACGATATTCTTTGGATGGATCTTACCCAAAAACCTCATATTCCGGTCCAATTACTATTAGTCAAAGCACTACTATTAGAGTAAGGAATAGCAAATCAACTAAAGGGTTTACACGTAATTTTATTTTTCATCCTAGAAAAGTATCACTACCTATTATGTGTATTACTATTGACCCTTCTGATCTATATGACTCTGTTAAAGGAATGTATGTAAAAGGTCCTGGAGCTGATTCAAAGTCACCCTACAAAGGAGCAAACTTCCATAAAAACATTGAAAAATTAGCTTATGTTGAGCTTATTGACACAAATAATAATGTAGAGTTTAATCAAAGAATTGGACTAAAAATATTTGGTCAATATAGCGCAATGCTCCCACAAAAATCTTTTTCTGTACACGCTAAGAAAAAGTACGGAGATAAACGAATAAGGGCTAGTATTTTCCCAGATAGAAAATTTAAAAAATACAAGTCAATAGTTATAAGAAACTCAGGTTCAGACTTTTGTAATGCTCATTTTAGAGATATAATGATGACAAGTTTAGTGAAAGACTTGAATATTGAGACACAAGCTTACCGAAGTTGTATTGTATACCTAAATGGTAAATATTGGGGTATTTATCATTTGAGAGAAAAGATAAATGAGTTTTATATAAAACAACACTTTAAAATAGACAAAGATAGTGTGGCTATTGTTAGGCATAAAGGAGAAGTTCAACAGTATGGTAGACTTAACTATAATAACATGCTTAAATTTCTTAAAACAAACGATTTTAAGGAAAGCTCAATGGTAGACTCTTTATCTAAACTTATGGATATTGATAATTATTTAGATTATAACATATCACAGGTTTATTTTAATAATATTGATGCGGGGGGAAATATTAGATATTGGAGGAGTAGAGCAAATGGATCTAAATGGAGATGGATTTTATTTGACACAGATTTTGGTTTTGGATTAAGACCAGGAAATGATGTAGAAGAAAACACACTTAACAACTTTACGACATATAGTTCAGAAGCCTGGCCACACCCTTCTTGGTCTACTTTAATTATTAGAAAATTACTAGAGAATGACTCTATTAAAGTTTTATACATAAAGAAAATGACTTGGTTATTAAACACAACTTTTAGTTCAGAAAACGTATTAAATCATATTGATAAAATAGAAACATCTCTTAATCAAGAAATGGAAAGCCACTTTAAAAAATGGAAAAGAAGTTATAATATATGGTCAACACAAAAAGATAAAATTAAGGACTTTGCACAAAGGAGACCCTCCTTTATTTTTCTTCAAATGAAAGATAAGTTTAATCTATCACCCTATTACTCATTATCTGTTGATTTAAGGGGTAATAATAAAATTGTAATTGATGGCGTTCAAATTGAGTCTGGAAAAAAATATACCTTACCATCAAATATCAAAATGCATATTAATGCTATTCCACAATTTGGATACCAATTTGATGGATGGGAAAAGGATACA
>Ga0208545_1001035_pt1 | contig 12681 bp, 3 predicted proteins | sample DEB08_DNA_12_FD_185498 | JGI IMG/M metagenome (GOLD analysis project Ga0208545, IMG submission 185498) | Aqueous microbial communities from the Delaware River and Bay under freshwater to marine salinity gradient to study organic matter... | ecosystem: Environmental > Aquatic > Marine > Coastal ... | reverse complement strand
AGTACCAATACAGGAGCCGATGACCACCCAGTACTTAACTCTTACAGAGACTCGTCTAGCCCTGCGGATGCTGATACTTTAGGTACTATTCGGTACCAAGGTAACAACGATGCCGACCAAAAGGTAATCTACGCCGAAGTTGAAGCGCAAGCCGACGATGTTACTGATGGTACAGAAGACGGCGCGTACAAAATATCCAGAATGGTGGCGGGCACTTCTACACTTGGCTTCGAGCTAAACGCTAGTGGCGTTACTGCTACTGGCGCTACTACAGTTAATGGTTCTTTGACTGTTAATAATGATGTAATGGAAGTCGTAAGCACTGATGCAGGTGCTACAGCAAAGCCTGTCCTAAAACTAACCAGAAACTCTAGCTCTCCTGCGGATAACGATGTGTTGGGTGTAGTAGAGTTTCATGGCGAAAATTCCGCAGGTACAGATAAAGTATATGGGTCGATGGACTGCGTTATAGTAGACGAGGGTACAGGGGTTAGTGGTAACTATGTAAAAGGGCAAATACGGTTTAATGTAGCTACAGGTGCTCTACAAAATAGTAACGAGTTGGAAACGCCTGCATTTACCATAGACCAGACTGGAGTCTATATAGGCAATGAGAATGGTACGGGCCTATCCGATGTAAATTACTATAATCTGTACCGAGGGCAGGGGCTTCAGTCTTTTAGTATCTCAAAAACCTATAACACAAAAGTGACGTTTGACGAACCGACAGCGAACAGATCAATAAAGTTTCCTGACGCTTCAGGTTCGGTTGTGGTTGCAGGTATGGCTGGAGGCGATATTAACGGTGGTGGGGGTACAGGTAGCCCTAAAACGGCGTGGAGCCTTGCAGAGTTCCAAGCAAACCCTAACGTCCTTTACACGCATTACAACGGTTCTAATAGCAATGATTTAGTAGTAGCCGTCCCCTTTGCAGGGGTAGATATTGGCGTTGAAAAATATGGCGGTCGTTATGTATTTAATAACACCTCACCAGCAGGTTCAGAAATTGTGATTGACCTAGATGGGTTTACTTTTAGTGGTACACAATACTATGTAACCATTAAATACGATGGCGGAACTAACGCTACAATTACAAGCGCGTCTAGTAACTTAGTAGTCGCTGCGGGGGGTACAATAGAGCTAATACCCGTCACAGGCGGCATATTTTTAGTAACAGGTATAGGGTATTCGTAAATGACACTTGAAGAACAACTAGCACAAAACGATGCGTTATTAGGCCCGTTAGTATATAGTTACATGGATAAGATGCGTACGGTAAGAAATGGCTTGTTGCAGGAATGCGACATAACCCAACTGGCTGACGCACCTCTTACAGACGCTGAGAAAGCAGAGTGGGCTACCTATAGGCAAGCTCTACGCGATATGCCGATAACAAACGCATCTGCAACCACATACGAAGAAATTACTTGGCCTGAAAAACCTTAACTAGGAGCGCAGTATGGAAGTGTCTAAACAAGAAAAGCTATTGTCTGGCCCAGAAATTATTCTTGGTAACCTAGAGAACGAACGGCCTGAGTACGTAGCGTATGTAGCTGCCACGGCTGCTGCCCCCAATACAGAAATAGTACAAGCAGGCAACACCGCATTTATCACTACAAGGGCTGAAGGTAAGCACGTAGATAAAATGAAAGGTTCTATGTACAACGTAGATACCTCTGAAAACTTAGTAAAAAATATAACAGTCTATCTTGACCACATACAAAAACTAAACGTCAGGTATTACGAAGTGCGGTTTGACAAGTTTTCTTACGTAAAAGCCTTTCGGCAAGTACGTAACCAAGTAAAAGCTAAAGGTGTGTCCATGAATGTTGGAGAAAAAGCTAAGAATAGTTTTGTCGCCCTTATTACTCTATCGGATACCCCAATAAAAACTAAAGGTAAAAAATAGTAATGAGCTTAACTAGTTTATGGGAAGACACTTGGGATAATATCAGTGATTTTGGTTCCGACTTAGATGACTTCGTGTTTCACGGCGGGTTTGAAGACGACCTAAGAGATACTGGTAGGTGGTTTGACGACGAAGTTTGGGAGCCGGTATACGACTTTCAAAAGGATATAGTAAACGGAATACTTGAAGACCCCATAAAATTTGTTAGCGAAGCTATACTGGTAGCTACAGGGCAAGGGTGGGCGATACCTTTAATGAATGCCGCCGCTGTAGCCGATGCAGGGGGAGATTGGAAAGACGTATTAGAAGCTGCGGCAGTGGGCTACGCAGCGCAGTATATAGGTACTAAAACCGCTGGGTTTGTAGACGACGCGTTTACCGACTACGTACCTGAACAGTACTACAATGACACTGTTGCCACTGCGTTAATAGAGGGTACAGAACGAGGTACTAACGCACTTGTATTAGGGGAAAGCGCCACTGACGCGTTCACCAACGGTGTACTTACAATAGGCACTGAACATTTAGCGGGGATTGCTTTAGGGGAAATAGACGACCTAATAGGACTTACTTTTGAAAATGCGGAAGGAGTTACTCTACCACTGCCACAAGCAGTAATAAATATTGTTAGCGCAGGCGTTACAGCGGAATTGCAAGGTAAAGAAATTACCCCTGCACTTTATGCAGAAGCAGTTAGTAAGGCAATCGTTACTACAGAAGCGGTTAGTAACGTTATAAACAAGATTCCGGGCGTTACGGATGGCTCTATATCGGACAAACAACTGTCTTTCCTAACTACTAGTATACAGCGAACTGCTACTGTAGCCCTTGCAGGTGGTACTGGGGGTGACGCGGCACGTGTACTAAAAGAAACCCTACAAGGGTTTGCCAGTCAAGAATTAACCACTGCTATACAAGACTCTTTACTAGGCGATGTGTTAGACAACGCACTTGGCGTATTAACAGGGGATTTTAGCAAGGTAAGTGACACTATAGACAGCCTAGGGGCGTTATGGACAGGTTCTATAGAAGGGCTACAGAACCAAGCCGTAGAAATATCTAACAACATAGATGACTACGGAGAAAAATATAATAGGGCGCTAGAAGAATACGCAAGTGACCCCGCGTTCGATAATATACCCCTGAAAACAATTTACGATAACGCGGAAGAAAACTGGGAGTTTGTCTCTAAGGGCGACGGCACGTTCGACTTAGTACTGTCAGAAACACCTACAGACATGAACTTTTCTGAGGCTCTGTTTGCGGGTAACAAATACAATATGGGTTTCCAAAACACTAACGGCTATTACAACGAGAACGAACTCGCTGAGTTAGCCGGTGGACTTACACAAAATCAATTAGAAAGTATATCTGATTACGCAGGGAATGTTTCCGCGAATATAAACGCGAGTTTTAAAACATACGACGATTACATAACAGCTAATGCCGGAACTTTAAGTGGGTTAAATGCAGAACTAGCCCCACTGTACGATCAATGGGAAGTACTAAACACTACTCTACAGACCGACATGGCGGCATTAGAAACTTCTTCTAAGGAAGTAGATACCCAAATGGGAGGTGTAAATGCCAGCGTAAATAAAGTATTTACCGAGGCGATGGATGCTAATTTTGACCCTGTAGAGTACGCGGAAATAAACGAACTCCCTGCTAATACAGACCCTTACACTCATTACTTGACTACGGGTTCTAAAGAAGGTCTGGCTACTAACAACGCGGCAAAGGACGCTGCGGGCAAAGCGCGGGATAATACCGCCGCGAGTAACTTACTAGCAGAAATTATTACCTACGCAGAAACTCCCTCTAACAATGCTACCGTAGCATTTTCTAAAACCTACCAAGACATTTTAAATGGTGACATTAGAAAAGATGGCAAAGTAGTAGCTAACCCTGAAGAACTACTTAAAGATTTACTAGCTGCGAATGCTTTTAATAAACTGTCCGAAGAAGAACAAAAAGAATTCTTAGCCAACAAATCTGCATTAGCATCCGACGTGTCGGGGGCAGTAGATGCTCGCCTACAAGAGCTAGAAGATAACCCCCAATTCTATAACCCTGATCTTCGACTCGCGTTTACTAACCCCGCCACTGCGAATCGAGGCGTCTTTAAAAATCCAACGTACACTGATGCGTGGGCGTTAGCCCGAAAGTATTTTGATTCGAGTCAAATTTCCCTAAACGTAAAGACTAGGGCGCAGCTATATACTGAGTTTACAGAAGAGAACGGTAGAGCACCTACCTACTACGAGCAAACATTACTAAGCGATACTTTAGGGGGTAGCGGTTTTAACTCTTCGGCCCCTAGCATACCAAAAGTAGACACTAGGGACTTATCCGAGGCGGATAGGGCAGCGTTTTGGGCAGAGTACCGACAACTTATAACTAGAAATGAGGTGTATACCGTAAGTACGAGCCCTCGTAGTAGGTCTTGGGGCGGCAATACAGATATAAACGCCCTATACGATAATTGGGGGGAATACCTAGGGTACGATGATTTTGACAGGGCGACGTATAGGGATACAACCCTAACGCAAGAAGCAAAAGATGCTGTCTACGATGATTTTATAAGTTCCGCGTCAGGACAAGATGTCGCCGAGGCGAAAGAAACTTTTGTGCTCGGGACAGTTGACGAAGAGTATAGAGACGTTGACGTTACTGCATTAGTTGACGTGGCTAACACCGACTACAGTGGAGTTAAAACAACTTTAGCGAGTGGTACTACGTGGCCAGACGTAATAGCGGGTAACGCCGTTAAAGAATACAACTCTTCTACAGAGAAGTTTGAGTGGGTAGTAATCCCTGAAACAGAAGCGCCTATCACTATATGGGATGCCGACAAGGGTCTTATACCTATTAATAAAGGTACGGATTTTGTTACCCTACGTTCAGAAGACCCGCTTGACTTTTTAGACAATCTTGTCGAAATGAATGAAGTAATAGTAACGGCTGAAAGGGCCGCCATAGTAGATGACCTACAAAGAAACGGTATGGCCGGTTTTATAGACATGGCCGTGTGGATGGGAACAAAGCGGGAAGAGTTAAAGCAGGATGTACTCGATGCCATCCCGGGGTCGCAAGCGCGAAAAGATAGGTTTGAAGATGATGTCGCTAACATCGTCGAGTGGGGCTCGGGGCTAGTAAACACTGTAAACGGTATACAACGCTTTATCGGAATGGACGTAAACCCAGAAGTCACGGCGTGGGCTGAGAAGTGGCAAGGGCTAGGTGCAGAGATGCACACGCAGGGGTACAAAGACGCTAGAGCTGAGAACGACGCTCTTATGGCCGCTCCTATACCAGAGGGCATGGGCAATGCGGAAGGTACTGCACGTAAAATACTTGGCACACTAGAAAACCGCCCATCTGTATTCTTAATGGATATGGTAGGAGGAGAGGTGTTCCAAGAAGGGCTACCTTGGCTAGTGGGTGCTGGAGCCGTTGCTCTTGCCTCCCCTCTTGTTGGCGTTGCTGGGCTATCCGCCGCCGCTGGCGCGGCCCTACTTGCGGGTATAGGGGTAACGGTAGGGGTAGGTACTGAAGTGTTAGTGGCTATGTCTGAAACGTTTGATGGCGCGTACGATCAAGTTTATAACGAGTCTTTTAAAGAATTATCAAAGCAGACGTATACGACGTACGTAGACGACGAGCCAATAGAGGTACCTTTATACCAACCCAATGAAATAGAAGCCATGTCTAAGATGATGGCGGATGATTTAGCGTTTAAAAACAGCCTTACCGCAGGGATACTAACCACTATTAGTATGGGTTTTGGCGGGGCGAAGTTGGAAAAGTTCTTGTTCGGGGACAAAGGTAATGCGACGTTCAATAATGCTACTGAAGAGCTTATGGACAGAGTGGACAACGGGGTTGACGTAATAATCGGTGAGGTAGTATCAGAAACAGCAGAAGAAGTACTAACAACATCGCACTTAGGTTCGCTTATAGTAGCTAATGTAAACCAAGACTATGATGTAGCGCCGGATGTATGGATGGCGGCGTTCCTAAGCCCGATAATAACTACTGGTACTGTAAGTACTATATACACACTTGGGCAAGGGCCGTTAGCCGACTACAACAATAAAGTTAGTTACGACCCTGACGGCGTTACCCAAGGTGACGGGTTTTCAATGCGCGATAGCTTTAACGGCACGACTACTAACATGTCGGCAGACCCAAGTACGCATTTACTATTAAATAGTAGCCCCCAAGTAAACTGGGCATTTAACAACACACCAAAGACCCCAGCAGGCGCACAGCAGCTTGAGCTTTTCCTAGACGATGTAGGAGTAACAGGTACCACAGCGGTAAACCTACTCAATGAAGTAGACGATGCAAATTACAATAGCAGCGCCGAAGTAGTGGAGGAGTTTGCAAAATCTGGGTACACCCCAAGTTTTGATGAAATAACACAGTTCACCGCAGCCAACGACCCCAATACATTATTTGCTGACGACATAACTACGTACGTAGAGCCTTTTGTAGTGACAGCACAAGACCTAGTAGACGCCGCCGCTGGGAAAGGAATAACGCTTACTTTAGACCAAGCAAGCGAAATGAAGCCGTACTTGGGCCAGTACGTAGAAGACACCAAACAAGCAGCCATCGCCACCCGTGCAGAGCCAGTTGCCGACCTAGCGGTGTTAGACGCGGGTGAAGTGTCTGAGTTGTTCCAAGCTAACGGTTGGACTAAAGAACAAGCCGACAATTATGTGGCGGCTAACCCTAACGTAGCTGCGTCTGTAGCAGGCATGACTGAATCAGAAGTACAAAATCTTTACGGTAGCTTGATAAACGCCGAGGTAGTTACTAGGGAAGAAGCAGAAGCCTTTTACGCCAAGCACTATCCGGGGTACGCATTTACTCCTGAAGACATCGATGCGATAGTCACTGGCGCAAACGTTACATGGGACGGTTCGGCTGGAGAATCTGCTGCCATACAAACGATAAAAGACCAAAAATACAACTCGGCAGAAAATACGCAAGCCCGTGCGGCAGAACGACTTGCGGCTCAAAAAACGGCATCTCTAGCAGAGTTAGACGGCATACTGTCGGACAAAGATTCTGACATATATAACCAGTACGTTACCAATATTAACAATGCTTCCGCTGGGGACTCTTTACTAAACCTTACGAGCTTGAGAAACGACGCGGGTAGGTTTGAGCTTACCCAGCAAGAGCTTGAGGACGCGCTGCACGACCAGTTGGGCATAGCCAGAGATACTACCGGCGCTGAATGGGTGGGGGGTAAACTAAAATATAGGGTAATAGATAACGGTATGGATGCTGCTGTAGCGGCGGCACTAGCAAGTGGCATTACTGTAGGTACTAACCCAACTGCTAAAGGCGATTTACTTGGAGGGTACACAACTGGAGTAAAACGGGACACTACAGAAAGCGCGTTTGGGGACTATAATCCTAGCGAGCAAGAGATTACCGACTTCTTAAACAATAACGCGGGCATAGGCAACTACGTAGACGCTAACACTGTTACCGAAGCTGAAGTTAAAAGAGCCTTAGAAGCTGCTGGGTTTACTATACCTGCTAACTTTGACTACTCGGCGTTTACGGGCAAAAAACCTGAATCAGGTTTGGATGCTGCCACCGAAAGTTGGCGTAACGAAAACACTGTTACCGAAGCTGAAGTTCAAAGTGCCTTAGAAGCTGCTGGGTTTACTATACCTGCTAACTTTGACTACACACCATTTACGGGCAAAAACAAAGCTGACTCAGAAATAAACAATGCTACTAAAAGTTGGCAAGACGCTAATACTATTACCGAAGCTGAAGTTGAAAGTGCCTTACTGGCTGAAGGGTTTACTGTACCCGCTGACTTCGACTACACACCATTTACGGGCAAAAACAAAGCTGACTCAGGATTAGAGGCCACTGCAAAAACTTACGCGGACAATAACACTGTTACCGAAGCTGAGGTTAGGAAGTCATTAATAGATCAAGGGTTTACTGTACCTACTGACTTTGACTACACGCCGTTTGTTGGGCAGAAGCCTGAATCAGGGCTAAACAACGCCACTAAGAGTTGGCGCGACGCTAACACTGTTACCGAAGCTGAAGTTAAAAGCGCCTTAGAAGCTGACGGGTTTACTGTACCTGCTGACTTTGACTACACGCCGTTTACTGGTAAGTACGACCAGACGGGCTTATCCGCAAAAACTGCGAATTGGCGTGAGGCTAACACTATTACCGAAGCTGAGGTTAAGGCTAGGTTAGCAATTCAAGGGTTTAACGTACCTGCTGACTTTGACTACTCGGCGTTTACGGGCAAAAAACCTGAATCAGGTTTGGACGCTGCCACCGAAAGTTGGCGTAACGAAAACACCACTACCGAAGCTGAAGCTATAGCGTCTTTACAAGGTCAAGGGTACGTTATACCTGAAGGCTTTGACGTTACTCAGTTCACAGGTAAGAATAAAGATAGGGCTGATTTAGCTACCGAAGTTTATCAATACCTATCCCCCCTACAGTACACACGTGGTGATGCGGAAGCAGCTTTGGCTACCGAGTTAGGTAGAGCACTTACTGCCGATGACTTAGTAACGTACGAAAATTACCTAGACGGTATGGTGGACATGACCGGCGCTAGGACTAACGCGCAAGGTGATTTACAAGTACAGGAGCAAATAACTAACGCCGCCGATGTTAAGTCGTACCTAGACGGACTAGACTACGATACTTCGGGTTTGACCAACGAAGATTTACTTGCGTTTGCAGGTACAGGTTTAGACATTGACCTTAATGCAGATACAGCCGGTTACCAAGCAGCTAATGAAACCATAACGCAACGAGATGCACGTTTAGCAGCAGAAGCAGCAGCAGCAGCCGAACTAGCAGCGAAGACAACCGCAATTAATGAAGCTATGGACGATGCTAGCCAAGACGGTGGCGCGTATTCTGGTGAGGCATACGATGGTATAAGAGGCTACTACCTATATAACGCAGCGGGTAAAGCGCAGTACGATGCTTTAAATACGGAGCAAAGAAAAGCATTAGTACAGCGTGCCGTAGATAACAGACGTTATAGTGAAAGTGAGATAGCTGCCGACATAATAACTGCGTTCCCAGCAGATGCAGACTTGTCTGTAGAAGACCTAAAAACCAAGTACGGTACGCTATTTACTAGCTTACAGACTGAGGGTAATTTTGGGCACGAAGACCGCCAAAGAATCGCGTTCGACGAAGGGACTGTTACTGGAGACGAAGCTAACGATTACTTTAGAGATGTTCTTGGCTACGAAGGCTGGATACCTACTGGTAATATAGATAGCCGATTAGTTGGCGCAGGTGACGAAGCTACAGTACTACCTACCGATATAGCCAACTTAACTGGTAAAACACTAGACCTCTACAACGAAACTACTATTACTCAAGATGAAGTAATAGGGGCTATGATTGCTAACCCAGCGGGTTTTGGGTTCGCAGATGCAGCGGCAGTGGCAGAGGCAGTTTCTAATGGGTTAGACCTAAGCGCGTACACAGGTAACTATTGGCAATCGGGTGCCGAAGGAAGCGCGGGCGACACAGGTAAGAGTTTAGCTGCTCGCCTAGATGACGCTACTACAAGTCAAGACGAGATCGACGCGTACTTAGCACAAGAAGGGTTTGACCCCGCTGATGCAGGTACATTCGACGGTAACTTAGGTTTTGATACAACTTCTTTAGCAGACATAACCGCTGGTTACCGTGGAGATGTAGAGACGGAGCGTGCAGCCGATCTAGCAGCAGAAGTCGAGCTACAACGACAAACAGACGCTATAGACGCCGCGTTAGATGACGCTACCCAAGACGGTGGTGCGTATACTCCGGGCAACCGTCAAGGCTTTATAGACTGGTTTGTAAATAATAAAAACTTTGAAGGTAAAACAGCCGAGGAAATAAAAGCAACTATCTATGATGATATAGATAACAAACGCTACACCAGAAGTGAAGTAGCTGACGACCTACGCACTGCGTTCCCAGCAGATGCAGGCTTGTCTATAGAAGACTTAGAAGCTAAATACGCTGGAGCATTTGACCTAGTAAAAACAGGCGCATACGCTACAGATGGTGAGCAAAGAACCGCGTTCGGCGCTGCAACCACTACCGAAACTGAGGCTAGAGACGCTTTAGAAGCTACAGGTTTTGTTATCCCTGATGGCTTTGACTTCACTAACTTAATTGGGGTAATGGATGCGACACAGTTAGGTACTCAAATATCTACAGACCTAGCGCCTCTACAGTACACACGTGCTGACGCTGAAGCAGCTTTGGTTGCCGAGTTAGGTAGACCACTTACTGCCGAGGACTTAACAACCTACAAAGATTACCTAGACGGTCTAGTAGACATGACTGGCGCTAGAACTGATGTACAGGGTAATACCAAAATACAGGACGAGGTAACTAGTGAACAGGAGGTACGAGACTACTTATCAGACTACACGCTAGGTGAAGACTTTAGCTTTGATGGCTTAACAGGTTTAGATGTTGATTTAGACACTGAGCTAGGCGAGTTTAAGGCTGACAATAGAACCACGGCACAGAATCAGATTGCGGCAGACTTAAACACTAAAGGGTGGGCAGATGCTTCTGATGACGATGTAGCTGCGGTGCAGGGTTTAGACTCCGCCGGACGTGACGCGTGGGTAGCTGAAAGGCAGTTTACTGAAGATCAAGCGATTGCTGCGTTAGCTGCTCAAGGTATAACCGCAGACCACCCGCAGTTCGAGAGCTTGATTACTCAGTTAGTAGTAGATAAAGGTGCAGCAGGTACACCTACTACGCAGGGTGCATTGGTAGACGACCCAGAAGACGATCTAATAGATCGGTACATAATTACGCAAGATGAGATAGACACTGCGACGGGCGGCTACTCTTACTTTGACTTTACCCAAACACCTTTGGGCATAGAGCCGGGTGTTGCGGACGACACCACGTTAGCAGGTCTAGTACAAACTCACGTAGGGGACAACTACGTACAAGCAGATGCAGCACGTGAGGCGCTAAACGGTATAGCTGGTGTAGACGCATACGAGCAAGATGGCGATGGTGCTTACGTCATAACTGACGACCAACTTGTTGGTATGGGGCTTGCTGGGCAGTACGACCCGACAACCCTAGGTAGCAAAGTAGACGCTGCCACTACTACAGAGGAAGAAGTACGTGCCGCATTTGGGGAGAACTATGACCCTACGGATGCAGAGATAGCACGTTACATGGGTCTTCTGCCTGATGGTGACCTAGGTACCGACATACCAGCGTACGTAGCTGGCCGAATGGATACGTTAGTGAGCGAAGTAGGTGACTTAGCCCTTACTGTTAGTCAGTTAGAAGCGCAGTTAAATGGCGCGTTAGCCGAAGGTGGTTCGTTAGACCAAGCAGTATCTAAAGTAGCTGATGACCTTGGTATAGCCGAAGAGGCGTTACTCAAACTAATTGGCGATAACTCTGATAAGTTTGATGACCTAGAGACAGCGTTTGGTACGCAAGCAACAGATGACCAAGAAGCAACTGGTATCTGGGCTAACATAGCTGGCTTAGAGGATGACGTAAGTGATTTACAAGACGCGTTCGGCACGCAGGGTGTAGTTGACGATCCTGATACGTTAGACATTGACGAATCTTCACCTGCAACGGGCGTCTACGGTATCATCGACCAGATAGCTAACGGGTCTTTAGACAACGAAGATGCTATTGCCGCGCTAGAAGCAGTTATCGGTGAGCCTGCTACGTACGCCGAGGATGGCACTACTGTCCTCACACCTGCAACTGGGGTATACGCTCAGTCAGGAGAAGGTGTTAACGCTGACGTACTAGAAGCTATAAATGCTGTGTACGCCTACGTAGGAAATATGGACACGGTAGGCTCTGCGGAGTTGGAGGCAATCGGTGCTATAGTAGGCAAACCTGCCCAAGAGGTAACTCAAGAAGATATAGACGCCGTTACATCTTTAGTACAGGGCACTGCGGTTGACCCAGAAACAGGAATAGTATCTCTTTATGACGCTAAATACGACGTAAACAACGACGGTGTAGTAGATACTAGAGATCAAGACCTACTAACTGCGGTACAGGAAGGAGATTACTCGGTATATGGTGGGGAATTAGCTACGGATTCGCTGTTTTCTAACACTGGATTTTATGATATATTCGACGAAACTAGGTACGATACGGAAATACAGCGCAAACAAGACCAAGATATACAAAACGATATAAATGAAGAAATAAACAACAACATAAATACCAACACAAACATTTTCTTAGACGCGCAGAAAAAAGCAGAGGAAGAGGCAGATAAACAAGAATACGCCCGTTTAATGCAGCAAGTACAGGCTATGAGCCAAGTTAGCGTAGAAACTCCTCAAGAGCTTGCGAACATTGAGTATATGTATGATGTATATGGGAATAGTCCTTTTGCTAATGATCAGCAACGGGGGCTGTATCAAAGTCCTTACGCTAGAGCGAAACAGGATGAAATGGCAACACAACAACAACTTCCTCTTAGAGCCGCTGCCGAAGGCGGGCTGATTGAGGATGAAACCGACGAATTAATGAAACTATTAGGTATATAATCATGGCCGAGACAGATACAACTGACGCAGGTTGGTGGGATAATACAAAAGACAAAGTAGGGGGTTGGCTAGCTTCAGAACAAGGCTCGAACGCTAAAGCCGGAGTATTGTCGTACTTTATAAACAAATCTGGGTTTACTGACGAAGAGATTAAGCGTTCAGGATACCAAGGGTCTGTGCCTGATTACAAAA
>Ga0208545_1001029_pt1 | contig 12718 bp, 14 predicted proteins | sample DEB08_DNA_12_FD_185498 | JGI IMG/M metagenome (GOLD analysis project Ga0208545, IMG submission 185498) | Aqueous microbial communities from the Delaware River and Bay under freshwater to marine salinity gradient to study organic matter... | ecosystem: Environmental > Aquatic > Marine > Coastal ... | reverse complement strand
TCTTCAATGCAACCTATAGGTGTGCCCCGGTGGACACACCCTAAGCGGGTGTTACCCCGCTTTCCTCAGCTTAGAGATGTGTTGGCGTAGTTTGCGCCGTCCCTTCTGCCAGTTGTCGCAGTTGGTCAGCCGCGTGCGTGGAGCCATGCGAACACAACCTAGAGTGTCGCCTTTGATGATGTTGCAAACCATGCAGAGTAATTGCAGGTTATGTTTCTTATCGGATCCGCCGTTGCATTGTGGATCAACGTGATCGACCTGCATCATGTCACGGTCGCCGCATCCGCATGACGCGCAGGCTGTGCCATAGTAGGCGAAGATTTCGTTGCGAAGTTTGCGGTTCTTGATGTCGGCCATTTTGAGAACTCCTATGTCTCTGTTTCTATAATCACCCTATCAGCCCCCATCGGTCGGGTCAACCCCTAATCATAAAAAAAGTAAAATAAATTTCTGCGGCTGGCCTGCGGGCAGGCTGCGCAGCCGGCAGGGGGTAGGGCGGTTCGGCAGACTAGGCAGCCGCGGCCCGCGGGCCGCCCATCGACAGACGCTTTATCAGGGAAATTTTTGAAAATCAAGGACAATTCTTGACATCCTTTAAAAGGAGTACTATACTGGACATAAGTTTAGATTCATGTTTAATATGAGTCTTAAAAAATTTTTATGAGGTAAAATATGGAACAATATAAGTACGGTCCTTTAGTATACAATACAACAGATTCTGATGATGATACTGGCAATTATTACTGGCCAGGTATAGCTCCTGTAGGTTATGATGATACAGGTATTCCTATTGATAATAGAGGTTATCAGTGTCTAGACGCTCAGCAATGTCCATTGCATCCAACTTTTGAGGTTAGAGAAATAAATATGGAACATAACAAGGCTTTAGGATGTAAAATACCTACACTAGATTCTTTTAATGGTTGGTTTGAGGATGCATTTATTAAAGCTGAACCACGTGATTTAGCATTTTTTATTATCCGTTGGCTTAATTTTCAGCCAGATGATAGTCCTGCTACTAGTGCATTATATAGCAAGTACGCCCAGCTAGATATCGATGATATCATCAATGCTCTGTGGCCTTCTCTGAAGGCGAGTTAATGGCAGTCAGGCGTACACAAATTGTCAATGCACTTGTACAAGACATACATACTAATGTAACACGTATCCTTAGTGGAAATGTGACACGTCAGATGGTATTTCTCAACGAAGTGAATGACTTTCCTTTTGTGTGTATGTTAGTCGAGCCTGAAACTCGTTTTCATTACGGGGCTGGACGCAAGCTCGCTACGCTCGCAATTTCTTTACGCGGATATGTATATGATGGTGATTCTCCTGAACTCATCGAACTAGCTGAGGATTTAGGAATTGATATTGAAACTGCTGCAATTCAACCATTTGCTGAGGCACATCGTGACCTAGGCGTGGAAGTAGCTAATGTGATCTCGTTCCGTACAGATGAAGGACTCATGTCACCTTATGGAATCATGGATCAATCAATTAATATAACTTATGAGGTGGATGAACTTGTCTAAACAAATTACTACCACGGTGGATGCACTCACCAAATCACTTGACGCTCCCCCGCTGGATCCTGTTGTTTTAGCTCTTGCGAATGATTATTTAGCAGGTAAAAGCGTTGTTGATATTGCCGAAGAATATGCTATTACACAAGATCGTGTAACTTCAGTTATAGAGCAAAAAGAAGTTAAAAGTTACATAGATTCTGTATTCGCTACGCAAGGATATTTAAATAGGATCAAGCGTGTGAATCTAATCAACCAAGTGATAGATCAAAAAATACAAGAAGCTGTGGAAACAGGTATCTATTCTAAAAAAGATCTTCTCGATTGGATGAAGCATCTACAAGAAATTGAGACGGGCATGAAGCCTAAAAATACTGGACCAGCGGTAGCAGTCCAGATAAATAACTATGATAAACTAATGAAAGATCTCATGGAATGAGAACACTCTATGTAACCCAAAAAAAATCGCAAGCGCTTCGCGCAACGATGGATGACTCGTCCCGCATTTAGGAGATAAAATGAGTAGACAACCCAAAGACGACAATAACAATCCTATACCCATTTTACCTCTCAAAGCTAGTGGCGGCCAATCTGTTGCTATTGGTGCAGGATCATTACGTTCTACAGCTGTTACTACACAAGCTGTAACACTACATGCTACTGCTAACTGTTTTGTTGAAATTGGTGATTCAACTGTAGACGCTTCCATTACAACTTCACACTATCTTCCTGAGCTACAAACTTATGATGTATCTACTAGCATCTTATTTGGTACTGCAGATACTCGACACATAGCAGTAATTCGTGCAGATGCTCAAAACGGAACACTGTACATTTCTGAGCGTAACTAATGATTCGTCTTAGGCTAGGAGTTAGTGGCGGACGATTCTTAGTTCGTAGACGTGCTGTACCTATACGCAATCCTGGCGAACTAACTACTCAGGATGATCTCTATCTGTTAACTCAAGATGGTAGAGGCATCTTAGTAGAACAAGAGGTTGTAGATCTACTTCAAAATATTACTACTCAAGACAATTTAACACTGCTAACTCAAGATGGTCGTGACATAGTAACCAATCAAAATCTTATTGATGATCTGCCGGGACTCCTAACTCAAGATGGTTTAGAAATGATAACTCAAAATGGACGGCATATACTTACTAATGTTGCTGATTAACACTTTTGATTTTGACATTGTAGCATATTCATGCAAAAATACATATAAATAATGTGAGGTTTCTCAGCAAACCGCAAAGGATATATTCATGGCTAACGTAAAGATTACAGACCTAACAGAACTTGCTGCTGCTGATGTAGCCGGAACTGATGTATTACCCATTGTGGACTTGGGCGCTGATGCTACCAAAAAAGTTACAATAGCTTCACTACAAACAGCAGTTGCTGCCGCTAACGATTTTGTAACATATACTAACATAACAGCCAATCTAGACATAGTACAAGACAATGTAGCTAGTGAGGCTACTGCTATTGAAGCTCGTCGTGTAGCCAACATTGCTGGAGCAGTTTCCACTATAACAACTGGTAATTTAGATACTAATCGTGCTCTTATTAGCGATGGTTCGGGAAAAGTTGCTGTATCGCCTGTAACATCTACAGAGATAGGATATGTTGATGGGGTTACTTCAGCTATTCAGACTCAGATAGATACTAAAATTGCAACCACAGATTCAGCTTCAAATGATTTTATTACTTATACGCAGCTAGACGCTAATATTGACGTTGTATCTGCTAATGCTACAGCTGTAGAGGTAAAACGCGTAGCCAACATTGCAGGTGCTGTATCTACAATCTTAACTTCTGATCTAGCTACTGGTCGTGCTGTTGTAACTACTAGTGATGCAGGTAAAATAGCTGTGTCAGCTGTTACCTCTACTGAATTAGGCTATCTAGACGGAGTAACTTCAGCTGTTCAGACTCAGATCGATACTAAGATAGCCACCACTGATTCAGCTGCTAACGATTTTGTAACTTTTACTATACTAGATGCTAATATTGATGTAGTTTCTGCTAATGCGACAGCTGTAGAAGCTAGACGTGTAGCTAATATAGCGGGTGCCGTATCTACAATTACCACAGCTGATCTAACAGCTTCACGCGCACTAGTATCTGATGGTAGCGGTAAAGTTGCTATCTCTCCTGTAACATCAACTGAGCTAGGATATGTAGATGGAGTTACCTCTGCTATCCAAACTCAAATAGACACTAAAATTTCAACTGCCGATTCTGCCTCAAATGATTTTATTACTTATTCACAGTTAAATGCTAATATCAACTTAGTACAAGATAATGTTGTAGCTGCATCAGGAGCAGCTGGTGTAGAAGTTAGACGAGTTGCAAACATTCAAGGTGCTGTTTCAACTATTACTACAGGTAATCTAACTGCATCACGCGCACTAGTATCTGATGGGTCTGGTAAAGTAGCTGCACTTGCTTCAGTTACTTCAACTGAGCTAGGATATTTAGATGCTACCTCTAGTGTGCAAACACAAATTGATTCTAAAATAGCTACCACTGCAAGTGCTTCTAATGATTTCGTGACATACACACGATTAGATGCTAATATAGACGTAGTTTCCGCTAATGCCACAGCCGTTGAGACTAAGCGTGTAGCTAATATAGCAGGCGCAGTATCTACAATTACCACTGGTAATCTTACAGCTTCCAGAGCTGTTGTATCTGATGGTTCAGGTAAGGTAGCTGTATCAACAGTAACTGCTACAGAGATTGGTTATTTAGACGGTGTAACCAGCGCTATACAAACTCAAATTGATTCTAAACAAGCTACCATTACTGGGGCAGCTACTACTATTGATGACGCTGATCTAACTGCTTCTCGCGCTGTAGTTTCAGATGGCTCTGGTAAAGTAGCGGTATCTGATGTAACGTCAACTGAGATAGGATACCTAGATGGTGTTAGCTCTGCTATCCAAACTCAAATTAACAATACCAATACTAATCTATCTGATAACTCTAGTCGGATAGCTAGTAATTTTAGTAATACTGCTGCTGTAGAAGCTAGAAGAGTAGCTAATATTGCTGGTGCTGTATCTTCAATTACTACAGGTAATTTATCAGCTTCTAGAGCACTAGTAAGTGATGGTAGTGGAAAAGTTTCTGCTTCAGCTGTTACTTCAACAGAACTTGGTTACGTTGATGGAGTTACCTCTGCTATCCAAACTCAAATAGACTCTAAGCAGGCTACTATAACAGGAGCAGCTACTACTATTGATGATGCTGACTTAACTGCTTCTCGTGCAGTTGTTAGTGACGGATCTGGTAAAGTAGCGGTATCTGTAGTAACTAGCACAGAAATTGGTTATCTTGATGGTGTTAGTAGTGCTATACAAACACAATTAAATACAAAAGCTCCTTTAGCTGGAGCTACATTTACTGGTCAAGTAAATATGAGTGATGACTTAGTTGTCACAGGTAACTTAACAGTTAATGGCGACACTACAACTGTTAATTCAGAAAATAAAGTAATTCAAGACAGATTTATCATGCTTGCTAATGCTGTATCAGGTGCTCCTAGTGCAGATGTTGGTATATTCTTTAATCGTGGTACTTCTGGTAATGCAGCTCTCTACTATGATGAGTCAGTTAAGTTCTTTACACTATCCGAAACTAGAGATCCTGACTCCAATATTGCTATTAGTCCTACTGGGGCTGCTAATTTAGCTGTAGGACAATTTACTGCTACCTCAGTTAAATATAATGGTGCAGACTTAAATACTGCAATTACAGATAACCGTTCGGGTGCTGTATCTACTGTTTATAAAGACAATTTAACAGCTTCTAGAGCAGTAGTCTCTGATGGCTCAGGTAAGATTGCAATTTCTGCAGTAACTAGTACCGAAGTTGGTTATTTAGACGGCGTAACTTCCGCTATACAAACACAAATAGACTCTAAACAAGCTACTATAACTGGGGCAGCTACTACTATTGATGACGCTGATCTAACTGCTTCTAGAGCAGTAGTCTCAGATGGAAGCGGTAAAGTAGCTGTGTCTGCTGTAACTTCAACAGAAATAGGTTATCTAGACGGTGTTACTTCCGCTATTCAGACTCAGATTAATACTACTAATACTAATCTATCTGATAACTCTAGTCGTGTAGCTGCTACTGTAACCGAAACTACTGCTGTAGAAGCAAGAAGAGTAGCTAACATTGCTGGAGCTGTATCTAGCATAACCACAGGTAATCTTACTGCTAGCCGTGCTGTAGTATCCGACGGAAGTGGCAAGGTCGCTGCTTCAGCAGTCACTGCTACAGAACTTGGCTATGTAGACGGCGTAACCAGTGCTATCCAGACTCAGATTGACTCTAAACAAGCTACTATAACTGGGGCAGCTACTACTATTGATGATGCTGATCTTACAGCAAGTAGAGCTTTAGTATCTGACGGTTCAGGTAAGGTAGCTGTATCTGCAGTAACTTCAACTGAGGTAGGTTATCTAGATGGCGTAAGTTCAGCTATTCAGACACAACTAAGTGCAGGGGTTACCGAATCTACTGCTATAGAAGCAAGAAGAGTTGCTAATATTGCTGGGGCTGTATCTACAATTACTACAGGCAACTTAACAGCTTCTCGTGCATTAGCTTCTGATAGCTCTGGTAAGGTTGCTGTAGCAAGTACTACTACAACAGAACTTAATCAACTTAATGCTATTACTAGAGGTTCTATTATATATGGTAATGCTTCGGGTGCTACTGCTAGATTAGCTGCTGGCGGTGCAGATACGGTATTAACAAGTGATGGGACTGACCTTTCTTGGGCAGAACCAGCTGGTGGTGGGGCTATGGGCTTTACTACTAATACTACAATTGCTGATCCTCCTGGTACCGTAAATACTGACTTAGGTGATTTAACTTCTGGCTTTGATGCTTTTGGTATTAGAAATTCCCCTGCCTATGACTTAATGGAACCTCATGGTAGATCAGTATCTCTAGATTTAGGAGCCTTATAAATGAGTAGTAAGGAAAGGTTATCATGACTACAAAAGTTCATTCATACTTAGGGGGTCTAGGAATAGATGCCACAAATAAATTTACATTAGCTTCTAATGCTACTGTGACAATAGGTAATGGTACTTCTACTGGTAACGTACATGTAGGTGGGGAAGTTGCTGCAACAACCTTTATAGGTGATGGTAGTTCTTTAACAGGTGTTGAAGCAGGAGTCGGATATACTAATTCATCTACTTCTGTAGTTCCAGGAACTACTAATACTGATTTAGGTAACTTAACTGATACCTCAGAAGATGCTTTTGGTATAGCAAGTATAACTAAATATGATTTAATGGATCCTATTGGTTCTTTAGTAACTTTAGATCTGGGCGCATTCTAATAAATAAAATATATTGACGCTAAATAATAAATATGGTAAAAAGGTTTTTATAACCTTGACAAAATAGGCACACTTGATTGTGCAGATAAATAAGGAGCGATAAATGGCTACAGCACTACAACTTAGGAGAGGTACAACCGCACAGAACAACTCATTTACGGGTGCTGCTGGCGAACTCTCATACGATACTGCAACCGAAGGGTTGATAGTACACGATGGATCTACAGCGGGTGGATTCGAAATTGTTCCGTCAGGATCAATTATAGCTTTTGGTGGGGCAGCTGCTCCAGATGCAGGTTGGTTACTCTGCGACGGGTCTAATGTAAGTAGAAGTACTTACGCACGTCTATTTGCAGCAATATCTACTGCTTATGGGACAGGTGATGGCTCAAGTACTTTTGGTCTTCCTGATCTTAGAGATAGAGTGTTGCTCGGTAAAGGTTCTAACAATGGTACTGTTGGTACAGAAACCGGCTCTGTTGCTGCATCAAGTGTTATTACCAACGCTACGAATACCACAGGAACAGGTACTACAGGATCTACAACAGCTGGTAGAACAAATACAACAGGAACTTTTGCTACGTCAGCAAAAGACTCTGCAACGGGCACTGCTTTAACAGATAACGTTAACGCCGCGCACACGCATACAATACCCGGACTAAGCATTCCTGCTTTGGCAACAACCTTGCCAAGTAGTGTCGTTAACTTTATAATTAAAATATAAATAGTTAACGGGAGGGAAAATGTTAACATATAAAGTTAAATATAGATTACCAGGTCATTTATTCTATAAAACAATTAAAAATGTTGTAGAAGATGATGTATTTGCAGAAGGAAGAATGAGATTTTTTACTACTATAGAGGATAAACGATTTGAGATACCTACTACTGCTGAGTTTAGTTATGGAAAAGATAGATTAACACTAATAAATTATAATATAAAACAACAAAATAAATAAAGAGTATAGCAATACTATGCGGAGTAATTATGTCAGACAACATAAGAGAGTTAGATCAAGTGCAAGCAGAACTAGACATTTTACATGAACGTTCTCAGACTAATAAAGCGAATATTTCTTCGCATGAAGCAGTGTGCGAAGTTAGACATAAGATTATTATGGAAAATATGGATGCTATATCTAAAGAACTTAAAGTTATCCATGCTAAACTTAATGATGTAAGTGAGCTTGCTACTAAAGGTAAAACTTCATTACACACCTTGCTATGGGCCGGTGGTGTTGTTGCTGGATTAGTAACTATTTTCTCTATTATTTATAATATGTTACCTAAATGAATATAAAATTTTTTAAGATTAATGTAGATAAGTTATGCAGTAGGCTTCCTCAATCTGTAGTTTTTAATGAATCTCAAAAAGCTATGTTACAAGGATTAGAAGAAAATAGATTTTTTGTACATGTAGCTGCTCGTCGTACTGGTAAGTCCTATTCAGCTGCTATTATTGCTTTTGCTAAACTACTAGAGCCTGGTCAACAAGTTATGGTAGTTGCTCCTAACTTCTCACTATCTTCTATTATCTGGGACTATGTTACTGATTTAATTAAAAGCATGGAACTTGAAGTAGATAAATTTAATCAAAAAGATAAAGTGGTCAAACTTATAAATGGTTCTATATTTAGACTATTATCTGCTAATAATAGAGATTCACTAGTTGGTCGCGCTGCTAATCTACTAATTGTAGATGAAGCTGCGATTATACCTCATGACGAATATTTTACCCGTGACTTACGTCCTGCACTATCTACTTTTAAAGATTCTAGATGTTTATGGATTTCTACTCCTCGTGGTAAAGGTAACTATTTATACGAATACTTTATGAGAGGCAAAGATGATGAATACGATGAGTGGGGATCTTCTATACATACTTGGAGAGCTAATCCTTTACTATCTGAAAAAGATGTTATGGAAGCTAAAAGAACTTCTACAAGAGCACTTTTTGCCCAGGAATATGAGTGTGAGTGGACTACCACAGAAGCACAGATATATGAGTATTTAGATGAAACAAAACATATTGATGATTATGCAGAAAATAGATACTCAGAGATTATTGCAGGACTCGATGTTGGGTATAGAGATGAGAATGTATTTGTTGTTATAGGATATGATGGTAAATCATATTATATACTAGATGAATATATTTCAAAAGAATCTACTACTTCTGAGTTAGCTGGTGCAATACAAGAACAAATAGATAGATGGAATATAGAAACTATTTATATTGATTCTGCAGCACAACAAGTAAAAGCTGATTTTGCTTATGACTACGATATATATTGTGAAAATGCTATTAAATCAGTTAATGACGGTATAGCTTGTTTACAGTCCTTAATAGAAAATGATAATTTGTATTTTGATACTATGGGAGGTAAACATACTTATTCAGCAATGAGTTCTTACAGATGGAATCCTAATACTGAGAATCCTAAACCAATTCATGACTGGACTTCGCACCCAAGTGACTCTGTTAGATATGCTATATATACTCACTCCAAGATGAGTGGTGTATCAATTTATGCCTAATATACGATTAATAATATTAAATTATAAAAGACAAGAAAATGTATTAAATATTGCAACTACATATAAAACCATAATGCCTGTAACGGTAGTTAATAATAATCCTGGTAATCCTTTCCCCTATTTAGGTAATGGTATAGATGTTATAAATAATGAAAAAAATTGGCTGTGTATGGAGAGATGGGTTAGATGTTTTGATTATGATGAACCTTATAAGCTAATAGTAGATGATGATCTTATGCCTCACCCCAGTTTAGTTAAAAAAATGTATAATAAACAGGCACCTATAGTGGGAGTTTATGGAAAATCAGGAGTAGAATCTGCTAATTCATATGAAGAATTAATAGATCACTGGAATGAGGATTCTAAAGTAGATTTTATAGTAGGAGCTATAACTCTAATTAAACAATCTGCTTTAGATTTACTAAAAAAAGATATAGATAAAATAGGATACCCTAAAAGGGGAGACGATATAATTATATCTTATTTACTTAAGAAGTATTTAAATTTAAAATATCTTGACACAGTTGGTGGGAAAGTGTTAAACTTACCAGAAGATGATGTAGGATTGAATACGGATATAGAGCATTATAACATGAGGTGGCAAGTAGTTGAGCAATTTAAAAAGATTTCCTATTAAGTATATAAGAGACTATATTAAGAAAGATTATAAAACTAGAGAAGATTGCTATATCTGCGGAAGTAAAACTAAATTAGAGTTACATCATTTATACAGCGTAAGTGAATTGTTTGGTAAATGGTGTGATAAGAATAGCATAAAAAACGTAACTAGTGTTGAAAAAATTAAAGAATTGAGAGTCATTTTTGCAAAAGATTGTGAAGATGATTTGAGTCATAAAAATTTATTTACTTTATGCTCTACACACCATAAACAACTACATACTATATACGGACAGACTTACTCTAATCATTTAGCATCTAAAATTAAAAATTGGTTAGATATACAAAGGACGAAAAATGGCAGACAATAAAATGGGATTTAGGGAATGGATAGCTGAAAAGCTTAATCCAGCACAGCCATCTATTGCTGCTTTATCACCTTATGCATCTCCAGAGACAATTGTAGATTTTGAACAAGCTTATAGAGAAATTGAAGTTGTACATCGTTCTGTTGAGATGATTATAAACTCTTGTACTGAAATACCCTTTATAGTTGAAGGGCAGTCTCCTGCTAAAAAAGTAAATAAACTACTTAATATAAAACCTAATCCTTTTGAAGATAGAGTAAGATTTTTTAGAAGAGCTTTTTTAGACTTTATGTTAGATGGTAATGCTTTCTTTTACTATGATGGTAATGATATTTATATACTTCCTGCTAATGACGTAGAAGTAGTACCTGATCCTGTTACTTTTGTAAATCACTATAATTATTTGATAGCTAATCAACAAGCATCTGATAATTTTTTTAGCGGTAGGAAACAAACTAGAAAAGCAGATACTATTCAGTTTGCTCCTGAAGAGATTATACATGTAATGGCTGAGAATGATGAATCTATTTTTAGAGGCACTTCTAAACTTAAGTCCTTACTTAAGCTAATGGAACTTTATTACTATATGATCAAGTTTCAAAGACAGTTCTTTAAGAATAATGCTCTTCCAGGTTTTGTATTGTCTACAGATAATATACTCTCACAAAGAGTAAAACAAAGATTACTTGAGTCTTGGCGCTCTACTTATAATACTATTTTTGATGGTGCACGTAATCCAGCTATTTTAGATGGAGGACTTAAGATTGATCCCTTTTCTGCTGTAAGTTTTGATAAACTAGATTTTGAAAATTCTATAGAACGTATACAAATGGATATGGCTAAAGCTTTAGGTGTACCTTACGTACTATTAAAATCTGGTAATAATGCTAATATAGATGCTAATCAAAAATTATTTTATTTACAAACTATACTTCCTATGCTAAATCAGTTTGGAAGTGCATTCTCACATTTTTTTAATAACGGTGTTACTATTCGTCCTGATAGACTAGTAGTTCCAGCGTTACAACCAGATAATAGAACACAAGCTATTTATTATTCTACTCTGGTTAATACGGGAATTATAACCCCAAATGAGGCTCGTGAAGGATTAAAATTTCCAAAATTGGAAGATAATGATACTATAAGAGTACCACAAAATATAACAGGTAGTGCAACAGACGCTACACAAGGTGGAAGACCTGTTGAAGGGGATTCTACAGTCGAGGAAGCAACAAATGACGAATAAAACATTATATCTAAACAGTTCCTTCGAAACAAAAGCCCTAAAAAAAGGATCAAAATCTCTTAAAATTGCTGGATATGCTAATACCACTGCTAAAGATCGTTCTGGTGACGTTGTCACTGCGGAAGCGTGGGCTAAAGGTGTAGAAAATTTTAGAAGAAATCCTGTAATGCTTTATCAACATAAACATGATACGCCTATTGGGCGTATTGATAAGATTCAAGTTGATAAAAAAGGTATATTTGTCGAAGGTTCAGTAAGTGAAGCTGCTGAAAAGCTACATGGCGTACAAACTTTAATCAAAGATGGGGCTTTAAAAAGTTTTTCAGTAGGTTTTAGAGTTAAAGATGGAAAGTATAATAGAGAAGATGATTCTATGACTATTACTGATGTAGAGTTATTAGAAATTTCTGTAGTAAGTGTTCCATGCAATCAAGACTCTCTCTTTTCTATACGTAAGAGTTTTGATAATGATCAAGATTATAAAGAATTTGTTACATCAATAGATGCCGACGTATCTGAAGATGAACAAAAGATGATGAATGAAGTTACTGCTGGTATTACCAGTGTAGTGGGTGGTCATTATCACACTGTTGAATTAGATGCAAGCAATAATGGGGTGACTACTTACGCCTCTCATATGTCTAATCATGCACACCGCATTCTCAATGGTGTTGTGTTAAATGCAGGGGAACCTCCGCATACGCACGATATTACTATGATGGGTGTGCCAATTCTTAACATGGAGTCAGAGGAAATTGTAAGTGAACGTCCTCTATCTCCAACAGAGGAGGAAGCAATGTCTCAAGCAAAAGACACTATTGAAGATATTGACGAAAAGACTGAATTAGAGGTAGAAATCAAAACCGATGTTACTGAAGACGCAGTCGAAGAGTCAATTGAAGTAAAAGCTGAATCTGATATTGAAGAAAAAACAGAAGAAATGGAAGTAAAAGAAGAAGAGGAAGAAGAACTCGTTATCAGAGATGCTGACGAAGAAATTCCAATGATTAATTTACTGTCAGTAGACACTGAAAATCTTCAACATAATGATTTA
>Ga0208545_1001027_pt1 | contig 12721 bp, 6 predicted proteins | sample DEB08_DNA_12_FD_185498 | JGI IMG/M metagenome (GOLD analysis project Ga0208545, IMG submission 185498) | Aqueous microbial communities from the Delaware River and Bay under freshwater to marine salinity gradient to study organic matter... | ecosystem: Environmental > Aquatic > Marine > Coastal ... | reverse complement strand
CGTTTAGAAACCTTGGCGAGAATGTTTTAGACAAACCTGTTGATCCATTTACCGGCACTAAAACCGTTCACGGCTTGCTGGGCTATAGTGGAACCGGACAAATAACTGTAAGTCAGAATGTGCCGTTAGCAATGACCGTTCTAGGCTTAGAATATCGTTTAAGCGTGGGGAATTGATATGGCTGTTTTAGCTCCATTAGTAACCAGCGGTGGCTTTCAGCTTGCTATGGCTGGAGCTTCTGCTCTTGGAACAATAGCTGCGGGTAATGCCCAGCGCAGACAATACGAGGCGCAAGCCAGGCAAGCAGAGCTTCGAGGTAGATCTGAGGCTCTTGGCTATAAGCAAAAGGGTGTTGATGCCTTGCGTAATCTTAATGAAACGCTTGCGGCTATTATTTCTCGATCTGCTGCTGGTGGTGTTGATCCTACATCTGGGTCTGCCTCAACATTACAAAAATTTGCTTTGTCAGAGGGCGCTAGGGAAAAGGCTATTGCTCAAGACAATGCTCTTATGGCTCTCGGCCAGGCAAGTACTCAGTCAGGCATTTATCAATCGGCTGGTCGCACTGCACAATTAAACTCTTATGTTTCTGCTGCTGGGACACTTGGCGCGGGTGCATATAGATACGGACAATTATAGGTTAAGACATGGCTATCCTTCCCAGATATCGGCGCATAGGCTTACAGACCAGACAGCCACAACAGATGGACTTTGCCGCTACGCGAGAGCAGGCAAGGCTTGGTCAGACCATTTCTCAGCAAGTGGATCGCATGGCTGACTTTGCGTTCAAACAAGCGGCTGAGGGCGCTGCAATCCGAGGACAGGAACGTGTTAGGGAAGAGGGCGCTCGCCCTACTCTTGCAGCAATAGAGGAAGCCGGTGGGCCTACTACGATCGCAGAGCGTTCAGCATATGCGTTAGGTAGTCGCGTTGCAGTTGCAGAAATACAGAATGAAGCTGAAATCGAGATCATGCGGATCTTGGCCGATGGCGAAACAAATGAAACACCATTTAGCGTTATTCAAACTCAGCTTGCCGATATTACAGATGGTTACTCTGCATCACTAGATACAATAGACCCAGAAGCAGCATTGATGTTGCAGACCAGGTTATCCTCTGCGTCTGTAAAAGCAGAAGAAAGATATTCTAATTATTATGTAAAGTTACAAGCATCAAAGGCTAAGGCCAAAGTGAACAGCGCTGCTGATGTTCAGCTTGAGCGTGTTGTCGGCAATGCAATATTGCCTGGTTATAATGCAGAAATGATAAGAAGCGACATTGATGCAAGTTTTGATTTGCTGGCTGGTCTGGGCGCTGATACAGAAACTCTTGCCGCATTTAAGGAACAGGCCTTTAATGCTGCTATAAAAGAAAATACAATTTACAAGTTTAATACATCAGATCTTGATACTCAGGCCGAGATGCTAACTAGCATGGAAACAAAGCCGGTTGCTGGGATGTCTTTAGCGCAAACTCAAACTCTGCGCAAATCACTGCGAGCTGACTACAATTCTAAATTGCAAGTCACTAAAGGCGAGGCTGCGGCTGTTGTTGCTGATGTCAATGAGCAAAGCCGCATACTAGCATTGGGCGGTATGCCTTCGCAGAAAGAAGTATTAACACTAAAAGAGAGAGCTGACGCTGCCGGTGATTATGGTGCGGGCGCAAGGGATGCTGTCGGACGCTTGCAGTTCAACATGGAAAAGGCCTCTGCATTCCGCAAGATGACGCCACAAGATCTAGCTGCTGAGGTGCAGGCTCTAAGGCAAGGTCTTGAAGGTATGGGCGAGGCTGGCATTGATACGCTCGTAGAAGCTGAAACATTAAACGTTGCAGAGGCTTATCTGAGTGCGGCTCAAACTGGTTTGGAAAAAGCTCAAACAGCTCGCAAAGCAGAGTTTAAGCCTATTGTTGATAGCCTGGCGAGTGAAATTGCAGACTTCCAAAAGATAGTTGATTCCGGTCGCGCTGTAAAAAATGAAGATATTGTAAGATTAATTAGAGCTGTCAGCGATGTTCCAGAAGATCTAAAGGGAGATCTGTCTAAAGATATTATAGCATTAAACATAACAAGCGCTACCGCTGAGGCTGTAGGCAATATGACGCCAGCCGAAGCTGCTGGATACATTAGATCACTCGGAGCGGGTATTGAGGGCATTGGCGATGCTGGTTTAGATACTCCGATAGAAATAGAAACATACGATCTTGCCAAGAAAATGCTTTCTGGCATGGAGGCAGAACTAAAAAAAGACCCTCTGTCATACGCCATGCTTGTTGGCCTTAACGATGCAAATGGCAATGCTATTGAAATCACACCGATTGATTTTACAAACCCAGATGCAACCATAGAAACTATGAAGAAACGCATCAATGATGCGACTATTGTTTCCTCTAAATATTCAACGCCGATAACATACTTTACGCCGCAAGAAAGATCTATGCTGGCTGAAGTTATGGATGGTGCCGATCGCTCTCAGCGTATGTTTATATTAGGCGGCATTGTTGATGGCGCTGGCCAGGCCGCTCCTGATATGATGGCTGAAATATCTAAGACTGCTCCAGAGTTTGCCGGTATTGGTGCGCTGGTTGTAAACGAAAGAATGGATGCGGCTAACTTTGCATTGCGTGGAATGGATAAGCTAAAGGGTGGATATAACCCGCCTGAGTTTACCGCTTCAAATACAGATGTATTATTTAACGCAAAAACTACTGAGGCTTTACGTTACCTGCCAAATACAATTGGAATTACCAGAGATGTCGCTACAGCAATCTATGCTGACATGGCTAACACCAACAATTTACAAGACTTCAACGAAAATCTTTGGGAAAATGCCATAGATCTCGCCCTTGGAGCTGATGGCGCTGGCAATGGTGGTATTCAAGAGGTTCGTGGCGCAAATACACTTGTACCGCCAAACCTAAGTTCTGATGATATTGAAACAGCACTAAAAGCAATGACACCGGAGAGCATAGCTGCTGCTTCTGGTGGTCAGGTTCTAAGCACAGAATATGCAGAAGAAATATCTGGCCGTGGAATGTTTAATTATGACAATAATTACAAGCCGATATCATATGGTGGGAATAACTTTGTCCTAGTATATGGAGATCCTAGCACTGGCGAGCCTATATATGTTTTTGATGAAACTGGTAGTGTTTTAACTTTTGATATGCAGAAGTTAGTTGAGGCCACTCAATGAACTTTGACCAGCCCGATCCACTAGACATCCTTCCCCAGCAGGGCTTGCAAGCGCCACCTGGTACGCTTACGGAAAATCTTACGACTGCGTTTGATGTTGCTCGCTTCAACGGTGGATCTGGCGCAAACAGCAAAGCATTTACTATGCTAGAGGTCTGGGGGCCAATCGTAGACTTAGCCAATCAAAACGGCGGTGATTTTGAAAACCCTGGCATATATCTCAGCAGCAGCTTGTTTGATACAAGTGCGCCGCGTGTTTATGAGAAGCAAACTCAAGAGCTTTATTCTTGGATGGCGCAGAACAAAGATTCACTGCCGCCAGAGCTACAAGATATAACGCCTGATGTAATCGATCAACGCACTAAAGACTTTGTGCAATCTAAGCAGAATGAATTAGCAGAGCTTGCGAGAACAAATCCTGATCTGGCTAGTGCATCTGCTCGCTTTATTGGCTCTATGGGTTCAGCGTTTGGTGATCCGGTAACGCAAGCCACAATGCCGTTTGGCGGTTGGTCTAAATCATTCTGGAAAAACGTAATGCAGAGCGCGGCTATAAATGCTGGCGTTGGTGCAATTACTGAGGTTGATGTTGCCAAGTGGTATAATGAGCTTGATCTGGAATACAGCTATCAAGACTTTCTGGCAAATGTAGCTATTCAAGGCGCATTTGGTGCAGCATTGCCTGTTGCCGGTCGCGGTATAAGAATGACTGCGGAGCAAGCAAAGAAAGGCTGGGAAGTATTATCTGGCAAAGGCCGCAAGCCTATTAGCCCAGAAGATCAAGCCCTGGTTGATGTCCTCCAAGCACAAGAGGAAGTGGTTGCCACTAATCCGCTAGAAACGCCGCAAGATCCTAATGTGGCAGAGTTTGAGCATCAGAGCCGCTTAACTGCCGCACAAGCAGCGATAGAGAACAATCAAGCCCCTAAGATAAGCCCAGAGCCAAACGCGCCTATAAAGCCCGCCGTGGCAGCAGAGGCAGCAGATAATCTTGACGGTGTTTTATACACCTTAGATCCAGATATGATTGAGGTTGATGCTAAGACGTTTCAGTTTAAATCTGGCGGTGATGAGTTTGGCGTAACAGAAAGGCTGCAAGGTGTAACAACTTGGGATAAATATAAAGCTGGTGTTGTAACGGTGTATGAATATGCAGATGGTCGCCTGGCTATTGCTGATGGCCACCAGCGACTTGGTTTAGCAAAGCGCATTCGATCGCAAGATCCTTCTCAGGATGTAAAGGTTATCGGGTATAAGCTGCGCGAGGTTGACGGGATTAGCCCAGAAGAGGCGCGTGTTATTGCTGCAATGAAGAATATTGCAGAAGGCACTGGCACATCTATTGATGCTGCTAAGGTGTTGCGGGTTGAGCCTGATAGATTGTCAGAGCTGCCGCCACGTTCTGAGCTAGTTCGCCAGGCTAGAGATATGATGGCTCTAAGCGATGAGGCATTTGGGGCTATTGTTAATGAGGTGATACCGGCAAACTATGGCGCTATCGTTGGCAGATTGATTGATGACCCTGCGCTGCAAGATGCTGCTATCCAGGTTTTAGCTAAGTCTGAGCCTAGTAATGCCTTCCAAGCGGAATCAATCGTGCGCCAGGTGCGTGAGGCTGGAGCTGAAGAGGTAGAGCAAATATCTCTATTCGGTGAAGAGCTGGTAACTGAAAGCTATTATGTAGAACGTGCAAAGGTCTTAGATCGAGCATATAAAGAACTGCGCCGTGATAAATCGGCATTTGAAACATTGGTTCGTAACTCGGAACGCCTGGAAGCTGAAGGCAACGTCTTAGTTAAGGAAGCAAACGAAAGAAAGGCGAATACAGATGGCCAAACGATCGCGCTCCTCCAAACGCTTGCAAACAGAAAAGGGCCGCTCTCCGATGCCCTCAACCAAGCAGCAAGAACAGCCAGAGACACAAACAGCTATGTCGAAGCAACCAGAGGTTTCCTCGATGCTGTCAGAGGATCAATTGAATCGGGCGACTTCGACCGCATATCTTCTGGCGACATTGGACGCGCTGTCGATGGTACGCCGCAGATCGCTCGATCTGAAATTGAAAAAGAACCAGCCCTTGAGGGCTTCGACGAGCCAACGGGGGTAGCAGCGGAACGCCAGGCCGATCAGCTTATTGATGATATGTTTGGTGCTGACGAGGTGGATGTTGACTCTATTGCTGGCCTCAAACGGTTGCTTGATGAAAGCCCGACCAGAGATCAGATAGACAATCATCCATCTGTGATTAAAGCGCTAGATGAAATGCAGTCACGCCCAGAAACTAAGGGGCTGGAAGGTTACAACACAGAAGCCTGGCATAACTCTCGCGTTTATAAAATAGATGACCAGGATGTTACCTCAACAGCAGAGGCAATGGTTCGGTTTGAGCTTGATGCAGAACAGTTAGCATTTAAAGAGCTGGGTATAGATCCGCAGCCTGTTCTCAGAAATAAAGAGCTTACTATAGTTCTAGGCCCACCCGCAGCCGGTAAAAGCACAATCGCCAATGAATTAGCCGTTGCAAACAGATCTGCTATCCTCGACAGCGATGAGATTAAGAAGGCACTGCCAGAGTATGAGGGCGGTATTGGTGCATCAGCGGTACATGAGGAGAGTTCTGACCTGGCAAAGATCTTACAATCCTTGATGATTGAGCAAGGAACTAATATCGTTTTGCCAAAAGTGGGCCACACTTCCTCTAGTATCCGCAAAGCAATATCACTATATAAAGATAAGGGGTATAAGGTTCGTCTTGTAAATATGGATGTTACCCCAGAAAACGCATATCAACGTATGATCGGGCGTTTCGTATCTTCTGGCAGAATTATTCCACCGGCATATCTTGATGCTGTTGGGGCTAATCCATCTGCCACATTTAGAACATTAAGACAGGAGGGCGCAGCCGATGGCTATGCAGAAATCGACAACAATGGCGGCTTCAATGACCCCAAAGAAATCAGAGAAGTCTCAGGAGACAACCCGTTATCAGGATCTAGCTTCGATGTACCTTCGGGTGGACGAACAGGACCAGACGCTATCAGAGTCGCAGAGCGCGATAGTGCAACGTATTCTCTCGAAAAAACGCAGCCTACCCCAGACGGAGGAATAGCTGACGATATAAATACATCTGACATCTTTGACGATATGGATCTTGAGGTTCCTCTTGGTGAGCGCGTAGATCCTGACACTAATGAAGTTGTGCCAACAACTATGACGCTTAGAGATGTTAAGGCTCAAATGGATCAGGAAGATGCAATGATAGCCCGATTGGAGTTCTGTACGATATGACTTTTAAAAATTGTATTGATGAGGGCGTTGCTGAAGGGCAGATCACTGAGGATCAAGCCAAAGAGATTAAAGGTCTGTTTGATGAGCTGGAAACGCAGTATAACCGGCAAATGGGTGGGGCTGCTGCAACAGCAAAAGCTGCGGCTGATACATCTATCTCTGCAAAAAAGATTGCTATAGAACGCAAGCGCCGAACTATGCTCCAGGCTACAACCTGGAAGAAGATCAAGTATTATTTATCAAATTACAAAACGGCTCTAGGCACACCTGATAAAAACAGAGCGGCCTTGGCATTGTTTGAGCAAGATCAGACATCAAAGTTTAGAAGCATTGTCCAAGTGCAGCAAGCTGTCCAGCGTAGTGCTACCAGAAAGATGGATGAGTTCTTGTCTACTTTTCGTAGAAATATTGCTGGAGAAACACGAAACAAAGCCCAGCTTAAAAATGTAGTTCGTGAGATCTTTGGCGAAGAAACTGGCGATGTTTCTGCTAGGGAAATGGCGCAAGCCTGGAGGTCATCATCAGAATACTTGCGTACAAGGTTCAATGCTGCCGGTGGCGCTATACCGAAACGCGTTGATTGGGGTATGCCTCAGATCCATGACACTATGCGGGTTCGTCAATCAACATATCAAGAATGGCGAGACTTCATATCTCCGCGTCTTGATCTAAAGAAGATGATAGATGAGCAAACAGGCTTGCCGTTTTCAGATGGTAAACTTGAGTTTGCGCTAAAGGATGCTTACGAAACAATCCGCAAAGATGGATTTAACAAAGTTAAGCCTGGCACAATGACAGGCAACAAATCCTTTGCTCTACGCAATCAAGATCATCGTTTCTTTGTTTTTGAAAATGCAGATGGCTGGATGGAGTACCAGCAGAAGTTTGGCAACCCAAATGCGTTTGACGCAATGATGGGCCATATTGATATGATGTCGCGTGACATTGCCATGATGGAAGTTCTTGGCCCTAACCCACAAGCAACAACAAACTTTATTAAACAGACATTGGGTGCTGATGCGGCTGGAGATGCAACGGCAGAACGCGTTGCTAGACGTACTGGAGCATCTATTGATTCATTATATTCAGCGGTAAGTGGATCTATAAACGCGCCTGTTGATAGCACATTCGCATATACATTTGCCGGTATTCGCCAGATATTGCAATCGGCACAGCTCGGTGGCGCGGCTATTGCTGCAACAACTGATATGAATTTTGGGCGCATTGCTCGATCTATGGTTGGCTTGCCGCAAACAAAAATGTTGAAGAAATACCTAGACTTTATGAACCCTCTCAGCATGGAAGAGAAAGGACGCCTGGCTATTCGCCTGGGTCTAACGGCTGAAGGCTGGTCAACTCTTGCTGCTGCACAAATGCGTTATGTTGGTGACTTGTCTGGGCCAGAGATAACGCGCCGTATGGCTGACTTTGTTATGAGGGCTTCGCTACTTTCTCCCTGGACGAATGCGGGTCGGTGGTCTTTTGGCATGGAGTTCTTAGGAAACCTGGCTGACAACGCTGGCAAGACATTTAAACAGCTCGATCCCATGATGCAGAAAACGCTAGATCATTATGGCATTGGCGCTGACAAATGGGAGATTGTTAGAACAACCCCGCTCTATGAATATGAGGGCGCTTCGTTTCTAAGAGCTGAGGACATTGAGGCCCGTACAGATATACGCTCAGATTTAGCCCGTGACTTAGCAACTAATGTTTTGGCTATGGTTGAAACGGAAACAAACTTTGCTGTACCCAGCTCGTCGCTCCGTGGCCGTACTGCTCTAACTGGTGATACTCGTCCAGGCACAGTTGCCGGTGAGCTTACTCGATCGTTTGCCATGTATAAAAACTTTGGCGTTACTCTAGTCAATACGCATATTATGCGCGGTCTGGCGCAGCCGACACAGAGAGCCAAAGGCACTTACTTCGCGGATCTATTGATTAGCACTACATTGATGGGCGCTCTGGCAATGCAGCTAAAGGAAATGGCTAAAGGACGAGATCCTCGCCCAATGACAGATCCAGAGTTTTGGGGCGCTGCGATGCTTCAAGGTGGTGGTCTTGGTATATACGGAGACTTCTTATTCTCAGATGTAAACCGTTACGATCGAGGCTTGGCTGAAACCATTGCGGGGCCGGTTGTTGGCTTTGCTGATGATGTTCGCAAGCTGACGATCGGTAATGTTACGCAAGCTATCAAAGGCGAAGATACAAATATTGGAAGCGAGTTTATTAACTTTGCCGGTCGTTATACTCCAGGCTCTACGCTCTGGTATTCCCGCCTGGCATTGGAAAGAATGGTGTTGGATCAAGGAAAGCTATGGGCAGATCCAGATGCTAGAAGTAAAATGCGCCGGTTAGAATCCAGGTATAAACGTGAATACGGGCAAAATTTTTGGTGGCGTCCTGGCAAAACCACCCCAGAAAGGCGTCCAGATGTTTCAAACGTGTTTGAGCAAAGATGATAAATCTGGTATAGAGTAAACATAGATATAGGAAAATGACATGGCTGACATTCCAATAAATCCGGTTACACGCCGAGTTGAGTTCACAGGTAATACTGGAACTGGGCCTTTTGCGTTTACCTTTAACGTGCTTGCTCAGGCAGATGTTGCTGCTTACAAAAACAATACCCTGCTTGCTCTTACGAGTGATTACACAGTGTCACTAAACTCAAACGGCACTGGGTCAATAACGCTTACATCTGCGTTGATTGCTACGGATGAGCTGGTAATTATTGGTGACTTGGCATTATCCAGAACAACGGACTTTGTGACTGCTGGTGACTTGCTTGCTTCATCTTTGAATGAGCAGTTTGACAGCAATGTTGTTATGTCTCAGCAGCTCGATGAAAGATTTGACCGTACTATTCGCTCTCAGCCAGGCGATATAAACAAGAATCTTTATCTGCCCCTGGTAAGTAGCAGAGCCAGCCAGCTTCTTAGCTTTGATAGCTCAGGTAATATCACAACCACAAGCCTGTCTAATGTTCCTGATATTGGAACGGTAAACCTAACTGTTAGTGGTGTTGCTTCATTCGCAGATGGATCTGCTTCTGCGCCAAGCATTACAAATATTGGCGATACAAACACAGGCATGTATTTCGGCGCGGCAGACCAGATAAACTTTTCTGTCGGTGGTTCTGAGGTGATTAGCGTAGCATCCACCGGCACAACTATTTCTGGGCTTTCAATCAGCAGCGGCGATATATTGCTGACAGATAATTCTGCAACTGCCCTGGAGATTAAAGAGGGTTCTAATAATTATTTAACCTTTATTACAACAAACGGATCTGAAAAACTTTCGTTTGGCAGCACGGCTAATCCGACATTTGAGGTTAATGGTAGTTTTAGACAGCCGCTTATAGCTGCGACTACCAGCTTTTTCTCTCAGACTTATAGCGGGGCAACGCTTTCAGCCACCAATGGTTCTGTAAATATTGAGTCATACAGCGCAAGTAAGGCTGGCATTGTCTTAAATGGTAGTGGAGATCAGATAACATTTACATCTCCGACTTTGGGGTTTGTTGGCCTGGTTCAAGTTGTTGGTGCGATTACGACTAACACAAGTCTTAACATTGCCAGCAGCACTACGGTTGATGGGATCTTAGACGAAGATAACATGGCGTCTAACAGCGCTACTAAGCTGGCTACGCAGCAGTCTATTAAGGCTTATGTTGATGCACAGGTTGGCACAGTTGATACGCTTGCTGAAGTTCTTGGCAATGGCAACACGACAGGCGGCACAGATATTGCGGTTTCCACTGGCGACGATATTACGTTCGCGGATAGCAGCAAAGCCATCTTCGGCGCTGGGTCTGACCTACAGATTTACCATGATGGGGCGCATAGTTACATTCAAGATGCTGGCTTGGGTGAACTTAGAATAAAAACTAATGGAACTATAATCCAGTTTTTAGATAATAGTAACAACTACTTGATAAGAGCAACTGTCGGTGCAGACGTTGGGCTATACCACAACACAGCACAAAAACTCGCCACCACCAGCACAGGTGTAGACATCACGGGTACTTTGACCAGCGATGGGCTGACTGTTAAAAATCCAAGCATATCTGGTGAGCAAGTTATATTTAAAATTGAAAATGCTGCTAATACAGGAACGATTGGGCAGATTACTTATAACCAGACTGATGACACCATGGCTATAAGTAACGAAAGCACTGGAATTTTACGTTTTGATACTACAGCAGTAGAACGCATGCGCATCGACAGCTCAGGTAATGTTGGCATTGGGCATGTTCCATCTGGTAATTTAACTGCTGGTTATGTTTTAAGATTAGACGGTGGTTCTCAAACATATATAGCCCTTAACAATGACACACACACAACACAAGTAACAGGTGGTTTTGTCATAGGAAGTGACGCAACTGCTGCAAGGATTACACAGCGTGAAAACCAACCATTGATCTTTGACACTAACGACACAGAACGCATGCGCATCGACAGCAGCGGTAACGTAGGCATTGGGGTAAGTTCTGTATCTGGCGTTAAAATGGATGTCTTGGCTACGGCTTCAGACAACTTGGTAGCCAGATTTGAGAACAGCCACGCCACTGGTTCTTACGGTATTTCTGTAAAGGCGGGTGATGATAGTGGAAACTATGCTGCTGATTTTGCCAACAAGTCTGGCACATCTCTTATGCGTATCCGTGGTGACGGTAACGTAGGCATTGGGACAGATTCGCCTCAAAGAGCTTTATCCATTGGCACACATGGTAGCTCATCATCAGCAGAAATAGCATTTGGTACAACAACTACAGGTAATGCCTCACTATTATTTGGCGATGGAACTACTGGAACTGCTTTATACGATGGATACATCCAGTACCAACATAATGGCGGTAATATGTTATTTGCTACTGGTGGTGGCTCAGAACGCATGCGCATCGACAGCAGCGGTAATGTTGGGATTGGGACAGATTCGCCTAGTGCAAAGTTGTCCGTAACAGGTCTTGCGATGAATAGTGCTTCAAGTGGCGTTGAATTGGAGGGCAGTTGGCCTTGGTTAAAGTTTAAGGATACAGAGGCAAACCAAGACAGTTGGCTACAATACGTTGATGCAAGTAGTTTTATTATAAAGCAAATTGACTATGATGATCGCAACTCTGCTCCAAGCACTGTTGGCTCAGAACGTATGCGCATCGACAGCAGCGGTAACTTGCTGGTGGGGACGACGACAACTCCAGCCCTTGCAGGTTTAGCAGTTGGTTCAACATCAACAGGCAAAAACGTTTCTATTTTTTCGTCTTCTAACGGCAACAATGGAATAGTCGCAATTTATCAATCAAACGGCACACAAGAAGGACAAATTTACGCTGGGTCAGGCGATGTAAACCTTTTTGGAACATCAGTCGTAAAGGTCGTGGCTGCTACTGGTGGCGTAAAATTAACGAGCGGAGCAACTTCTTGGGTTGCTATTTCAGACGAGCGACTGAAAGACGTCATTGAGCCAATTACCAATGCGGCTCAAAAAGTTTCTACCCTTCGTGCTGTCATTGGTAGATATAAGACAGATACAGAAGAAACTCGTCGTTCGTTTTTGATTGCACAAGACGTTCAAGCGGTCTTGCCAGAAGCAGTTGATGCTACGAACGAAAACGAATTAGGTATTAGGTACACGGAAACAATTCCTTTGTTAGTAGCCGCCATCCAAGAACAACAGGCCACTATTCAAACATTAACCGCCCGTATATCGGCATTAGAATCTTAACAGGAGACACCATAATGGCTATTACTTACACTTGGACTATTCCAACATTGGAACACGAAATCGCTGACGGTGGTGTTTACATTGCTCATTGGCGCTGCTCAGGCGTTGATGAAGATGGCAACTCAGCAAGCTCATATGGCACCTGTGGCTTAACCTACGATGCTTCTGCTGCTGATTTCACACCGTATGACGATATTACTGAGGCTCAAGCTCAAGGCTGGGTCTGGGGTCATGTATCCCAAGAGGATACAGAAGCTGCTATTGCTTCTAAGATTGATGCAATAGTTAATCCAACGTCTGCAAGCGGGGTTCCGTGGGCAGCATAACATAGAAAGGAGATCAACATGGCTGAAGAACAAAAGGTCATTACGATTGACGAAGTAGAATACACTGAAGATCAACTAAGCGATGTTGCAAAGCACTGCATAAATCAGATCAATTCTCTTGATGGAAAGATCCGAGGCTTTGAGCTTAACATAGAGCAGATGCAAGTTGGTCGTGCTGGAT
>Ga0208545_1001023_pt1 | contig 12764 bp, 24 predicted proteins | sample DEB08_DNA_12_FD_185498 | JGI IMG/M metagenome (GOLD analysis project Ga0208545, IMG submission 185498) | Aqueous microbial communities from the Delaware River and Bay under freshwater to marine salinity gradient to study organic matter... | ecosystem: Environmental > Aquatic > Marine > Coastal ... | reverse complement strand
TTAGTTTTAAAATGGCAGCTACAAAAAAAGAAGTACAAGGTGCCATAGATGAAGTATTAATGGACAGCTTTTAATATTTATATAAAAGAGGAAAAAGAATGAAATTTAACGCACACAAATGGATAAAGGAATTCAAATTCAATAGATTGAATGAAATGGATCTAGACAGAGCCGGCAATCCAATTAAAGGATTTACTCCAGGTGATATGTATAGAAATGATTTTGATTATGTTGGTATGTTAAGATTTAGTGCTGAGATGAAGATACCAGAAGATTTAAGTCAATTATCAGACCCATCATTTATTCAAGTTCTTAAAGATTTATTTGAATCATATACAGATGTCAATTATCATAGCGAGGCACAAGATTTGGGTATTGCAATAGATTGGATTGAGGATGCAGTCAAAAGAGATGATGTACAGAAAATGAGAATGGAACTAGATAGATCAATTGATTATTTAGAATCTCATAAAAAAGCAGCAGCTAAAACATTAAAAGATATACAGAGGTAATATTATGAAACTAAAAGATTTATTAGTTAAAGAAGAAAAGCAGCAAGTCAATGAAGTTGATTATTCAACAATGAGACTTAAATCTAACATTGACCAGAAATGGGATAGTACAGATACAATGATAGATGATATGAGACAATATATAGGAGCATCAGTAGCAGCTAGCGGACCTGAATTAGGTAAAGATTTAGCAGATGCATTGAAATTGTTAATGAACTTTGCTGAAGGCGAGTCTAGAGGGTAGATATGAGCATGTTTAATATATTTAAAAACGATAATGAATGGAATGAAAAGAATGTAGTAGGATTTATTGCATTCCTAGTAATGGTTCTATTTGCCTTGTTAGACTTATTTACAGGGTATTTGGGAAAGGATTTAGTTATCAATGAAACAATATATGACTCATTCACACTTATAGTATTAGGATGTTTCGGAATAGCAGGATTAGAAAAATTTGCAGGAAATAAAAAATGATCAAACTAAAAAATATATTGTTTGAAGGTGACATGGACGTATCATCATTAAATCTACATAGAACATCTGTAGGATTTTTAGATAGAGAGAAAATCATAGGATACCAATGGGACAACTTTCAAAAGAATTATCTTAAACTCAATCCTAGATATAGAATAGCAAATGCCAATGATAGAGTATACGGCTATAAATTAGGAGATGGCGATGCTCATTGGATGTATGATCCCAATGATAGTGAAATATATTTAGATGATAAAATGACTGCCAGAAAGGTCATGACCGGTAGAGCTGATAAAAATATATTTGAAGGCACTGTAAACGAAGCAACAATCAACGCTATCGACATTACATTTACAGATCGCGGTAGATTTTATAAAGTTGAAGTTGATGGACAACGAAGAATTAAAGGATATGATGATTTAAGATCATCAGAAGAATCTTTATCTAAGTTATTAGGATATGATATATCTTTAAGATCCATGGATGATAGAGTGCTTGATAAAGCAATAAAAGATTTAAAACAAAAAGGCATCGAGTTAACATATAATGATGCGATGGATGTATCGTAATGGCAAGAGGAGTTAATGCATTTACACATAGGACATCTAAACAGAAGAAACGTCCTGGTATTCATTCAAAGAATAATGCTTCGAACTCAAAGAAGTCAAAAAACTACAAGAAAAAGTATAGAGGGCAAGGCAAATAGCTAGCCAAATATTTGTTTATACGCCATATTTTTCTTATATTTATATAAAATAAAAAGGAAATGGAGTTACTAGTGGAAAATTATCTGGACCTTACAATTGATGAAGTATATGATGTCATATCTAAAATCAATACATGGCCATCTAGTTTTGACAAAGGTAAAAAGATAAAGTTCATGAACTCCATGATTAAATATTTCATTGAAAAAGAAGAATATGAAAAATGTGCAATCTTACAAGGGATCGTCGATGAACTGGAGAATAGTAAGCAAGCCGACAGACGTAGCGGAGTTGAGCCAAACTGATCACCAGAATATATATTTAGTATATGTTCAGGATGATATAGGCAATAATATAGAAGCTAAAGTGGCATATGGTATAAACCATAGAACAGAAGTTACAAAAGAATTTATCTATAAGTATCAAGCTTATGGGATTGTTAAAATAGAACATCAAGAATAGAGTTATGAATAGTTATTGGACACAAACAACAACATATGGAGATATCCGAGTTATTTGGGAAATTACCAAGGCGTAGAAGAAAAAGGATGGAACTTTATCTTATCAATGATGAAGTAAATTCATTCGATTATGCAATTGAAGCATTAACTACATTACTGCCTATGTGTAATTCATTAAGAGCTCAGCAGATAGTACTTCTAACAGATGGCAGAGGAGAATGTCAAATATATTCAGGATTTGCTCCAGAGATATATATGTTATATGCAAACTTTCAAAAGCTAGGATTCAATGTAGAAATCCGTCAATACAAACCAAAACGTAAATAATATGAATAAGAAACAATACACTTATGATCAGGTAGGAATGGTACTCTTACTAATTAGTTTTGCTGGTTTATGTTTAGCAACTATGTGGAGATATGAAAATGATATGGAACGGTTTCAAAAAGAAATAGAACATAAACAATATCAAATAGATAGTTTAACATTAGAGATTGATACATTGTTATGGAACTTAGAAATATGGGACTTTAATATGTCACAAAATTCAACACATCTTTTATCTGCAATCATGTTAGTCGAAAGTAGTAATAATGATTCGGCATATAATCCTAGTGAAGATGCAGTAGGATGTTTACAGATCAGAAAAACTATGGTAGATGATGTGAATAGAATATTAAGAAGGCAAGGCGAACCTATAAGATTTGTATATGATGATAGATGGATAAGGTATAAGTCTATTCAGATGTTTGATATTTATTGTAACCATTATGGATTATCATCACCAGAAGAAATAGCTAGATGTTGGAATGGAGGTCCTCGAGGCATGAATAAAGATGCAACATCATATTATTGGAATAAGGTCCAAAATTATTTGGATAGTTAAAATAAATTTATTATATTAAGTATATGAAAACAAACGTTATAGCAAAATTAGAAATAGAAGGATTACATAATTGGCCAGATGCTGAAGCTGTATTTCCTGAAGTAGGATTCTTAGCAAGTATGCATAGACATAAATGGTTTATAACTGCTAAGAAAGAAGTACATCATGATGATAGAGATGTAGAGTTTATTATGTTCAAAAGAGATATTATAGAATATCTAGAACATGAATATTTTAACTTTGAATCTAGAACTCATGAATTCGGAGCCAAGTCATGTGAAATGTTGGCAAAGGAAATATTAGAAGAGTTCGGATGCAATTATGTCTCGGTATTCGAAGATAATGAAAATGGGGCAGAAGTAATAATTTAATAATAAAAAAAGAAAAGAATGAAAAAAATTAGTACAAGTACAGGTTATTTAATAGTAGCAGCATTTTGGTTAGCAATTTGCTTGTTATGGTCAACGAACACGCAAGCACAAATTACATTATGTGATTCTAACATGACATATACTACAGGTTCACAAATGCAATTAGAAGTTGCAATACCTGTAACAGGAAATAGTTTACCTTATATGGCTCCCTTATATGCCGTAACTTATGGTAATGGAAATATGCTAGCAGAAGATAGTTGTTTTAGTGGCCCTTGTACACATATGGTATACAACTATAACCCAAATGGAACGTATTATGATACACTTACAACTTGTATATCTTATACAGTTACAGACACAATAGGCTATGTTGACACTTTAATGTGTTGTTTTGACCAATATTGGAATGGTCAATTTTGGCAAAAACTATTAATGCAACAACAGAACTTTAGCTGTGATTCAATAAGTTATTTTGTAGATCAGGGTATATATTTCAATACCAATTTAGTTGACAATTATAATAATCCTGACTCATCAATGATATCTTGGTCAGTATGTAATACAACAACTTGTTACCCAGGAGAAGGTACATTTGCAGCTTTCCCAATGATACAACCAACTGATACATTAAAAGTTTGTTATGATGCATATTTGTATTATGGTAATGCAATGGAAGTTTGTAATCAATGTGATTCAATGGTTTATTCTCAAGGTAGTGGGCAATGGGTATTATATAGTTACCAAGGCAATACTACCGGAATAGAAGAACTTATGAAACATGAAGGTATGAATAACATTACATATGATATGTTAGGTAGAGAAGTTAAAAACCCAATCAAAGGAGTAATGTATATCAGAAACAATAAGAAGTTTATTATAATTAGATAGTATATTTATAAATGATCGTTAGTAGTTATATTAGCTGCATTAATGGACGTGGGTTCGACTCCCACCATCTCCACCAAGTAGGAAGTAGGCCCGGTCGTCTAGTGGTTAGGACGCATGGTTTTCATCCATGTAACCGGAGTTCGATTCTCCGTCGGGCTACAAAAGTTATATGTGAAAACATATAATATAATTAATTGCATATAAAATATATGTAATTACATATAATATGGGGATGAACAGGTATTTGACATGATGATAAGGGTATAATGAAGATCAACGCATAACAGGCGAACATGTTGAAATGGCGATGGCGGCTTAGGCACCCAGGACCGACGGTAGAAGAAGCATACCGTTTAAGCTTCGGAGGTTTCAGGAATTCCTGATCGATGAGGAACTAATAAAAAAGGAAAAAGTTATGAGTAAAGACAAAGTAACACAAATTATGGATGAATGGTATACTGCTATGGGTAAGAATGGAATATCAGTTCAGCCTAAAGCATCAACTATTTTAGGTACAGTATTAGCAAAACATATGACTCAAACAAGAGATATATGGGCCGAAGCTTTAGAAACTACAGGTGGCGAATTTGCATCATGGTATGGAGCATTATCTAAGGATGAAAAACTTCAGTATGAAGAAGGACGAAAAAATGCATCTAGGAAGAACGATCCTAGGGAATTATTAAAAGGATAGTATAATGCCGTTCAAGCCAGGAGAAGGTAGACCACCAATGAACATATCAGAGTCTGAGATTCGATATGCAATGGCCAATACCCAATCTTGTGCAGGAGCAGCAAGATTCCTTAAGGTTTCATATGAAGCATTTAGAAAATATTCAAAGTTGTATACAGATTCTGCATCTGGTAAAACGTTATTTGAATTACATAAGAACAAAGCCGGGAAAGGAATACCTAGAGCAACAAAGCCTAGGCTAAGAGGTCATTATGGTTTGTTAGATATATTAGAAGGTAAGTATCCTAATTATCCACATAGCAGATTAAAGATAAGACTACTTAAAAATGCTATACTAGAAGAAGAATGCGACTCATGCGGCTATTGTGAGAGAAGAGTATCAGATTATTCAGTGCCATTACTATTAGATTGGATTGATGGCGATAGGACAAATCATATAAGAGATAACTTAAGGTTGTTATGTTACAATTGTTATTATCAAGAAGTAGGCAATCCATTAGGTGGTAGGATGAAAAATAGTTATTAAGAACTTGTAAGGATACTGTATCAAGTTTCATATTTATTCATATATGAAATTGCAAATCCTACTCCTCTTAATATGTATGTCGTGTACTAAAGAGGTTGATGACTTAGGATTCAGAGTTTACACTATACCAGAAGGCAAACATAGATCTGGCTCTTACTTTAATCATCCAAACAATTCTAGAATATCATTTGACTTTATGCTAGATGAGTCTGCAGAGTATATATCCGAGGTACCAAGAAATCAAACCGACATTAACAAGATATATGGTTTTAGTGACTTTGGTAAATCTCATCTAAAGTATTCTATGAGATTAGGATGGCGATATATTCCTGATACAGATAATATAGAACTTTGTTGGTTGCGACACGAAGATGGTGTTCATAAAGGCGAGACGATCAGAAATATAGAACCAAATGAAATATATAGTGCTACAATAGACATAGAAACGTTTTGGTATGTTATAGTAATTGATAATGACACTACCAGAGTTATACGTAGACCTAAAGGTAATTGGGGACTAATTAGGAGATATTATCTATATCCATATTTTGGAGGCAATGAATTTGCTCCCCATGATATAACAATTCGAATAAAAGAATAACACAGCATCTTACATATTTATTGATATGGATGCGAAAAGGATGAAGGTAGAACAACTACTTTCAGAAAAGCGGAAAATTGATCTACAAATCAATGAACTCCAGCACAAATGCAAACACGAACAACAAGTTATAAAACAAGTAGCAGATGAAAGTAGTACAATGATAAGGTACGTTTGTGAAAGTTGTGGTCTTATTCTCGGCTGGCCATCTAAACAACAGATAGAAGATTTCCTAAAATAATTTAAACTTTTCTGGTAAAAGATTTGCCTATTACAGAAATATTTCTTATCTTTATATTATAATAAAAAGGTAGAAATTATGATTAATAGCGGCAGAGAATGGGATTGGATGGATAATATCAAGCCAGAAAAAAAGTTAAAAAAAGCTTCAAAAAGATTTGCCTATTTGAAATATTTTACTTATCTTTATATATAAGAAATAAAAATTAATAAATAACCAGAAAATCACCAAATTATGAAAGAAAGAATTATCTATTTAACCGTTGAAGCAAAAAATGGAAAGTACATCCTAACAGATGCAACCGGAAGAGTCCGTAATGATTTATATGTTAGAGATATTATGTGTTCACATTGTGTTGAGAATAACCAATGTTTAGAATATGATTTAGAAACAGGAAGATCAAGACGTAAGGATATGGCCTTGTTTAATGATATGAAACCAAAAGTAGAAGAAGTAGCAAAAGCAGAACAATTAGAATCTGATCCAGTATTAGATTTCATCCATAACAAGTCAGTAGACCTTCGTCCTAAGACATTGGTAATGCCTGATTTGAAATGGAAATATTTAGTTCGATCGGCAATGAGAGGCAAGAATATTATGATGACCGGAGCAGCGGGTTGTGGTAAGACAATGGCCGCTAAGAGATTAGTAGAAGCATTAGATAGACCAGAATTTTATTTCAATTTAGGTGCCACTCAAGATCCTAGAGGGACATTGATTGGTAACACCCATTTTAAGAAAGAAGAAGGTACGATGTTTAGTGAATCATTATTTGTAAAGGCAATCCAAACCAAAGATGCTATTATATTATTAGATGAGATATCAAGAGCACATCCAGAAGCATGGAACATATTAATGACGGTATTAGATGCCGGCCAAAGATATTTGAGATTAGATGAACATCAAGATGCACCGACCATTAAGGTAGCAGAAGGAGTTACATTTGTTGCCACTGCAAATATTGGTAATGAATATACCGCAACCAGAGCGATGGATAGAGCATTAGTAGATAGATTTATTATTGTTGAAATGGAAACATTAAATAAAGAACAAGAGTCAGGATTATTGAAAGATCTTCATCCAGGTGTGACTCAAGAGCAAGCCGATAATATTGCAGAGATAGCATCAATGACTAGAAAGGAAATAAAAGGTGAGGCTCCTAGAATAACAAATTCAATAAGTACAAGGTTAAGTGTTGAGATGGCCGGATTGTTAGAAGATGGATTTGATTTAGCAGAAGCGGCAGAGGTTTGTATTTATCCTTTCTTTGATGAAGATGGAGGAGTAGATAGTGAAAGAACCTTTATGAAGCAAGTAGTTCAAAAGTATTGTGGTAGTACAGAGAATGAAGATATCTTTAATGCAGAAGGCGTTGAAGAAGAAGAAGAATTAAATGTATAACTAATTTGGTGATTAGTATAGGTTGGGGGGAAGAACAAAGATCAGGTTAATTCTTGAGCCTCCCTTCCTTTTTAAAATGGTCGAGTAGCTCAGTTGGATAGAGCATCTGCCTTCTAAGCAGACGGTCAAAGGTTCGAATCCTTTCTCGATCACAAAAATAATAAAATGAACAAAGAATATTACATAAACAAAGGATTTGAATTATATGGTATAATGGTTAAATCAGATAAGTATAAACAAGGTATTGATATAATGTATCCTAGCAATCCAATGAAATCAGATAATCAGCCAGCCGTTTACATATTAGCAAATGATAAAGGAGAATTGCTTAAGATAGGAGAGACCCAAAACTTAACTCAGAGATTTCATAAAGGTTATAGATGTATATCTAATACAACAAATAACCGTATAAGACAACATGTAAAGGATGTAGAAAACATTTGGGTATATGTATTACCATTACCAATTGAAATAAAGAAAGTATTAGGTTACATATGTGAGACATCATATGTAAAAGGATTAGAGTATAATTTATTAACAGAATATAAGGATTCGATGGAGGAAGTGCCGCCATTAAATGTATTCATAAAGTAAACTTTTTTGAAAAAAACACCAAAAAGATTTGCCTATTACAGAAAAAGTCCTTATCTTTATATTATAAATAAAAAGAGATAGATATGAGAAAAACCAGTTATTCAGATTCCAATTCAAGTTTTTGGTTAGATAATGATTTCTTCCAAGATGATCAATATGATATGTTAGGAGAAGAGCTTGCTAAGCCAAAAGGTAAAGATCCTATGAAGTTAGCAGGTTACCGTAGAGCAATAGGTAACTTTGTTAGAATTGTTACAGGAGAAGCCATTCCAGTTAAATTCAATACAAGTGGTGATAGTTATACCGATGGTAAGTCAGTTGTAATATCAGCATCATTGAAAGATAAAGATTTTGATCCAGCCGTTGGATTAGCATTACATGAAGGATCGCATATTAAATTGACCGACTTCGAAACATTAAGAACCTTAGAAAAATGGTTATACAATCATGATAGTTATATGAAATCATTGTCTGAGAAGCATGGTGCAAAGGCATCTGATTTAGATGGATATGACAAATGGTGGTCGGCAGAATATGTAATGCCTAAATTAAGTAGCCTTATTAATATTATAGAAGATAGAAGAATTGATGCTTGGGTATACAAAAATGCTCCAGGATACAAAGGATATTATCAAGCATTGTATGATAAATATTTCAATGCAAAGATTATTGATAAAGGTCTTAAGAGTGATGAGTATACAAGTGCAGATTGGGATTCATTCTTATTTCGTATTTGTAATTTAACTAATCCAAATCGTAGATTAGATGTATTGGAATTAGATAAGATATGGAAGATGATTGATCTTAAGAATATTGCAAGATTAAAGAATACCGATGAGGTAAGAGATTTAGCATTTGAGGTATTTAAGATTATTGAAAACCAGATACCATCGTTAGGTTTAGATAAGAAAGGAAATGATCAGGAGGGTGAGTCATCAAATGGTGATAGTGAGAATGGTGAAGGAGATGGTCAAGGTAATGAACCTAATAGTCCAGAAGGGGATGCAAATGATGATGGATCTAAAGCAGAGGGAGATGATGCAAAGAAAGGTGATGGAGGATCTAAAGGTGGGTCAAGTGCACCAAAAGGCTTAGAAGAATTGAGTGATAGACAATTAGAGCAACTTAAGAAAGCAATCCAGAAGCAAGAAGAATTCCAAAACCAAGATATTAAAAAGACCGGTGTAAGTAGAAAGTTACAAAGGACAATTAGTTCAATGGAGGATAGTGGTACCGAGATTAAGAAAGTTGAATATCAGCAAGAGAATTGGTGGGAAGGCGGTTCTATTCCTAAGCATGAAGAAGTAGCCGTTATTAAGAATTTTACCAAAGATTTGATTAACAATGTTGAGTGTGATATGTGGGCTAGGCCAGGTTATTGGAATGATTATAGAATTGAAGAACATAGCCAATGGGTGAATGAAGGTTTACGAAGAGGTATTGCATTAGGTAAGAAGTTAAAAGTTAGGGCAGAACAGAAAGATACTAAGTTCAATAGATTGAGATCAGGTAAGATTGATAAGCGTAGAATATCAAGTGCAGGATTTGGTATAGAAAATATATTTGCAAAGGTAGAATCATTTGCATATAATCCAGGTATCATCCATATATCAATTGACAATAGTGGATCAATGAATGGAGATAGATTCCAGAATGCATTTACAACCTCAGTAGCAATTGCAAAGGCATGTAGCATGATAGAGAATATGGATTGTGTTATTAGTTTTAGAGCAGGAGCAGATTTTAGTGGAAAGAATATGCCAGTAATATTAGTTGCATATGATAGTAGAAAGCATGGTATAAGCCAACTTAAAACTAATTTTCCGCATGTAATTGTATCAGGAGTGACGCCAGAGGGTTTATGTTTTGATGCAATAATGAAAGAAGTATTAGAAGCATCGAAAGGTAGAGATGCATATTTTGTTAATATGAGTGATGGGATGCCATATTATGGTAGTTACCATGGTGATAGTGCTCATAAACATACGAGAGCGCAAGTGAAGAAGATGACCAGAGAAGGCATCAAAGTAATTAGTTACTTCATTACAGGGTCAAGTGGTATTAGTGAATCAGAATCTAGAGCATTCAATGCAATGTATGGTAAAGAAGCTCAATACATCAATACCAAAAAGATCAATGAAGTAGCAAAGTCAATGAATAAGAAGTTTTTAGAAGTAGCATAAATTAAATTAATAACAAAAATAGTAAACAATTATGAATAACAATTATCGATTAACAGTCCATTTAGCAAACCAGCCTAAGGTAGATACAAAAGCTCCTAGGGTAGTACAAAAGAAAGGTCCTCAAAAGACTGCAGTAGATTTGGCTAGAGAAAATGCGGCTAAACAAAAGGCAGGATTCAAGTCGGCTGATGATGTTAAAGGTAGGTATAAAACTTATACAACATTATCCTTCTATTGTAAATCAAAAGAAGCATGTATGGCTAAGTTGAGTGATGTTAAAACTAGATTCAATATTGCCATTGGCCAGAATCGTGATAAAGCATCATATGGAAAAGAATTATATAACATATCATTTGTAAACTAATATGAACATTACAGAAGAAGGAAATAGACGTAAGCCTAAGAAACAAAAGTATGATAGAAGGCGTGCTATGAAAGCAGAGTTGTTGAAGCGATCTAGTACTCATAAAGGCTATTGTAAGTATATGATAACTATCGGAGAGAAGGATGGTACGATATGGAAACAACCGGTATATGGTAAGGACATGCAAGATGCATTGAGCCGTGTTATCAAGAAAGAACTTACGGTAAAGGTAGAAAGAAAATTAGAAACCAATGTAGGACTCATATTCGTAATATGGTTAGTAGTAATGGGGGCACCTGCAATATTTGCTGAAGTAGATTCTCCGTGGTATCTTCTATACACCTTTGGGTCAATTGTAGTTGCAACTATAGTAGCTGCATGGTGGTATAATCATGTAAATAAAGGCGATGAATAACAATAGTAATGATATACCAGAATATATGAAGTACATAATATTATGGGCAGTATTATTATTTATGATATTATTCACATCATGTAGTAAAGATGAATCATATGTCCTAGGCCATGACTTTGAAATAGATGTTAGATTAGATATTGATACAAATGGATATTATCATTTGCAGTTAGGACAAGAATGGCAGACATTACATAGAATATCAGGACAAGTGTCTGAAGTAGCAAATGAATATGAATTGGCTAAGATACAATGGACAAGTAGTCATTATTGGCTTATAGGAGATACTTTAGGATATATTGTACATCAGAACTGGACATTGAATGATAATGGTTATCTATATCTAAATAATGATACAAGTTATGTTACATGGTTTGATGGACAAGAAGTACCAACAATTAATGAAGCATCTTATAGTACAATGGATGGAGAAATTAATACAATGTTTGCTCCAGTACAGACAATGGAAGGAGATACTATAACAATAACAGGTCAAGCATCTTTTGCAGATGGGGTTGTTAGTAAACAAATGATAATACAAATAGTTATAGATGGCTAAATCAAAATGTCCATATACTAATTTCAAGAGTAAGGTATTAGATTATATCGGAATACTCAGAGTGCCTAGGGAAGAATATGGAGGCCTACCTGCTTGTCCATTTGTAGGTGCTGAATTAGATAAAGGCAAATTAATGATAGACAAGTTTGATCCTAATGAAATTGAAATTGGAGAACATACATTGCTAGATAAGATTAAAACATATGATGAATCAGATTATGATAGTGCTTTATTTGTACAAGTATCAGAAGAAGAACTATCTAATGTTGATACAGTAAAGTATCAAGATTTTATCAATAGGACAATGAAGGAGCATGGATACGGCCATTTGAAATGTATATGTTTCAATCCAAATGATAAGGTAGAGATAGATGGATTCAATGCAAGAAGCCATGCACCTTACTTCTTAATTAATATAGCAACAAGAGAAGTATTGGATAAGGCACATAACACATTAGCAAAGACTAAGTACTATGATAACATGAATCAAAGGTATTTAAAATATTTGCATAAAGATTAGGATAATTGAAATAAATTTGTTATATTAAGTAATATGGAAATGATAATAGGAATAGCGTTTGTTGTAATATGGATTTGGTGTATATATGAAGTGATGAAAGCTCCAATAGTGCCAGATGATTATGAAGATGAAGTGCCATGGGAAGAAGATCCAGAAGTATTAGATTTTCTAGAGAAAATGGATGAACCTGGTTCATGGGATGAAAAACATGATAAATCATTTACAGTAGGAGGATTAACTAATGATAAGGATAGAAGTTTCAGTAAGTTCCAAAAGAAACAAGATAAACTTAAAAAATGAAACAAATAGATTACCAGTTAGAAAGATGGATAAGAAATTCAATAGTTCGTGCAGAAGTTAGAAAAAC
>Ga0208545_1001022_pt1 | contig 12782 bp, 16 predicted proteins | sample DEB08_DNA_12_FD_185498 | JGI IMG/M metagenome (GOLD analysis project Ga0208545, IMG submission 185498) | Aqueous microbial communities from the Delaware River and Bay under freshwater to marine salinity gradient to study organic matter... | ecosystem: Environmental > Aquatic > Marine > Coastal ... | reverse complement strand
ATCAGGTAATGAAGGTGTAGGTAGATTTTTTAAGGATGGTGGTAGAATAGAACTTGCTGGAGGCGGCGCTATAGCAAAGTTAATAAAAATGTTAAGTGCTAAAAGTCCTGTGGGAAGATACAAAGATTATTTAGCAAGTGTTAAAAAAAGATCTATAGAAGGAGATTTTAAATCTCTGGCCCCTGAACTAGGTGCGGTTTCAGCTGGTGGTATTCTTGTTAATAGAAAAATGAAATCTATTTTAGAAGAAGGTAACGAATTACAAAAAGAAAGATTTTTAAAAGAATACATAGAAGAACTTAATAATGATCCTTCTTATAAAGATCGTCCTGAACTAAAAGATAAATTAATAGAGAACTATACTAAAAGTTTATTTGGTCAAAAGAAAGCAGGCGGTGGTTTAGCTTACATGTTAGGTGAACCAAGAGATGGTTTAAAAGAAGGTGGCCCACCTAATCCAGGTCGAAGAAACTTTATGAAACTGATGGCGGGTCTAGCATCAATACCTGTTCTTGGTAAATTTTTTAAACCTGCAGCGAAGGTTGCTAAGGCAGCTAAAGTTGTGCCTCTAAATAATACAACAACAGCGATGCCTGCATGGTTTCCTAAATTTGTAGACAAAGTTATGGACAAGGGTGTTGGTACAAAAATAGATGCAGACATTATGCAATACGAAGTTAAAGAATTACCAGGTATTAAAGTAACAAAACATGATGATGGTAGAATTTATGTTGAAGGTCAGAATGATTATTCTAGATCTTATGATATAGAATACCAACCACCAGGATATGAAGTTACAGATTATAAAACAGGTAAAGCTGTTAAGACTAAAGGAGATTTTACAGCGTCAGAAGAGGTACCCGTAAGTGTGGATATGGATGGTAATGCAGATTTTGAAGGTGAGATTTTAGAAGAAGTAGGAGATATTTTAACTAGCGATGGAAGAGTAATGGAAGAATTTGCAACAGGCACTAAACTTAAAACCTCAACAAGAGGTGAGCACAGAGTTGGTCAAGCTGAAGTTGCAGCAGAGAACGCAGCAGACGAGGCTGCAGAACGAGCAGCGATGGAAGCAGAAGATTTTGCAACAGGCGGCTTAGCTAAATTATTAGGAGAATAATGAAAGTAAAACATTACAACGAGATGATGGCATACCTGACTCGTCCGGGGTTCAATGGCGGTGGTTCGGTGTCCAACAATACTGTTCTACCTAAAAGAAAACCAGCAGCAGAAGTTAAGAAGAGAAAAAAAATAAACTACGAAAAGATTAAACAGTATCTAGGTAAAGAATCACAAGACCTAGTTGAGAGAGAATTAGGCTTTGCAATCGGTGGAGGTGTAAGTCCCAATCAACTTAAACAACGGTTCATGGAAATTATTACATCTATTCAAGAAGCAGAGGCAGAAGAGGTTCCTATGCTTGTTGCAGAAGCAAAAGATCTTAAAGATAAGATAGACGAACTTAACAAGTTGCTTTCTCCTGAGAGACAAATTCAAATTACATCACAAGGATTAGATTTCGATAACCCATTAATAGATGCAGCAAAGATTCAAGAATCAGTAAAACCTATTCAAGACATTGTGCCTAAAAGTCTTACAACAGAAAACCCAATCCTAAAAGGAGTGGTTCCAGATTTTCCAAGAGGAGATAAAGGTACAGGCGCAGACCCAGAAGAAAAAGAAGATGTCTTTGAAAGAGAGCAGGGCAAAAGAATAGCTACTAGGCCTGATAACACAGTTACAAAAGCCAGCATGCGAGCTCCAACAAACCTAAGGGATATGATTAGAGATGTTCTTAAAAAATTTGATAAAGAAGATCTTACAGCAACAGAAGGCAGCTTTGCAGACGGTGGTAGAATTGGTTTTGAACCTGGAGGAGGAGTCTTTAAATTTAATTCAGCACAAGCTGCTGGTGGAGGAACTCCGGCTGGAACATATCCTAAAACATCTCCTGCAGATTTAAAAAAAGTTAGAGACTATTTAACAAGTTTACCTGAAGGCTCTAACGTTGGTTTACAAACTTTACAAAAAGAAATAGGTGTTGACAGAGGTACAGTAAGATTAATTGTACAAAGAGAGTTTCCTAATCTTAATATTGGTGGCACAACAGCAATGTCTGAAAACATGAAAAAAGTTAATGATAAGAGAAAAGCTGAAGGCTTTAGATCCCAAGTTGATATGGAAGAATATACTAAAGATCTTAGAAAAAAATTTGAATTTCCAGTAGGTTCTAAATTTAGTGATGCAATGTCGAATAAAGAACTTGCCATAAAATATTTTGGAGAAGGTAGTAAACAAAACATAGCTAGAGTAGAGAGAATTAGTGCAGAACTTAAAAAAGAATTAAAATTAGAATATCCAAAAGGTGATCCAAATAAAGCATATATTACGAGAGAGGAACGAAAGAAAAAATTTACACCTAGTTCTGATGATAAATATATATTGAATAAACAAAAGGCGCAGAAGAAAGCATTGAATACTTACTTTAAAAATAATCCGGAAGAAATTTTAAATAGTCCAAAAGTTTTAAAAATGTTAAATGCTAAATTAATTGATGGTAAATTAGATTTTAGTCCTCGTTACGATTCTGAAAAAAAATATATTGATCTTGCAAAAGAAGGTAAACTTTTTGATGAATTTGATATTACTCCAATACGATCCGAGAGAAGAGGTATTATGTACCCAGTCAATAAAACTATTTCTGTTGGTAAATTTAATCAAGGAATCATTAAATCAATAGAAGCTTACTATAGAAAAACAAAAGGATCTAATAGCTCAGAAGTTCTAGCTAATAAACAAGCTATTGATAATTATTTAAAAGAAGTTGGAGTTAGAGTAGATGTAGAGGGAATTAAAATAGGAGAAAAAGTATTACCTGCAATTGATAGAAAAACAGGTGATCTTCCAAACATTAAGAATACGTTAGAAAAATTAGGTGTTGGTAATTTATATAATGTTAAACCATCAGGAGGCGTGACTTTAGGATCTAACTTTGCTAATGTTAATAGAGAAATGTTAGATTTTAGAAAACTACCTGACGATGTTAAAGATGTTGGAAACGTTATTCGTAATTTAATCAAGACACCAGGCGGAAAAAGAATTGCAAGAAATATAATTAAAGGTGGGAAATTTACTGGGTTAGGTTTAGCAGGTGAATTAGCTTTTGCTGCACCTTTTGTAGCTGATGATTATGCTTCAGGTCTTTCGAAAGAAAGAATAATAGGTAATGCATTTTTGGCAAGTCTAACAGGTATAGGACAAAGTGAAGATGAAGAAATTAGAAAAGCGGTTGGTGAGAGAGGTTATGCAACACAAACCCTAAATGATCTAAGTCAAAAGCTACCCGTCATCGAAGATCAACTTGATCGTTTTAATGATCAAAACGATCCAACTGGAGCACAGAGAGAAAAATTTACAAAAATATTTAATAATGTTGTTAAACAATATGACCAAGCATATGATCTTTTTGTCAGTGATGCGGGAGTTTTTGATAAAGAATTATACAACCAAGGTGTAAATAACTATGCAGCAGGTCTAGGTCAAATAGAAAAATTTAGAGCTGCAAAAGAAAAAGAACGAGGCGTCAAAGAAGCAAGCAAAAATGTAACAGGATTTGAGTTAGATCTTAATTTTGCAGGAGGCGGTTTAGCCAAGGGGGCTGGTGATGAATCAGGTCCACCACCAGAGTCAGGACCCACACCACAGGGCTTGGCTTCTATAATAAAACGTGGTAGAAAATACTAGGAGTTTAAATGGCAGACATAGATAAATCACTTCCTAACACTCGTACTCAAATTAAAGTTCCGGGCGAAGAGGTCGAGATAAAGGAAGAAATAAAAGAACAGCAACCCGTAGAAGTTATCCCTGAAGAGGATGGCGGTGCAACGATTGATTTTGAACCAAGTGCAGTTAATGTACCGGGAACAGAAAAACATTTTGATAATTTAGCAGATATCTTACCTGAAGATATTTTAGACCCAGTAGGATCTGAATTAAAAAGTAATTACATGGATTACAAGATGTCTAGAAAAGATTGGGAGAAATCTTACACAGAGGGACTTGATCTATTAGGATTTAAATACGAAAACAGAACAGAACCTTTTCAAGGTGCTTCGGGGGCCACGCACCCTGTACTAGCAGAAGCTGTTACACAGTTCCAAGCTACAGCATACAAAGAATTATTACCAAGTGACGGTCCAGTAAGAACACAGGTCTTAGGAGTTAAAACACCAGCTAAAGATCAACAAGCACATAGAGTAAAAGATTTCATGAACTATCAAATCATGGATCAAATGACAGAGTACGAACCAGAGTTTGATTCTATGTTATTTCATTTACCTTTAGCAGGATCTACATTTAAAAAAATTTACTACGATGATTTATTAGGAAGAGCAGTTTCTAAATTTGTTCCTGCGGATGATTTAATCGTACCTTATACAGCAAACAGTTTAGCTGAAGCAGAAGCTATTATTCACGTTGTAAAAATATCTGAGAATGAATTAAGAAAACAACAAGTAGCAGGATTTTATGCTGATGTTGAATTAACACCTCCAGGTACAGTTGTTAATGACGAAGTTTCAAAAAAAGAAAAAGACTTAGAAGGCACTACAAAATCTGGAAAACAAATTCCTATGTACACTCTTCTTGAGTGTCATGTGGATCTAGATTTAGAAGGCTTTGAAGACATTGGTCCAGACGGCGAGCCGACTGGTATCAAGTTACCCTACATCGTTACAATCGAAGAGGGTAACGGAACGGTTCTTTCGATAAGAAGGAACTATGCGCCCAACGATCCAAAAAAACAAAGAGTCCAATATTTTGTCCACTTTAAATTTCTGCCAGGACTAGGATTCTACGGATTTGGATTAATACACATGATTGGCGGATTGAGTAGAACTGCAACGGTTGCTCTCCGCCAATTATTAGATGCAGGGACACTATCAAATTTACCTGCAGGATTTAAACAAAGAGGTGTAAGAGTTAGAGATGAAGCATCACCAATACAACCTGGTGAATTTAAAGATGTAGATGCCCCAGGAGGCAATCTACGTGAAGCTTTCTTTCCTCTACCATACAAAGAACCATCAGCTACTTTATTACAACTAATGGGTATCGTGGTTCAAGCAGGTCAAAGATTTGCAGCTATATCTGAAATGCAAGTAGGCGAAGGACAATCTAATGCAGCTGTAGGCACAACGATCGCTCTTTTAGAGAGAGGATCTAAAGTTATGTCTGCAATACACAAGAGATTATACAACTCAATGAGACATGAGTTTAAATTACTATCAAAAGTTATATCAACTTATCTACCACCAGAATATCCATACGATGTTGTGGGTGGGGCTAGACTTATTAAACAATTAGATTTTGATGATAGGGTAGATATTTTACCCGTAGCAGATCCAAATATATTTTCTATGTCACAAAGAATTACATTAGCACAAACACAACTACAACTTGCTACATCTAATCCACAAATACATAATTTATATTCTGCTTACAGAAACATGTATGAAGCTATTGGGGTTAAAAATATTGATTCAGTTTTACCTCCGCCAGCACCTGTCCAACCAATGGATCCAAGTATAGAACACATTTCTGCTCTTACAGGAAAACAATTTCAAGCTTTTCCTGGTCAAGATCATAGAGCACACATGACAGCTCACTTAAATTTTATGTCAACAAACATTGTTAGAAACAATCCTACAGTTATGGGTGCAATACAAAAAAATATTTTAGAACACATTAGTTTGATGGCACAAGAACAGATACAATTAGAGTTCAGAGATGAATTAATGCGTCTTCAAGCACTACAACAGTCTGCTCCAGTAGATCCAAGAGCTGCACAAGAGCTACAAGTCATCACACAACGTATAGAATCTAGAAAAGCTGTGTTGATTGCAGAGATGACAGAAGAATTTATGAAGGAAGAGAAGAAAATTACTTCACAATTTGACAATGACCCACTTCTAAAACTAAAAGCAAGAGAAGTTGACCTTAGAGCAATGGAAAATGAGCGTAAAAAAGAAGCTGATCAAGCAAAAGTAGAAAATGATAGAGCAAAATTAATGCAAGCAGCTGATATTGCAGACGAAAAACTAGATCAGAACGAAAAATTAGCAAATTTAAGAGCAGATACATCTTTAGCTAAGCAAGAGATGTCAAATAGCTTTAAAAATAGTTAAAAATAAGATAGTAATAAACAATTATGATAAATTATAAAAAATCAAAAGAAGTTAAGATTCCAGAACAGAATGTTGAGATAGATCCTAGATCTAAAACAACAGCTGATGGCGCTTTTAACTATATTCCTACAGGAGACAAGGAAAAAGTTAGAGGAACTAAGAGAATGTTAACTAATAAGAAAAAAATAGCTACCTGGTACTAATATGGCTTGGTTTAGTTTAGCAAAAATTGCTTTACAAGCGGGAAGTAAAATTTATTCTAACCGCCAGAAGACTAAAATGGCTATGTCTGATGCACAATTAATGCATGCAGAAAAGATGGCCCGAGGTGAGGAAACTTACCAAGGCAAATTACTAGAAGCTAGACAAAACGATTATAAGGACGAATTTGTGCTCGTTATAATCTCAGCACCTATTATAGTGTTGATGTGGGCAGTCATGTCGGACGATCCGACAGCCATGGAGAAGGTAAAGCTGTTTTTCGAGTATTTTCACGAGCTTCCTAAATGGTTTACCAATTTATGGGTGCTTGTAGTTGCGTCAATTTTTGGTATAAAGGGTACACAAATATTTAGAAACGGAGGAAAAAAATAATGGCAAGCAAATTTTTCAGAGGATTTTCAAAAGTCTTCAAAGGACCTAACAATAGAGACGGTTTTAAGAGACCGACAAAATACGCTACGATCGGTGGTGTTAAACCTAAAGCTAAAGTTTCTGATGCGACTAAAAAATTTAAAGCAAAAGTTGAGGCAACAAAAAAAGCGATTAAAAAAGGAACTGATGATTTTAAAAAAGAAAACCCTAATCGTTCAATAACAGATAAGCAAATTAAAACAGTTCAACGTGAACAAGCGGAAAAGTCTAATAAAAAAACTAGAAAAGAATTTTTAAGAGAGAAAAAAGCTTTCGGTGGTTTACTTGGTAAAAAAAAGAAATCTGTAAAACCTAAAAAACCTAATCCAGATTCAATAAAACAAAAAATTCTACCTAAAAAGAAAAAAGATAGATTAGACGAGTTAAGAAAAGACCTTGGTCTGAAAGAAGGCGGCAGTGCATTAAAACCTGTAGACAAAGAAAAGAATCCAGGCTTATCTAAACTACCAACTCAAGTTAGAAACAAAATGGGCTACATGAAAAAAGGTGGTGCAGTTAGAGGACTAGGTGGAACACCAAACCGAATGACTCCAGAAGGAGCTAAAAAGGCTAAAGAAAAAATTTTAATGGACAGATTTAAGCAAAAAAGAAAAGAACAAAGTGATAAACCTAAAATACCACTTGGTGGCGGAGTAAGAGGGTCAGATAAAGGTTCCGACATTTATAGTAGAATAAAACAAAGGGAAAGACTTAAAAAAATAAGAAAAAAATTTGGTGGCGGTAGAAGATAATGGCTAGACCAGGTTTATACGCAAACATCGCAGCAAAAAAAGCTAGAATCAAAGCTGGCTCAGGCGAGAAGATGAGAAAAAAAGGCGCTAAAGGTTCACCCACTTCAAAAAATTTTAAAAGAGCAGCACAAACAGCGAGATCATAATGGCTAAACTTTGTCCAAAAGGAAAAGCAGCAGCTAAAAGAAAATTTAAGGTATACCCCTCCGCGTACGCAAACATGTACGCATCAGGAGTGTGTTCAGGTAAAATAACTCCCGGCGGTAAGAGAGATAAAAAAATGGGTGGTGGTATGACTAGACCTATGTACAAAGGCGGTGGTCTTTGTAAAAAAGGAAAAGGTAGAGCATACGGAAAAAATTCGTAATGAAAAATGGTAACGGTTTAAGAAAATGGGTAGCAGAGAAATGGGTAGACATTGGAGCACCGAAGAAGAACGGCAAATATCAACCATGCGGGAGAAGCAAAGGGAGCAAACGGAAATATCCAAAGTGCGTACCACTTGCCAAAGCCACACGGATGACAAAAGGTCAAAAGGCATCTGCTGTCAGCAGAAAAAGAGCAGCCGGTAATCCAGGTGGTAAACCTAGAAACGTAAAGACATTTGCATAATGAGAAAACAAGATAAAATGCCCGCAAGAAATAAAAAGAATTTCAGATCTACAAAATCTGGAGCAGGAATGACTCGAGCCGGTGTCGCTTCCTACAGAAGAAAAAATCCCGGTTCCAAACTAAAAACAGCGGTGACTGGAAAAGTCAAACCAGGATCTAAAGCTGCAAATCGACGTAAGTCGTACTGTGCAAGAAGCGCAGGCCAAATGAAAAAATTTCCTCAGGCTGCAAAAGATCCTAATTCAAGACTTAGACAGGCTCGCAGAAGATGGAAATGTTAAATGCAATTAGAAACAACAATAAATCGTTTAATTAGATACATAAATAAACGTACAGAAGAGTTGTCAATAGCCGTAACGTCCGGAGGTATTGACAATATGGAAAAATATAACTATATAATAGGACAAATAACAGCCCTAGAGGCAACTAAACAGGAACTCTCTAACCTGCTAAATGATAAGGAGCAACATGGAACAATCATCGACATCAAAGATAAAACTACCGAATAAAAAATTGGTAGGAGTCACAGAAACAAAAGAAAAAGATTTTACAGCAGAAGATTCAAATAAACTACCGCAGCCAACTGGTTGGAGGATGTTAGTTTTGCCTTTCAAAATGAAAGAGAAAACTAAAGGTGGGTTAATACTTGCCGAGGCAGCCTTAGAGAGACAACAAGTTGCGTCGCAATGTGGTTTAGTTTTAAGAATGGGTCCAGATTGTTACAAGGATAAGGAAAAATTTCCTGAAGGTCCTTGGTGCAAAGAACAACAGTGGGTAATGTTTGCCCGTTATGCTGGATCAAGAATAAAAATTGAGGGAGGAGAGATACGTCTGCTAAACGACGACGAAGTTTTAGCAACCATCGAGAATCCAGAGGATATCTTGCATGAATATTAAAAACATAGGAGGAAACTATGCCAACTGAAGAAAAAATGGTTGATCTAGATACATCCGGCGAAGGTGCTGTGGTTAATCTAGAGGAACAAAAAGACGAATCGGTTGTAGAAACCGAAGCGCCTAAAAAAGAAGACGTTAGTGAAGAACCAGTAGAAACGAAACAAGAAGAAGTAAAAGAAGAACCAAAAAAAGATGACGAACAACTTGAAGAATATAGCAAAGGTGTTCAAGGTAGAATTGCAAAACTTACACGTAAAATGCGTGAAGCTGAAAGGCAAAGAGATGCAGCTACTGAATATGCAAAATCAGTTGAACAAAGAAGACAGGCTTTGGAAACAAGGTTTGAAAAAACTGATGCTGACTATATTAAAAAGTTCGAAACAAGTATCAACACTGGTTTAGAAGCAGCTCAAAAAGAACTTGCTGCAGCTATATCTGCTGGTGATGCTGAGGCACAAGTACAAGCAAACAAAAGAATTGCTACACTTGCTTTTGAAAACGCTAAGTTAGAGCAAAGTAAATCTGTAAGAGAAGAAAAAGTATCTAGACCTGCAGATGTTAGAGCTCCAGAACAACCTAGAACTCAAATGCAAGAACCAAGCGATCCTAGAGCTGAATCTTGGGCTTCAAAAAATTCATGGTTTGGACAAGATAGAGCCATGACATATACAGCGTTCGAAATTCATAAGGATTTAGTTGAAAAAGAAGGTTTCGACCCTAATTCTAATGAATATTATGTTGAAGTGGATAAAAGAATCCGTGTTGACTTTCCGCATAAATTTGCTACAACTGATATTAGAAACACGACCGACCCCGTTCAGACGGTGGCTTCAGCAAGAAGAAGTGTAAGGCCTGGTCGCAAAACTGTGAAACTCACATCATCACAGGTAGCAATCGCTAAAAAATTAGGTGTGCCACTCGAAGAGTACGCAAAACAATTAAAAAACACGGGAGGAGCGTAAAATGGAAAAAGAAAAAAATACATCTCGTGCGAGCCAAACACGGTCAAAGTCTGAAAGACCAAAAGTGTGGGTTCCACCATCATCTCTAGATGCACCCCCTGCGCCTGATGGATTCAGGTACAGATGGATAAGAGCCGAAGTAGGAGGCTTTCAAGATACGAAAAACGTAACTGGACGATTAAGAGAAGGTTATGAATTAGTTCGTGCCGAGGAAGTTGAAAATGCAGGTGACTATCCAATTCTCGAAGACGGGAAATACAAGGGAGTGATTGGGGTTGGTGGCCTTCTACTTGCGAAGGTACCGATCGAGATCGCGCAGCAACGTCAAGACTATATGACTAATCGTCATAAAGACAGAAGCGAAGCAGTAGCAAACGATCTTATGAAGGAGCAGGATAGTAGAATGCCTATCAACGTTGATAGACAATCTCGTGTAACCTTCGGTGGTACAAAGAAATAAAATTATTTCGTGGGTTAATCCCTATCATCGATTTAACGTTAATCAGTCTATGGCAACATAGACACAAGGAGAAACAACATGGCAAATAAAAACACACAAGGTTTTGGACTTATTGCTGCGGGTATGCTCGGACAAACTCCGGCTACACAAGGCTTAGGCAAGTACAAAATCGATGCTGGTTATGCTACTACGCTCTACAATGGTGGTGCTGTAGCTTCTGCTGCTGGTTATATTGTTGATGGTCAGGGAACTGACACAGCAATTATTGGTACATTGAATGGAATCTTCTACAACGCGGCTACAACTTTGAAGCCGACGTTCGCGAATTTCTACACTCAAGTAACACCAGCGAACTCAGAAGATATAGACGCTTTTGTATTCGATAGCCCAACACAGCAATACGTAGTATCAACTGATGCTGCGGTAGCTCAAGCCGGTTTTCTAGAAACGTATGACATGAACGCATCAGCTGGTAGCGATATCACTGGTAAGTCTTCATCTACACTAGATATCGGTGACACAAGTGCGGACGCTGCCACATTCAGATTGTTAAGAACTGCAGAAGATCCTGAGAACGAGGATATTACTGTTGGTTTTGCATCTGTAGTGGTTGTTCCAAACTTGATTGAACTACAATCATAATCTGAATAGGAGATAAATTATGGCAATATCAAGAAGTCAACTAGTTAAAGAACTAGAGCCAGGATTGAATGCACTATTCGGCCTGGAATATAAGAGGTATGAAAATCAGCATGCTGAGATTTATACCGCGGAAAACAGTGACAGAGCTTTTGAAGAAGAAGTAATGTTATCTGGTTTCGCAAACGCGCAAGTAAAAGCAGAAGGTGCAGGAGTCTCTTTTGACGAAGCACAAGAAACTTTTACAGCGAGATACACTCACGAGACCGTAGCTCTAGCATTTGCTATCACGGAAGAAGCTATCGAAGATAATCTCTACGATAGACTAGCTTCTAGATACACAAAAGCTTTAGCAAGATCTATGAGTAACGCTAAACAAGTAAAAGCAGTTGAACCTTTAATCAACGGTTTTGGAACTTTCAAAACTGGAGATGGAGTTGCTTTATTTAGTGATTCTCACCCGACAGTAGCAGGAACGTTTTCAAACACGTTAGGCACTGCGGCAGATCTTAACGAAACTTCATTAGAACAGTCGATGATTGACATCGCGGCTATGACTGATGAAAGAGGTCTAAGAGTTGCAGCAAGAGGAGTAAAAATGATTATTCCTTCGAAGCTTCAGTTTACAGCTGAGAGATTGATGAAATCTCAAGGTAGAACTGGAACAGCTGACAATGATATCAATGCAATCGTATCAATGGGTATGGTTCCTCAAGGTTATAGAGTGAACAACTACCTAACAGATGACGATGCGTTCTATATCTTGACAGACGTGCCAAATGGCATGAAAATGTTCAACAGAGCTCCATTAAACACTGCAATGGAAGGTGATTTCGACACTGGCAACGTAAGATACAAAGCTAGAGAAAGATACTCATTTGGAGTATCAGACCCTAGAGGTATTTTCGCGTCACCGGGTGCGTAATAACTAATTAAAAAGGGGGCTTTCGGGCCCCCTTTTTTTATGGTAGAAAGATAATATTCATGAAAACATTTCGCATACAAATAAGAGCATATGGCTATTATGCTGACTTCAAACTTGCATCAGAAGACAGCTCTGAAGCTTTCAATAATTCACTAGTTGACAGACTAGGAAAAAATGATATTGTATGGGAAAAAGATGGATTTATTAACCATCGAAAACTATGGCTAACTTACGAGGAGATCATAGATGCAGACTCAAGTAAGAGACCTTTACAAAACAAAGAGGGGTCTCGAGACAGAATGGGCGGTGCAGCAGCGTGATAACCAAAGATATACTTTGGATATGGTCAAAATTGACAATAAAATTAGAGAAGTTGTCAACCAGATCAAGCAGGAAGAGGCTAAATTAGCTAATCTTGTTAATAAAATAGAAGACGCAGCACCCAAAGTTTCAGTAGCTACTTAGTCGAAGCTACATCGCCGAAAACGTACTTTCACCACGCAATCTCTTGCACTCTACTATAATCTACTATATAAAATACTCACTATACAATATAAAGATCATAGACGCGTATAGTCGACGGCCTAGAGACTATGATCGTAAACTAGGAGGATATAAGTATGGCAAAAACAACGTTTTCAGGACCGGTGATTTCCAAAAATGGATTTCAAAATACGGGACCTGGCATGACAGTTAGCTTAACAGCTGACACAACTT
>Ga0208545_1001018_pt1 | contig 12791 bp, 13 predicted proteins | sample DEB08_DNA_12_FD_185498 | JGI IMG/M metagenome (GOLD analysis project Ga0208545, IMG submission 185498) | Aqueous microbial communities from the Delaware River and Bay under freshwater to marine salinity gradient to study organic matter... | ecosystem: Environmental > Aquatic > Marine > Coastal ... | reverse complement strand
ATAAAAGGATCTGACATATAATTAATTATACCGCTAAATGATGGGCCAAGTAGACCCACGGTCATATAAAGGGCTGGTGCAATACTCTCTATTTCACTATCATTATATACAGGTGCTTCAAATCTTAACATACTAGTATCACCTAAATCACCAGCACTCGGTCTATAAATCTGGAGTATATACTTACCGCCAGTTAATTCTATTTGTACTGTATCATTTAATTGACAGGCTACTGGAGTACCTCCGCTTGTTAATTCTACTTCATTGTATGAAGTTTCACGAGAAGTCCATTTATATGAATGCCCAATTTGCTCGGGTATACGAACATAAAACAGGCAACTTGTTCGAGACTGAAATTTACCAGGATTCGATTCTTCAGTTATCATCATGATAGCCCCGTCTAAACCACTAGCGGTAAAGCTTCGTAACTCTTTAACAAGTATCGAGCAAAACCCACAGCCTCGGGTAGTAGGAACTCTACCGTGAATATACTCCTGTAAGCCGTCGGCAATTGATTGACTACCTGTACGACTTAATGTACCAGTTGCTCCATCTATTGCAATGCCAGTTCCATATAAAAACAAATCGGTATTTTTTTCGTATGCACCAGCAGATCCTACAACTGACGCTTGAGATATACTTGCTTTAATTAAATCTAATGATACTATATTTTTACGACTCAATGTAAATCTAATCTGTGTTCCATTGTCTGTTTGATTAGTAATAAGTAATCTTTGGTTAAATCCATTCTGTATTTTTTCTAATAAATATTCTACCTGGTGATCTGCATACTCGCCCGATTCTATAACAAAATCCATTGGTGGACTTGACCCAAGTTTTAAAGTAATAAGTTTATTTGAGTTATCAACATTGATTCTAAAATTATTTAATCTTAAACAACAAGAGTGGAACGCAATTTCTGAATTGGGCTGGATAACTATTTCATCATTAAACACATTATCAAAAACCGCTTCTGGGTCTTCAGTATGTAAAGATATTAAAACTTTTTTCATTATAATATATTTAATAAAATATAATGAAAAAAATTTTAGAAAAGTTTTTTAAAAATTTTAAATGTAAATTTTTTATATGCTGTAAATCCAAATGTTCTATTAATGATACTGATGGAGACGGAATCCCTGATACATTAGAAATAACTAAAGAAGATGGAGAACAAATTATTAGCGTATCAAATCGTCAGATTAGCGGTGTTTAAATTATTTAGCGGATATAATAGCTGTTATAGATTCAGTTGAACCCGAATTATTGGTTCGTTTCAATCTAATATATCTGGCGGAACATGAGAAATTACTACCAAAATTACCAGATGAGTAATCAACTGTAATATAAACGTTATTAAGTTCATAGTAAGTTATATCATCGTCAGATACTTCAACCATAACATTATCCTGTAAATTATTTGTTGAACCGAAGACACAAACCTCCTTATATGAATCAATATCCATACCAGAAGAAGTTATGCTTCCTGCTGGGGCAATTGGTGCTGATGAGAAAGCCGACTGGCTAGAAGACGAAGAAACACCTGCCGAAACCTGAACAACACCAGCAGTTACAGCACTGGCCAAAGTAGTAAGACTAGATGCGGATGAGGATACGCTTGTTTCTGTTGCGGCACCAGAAGGTAGCGGAAGGGAGGCGTGCGTACAGGCTACACTACCTGCTACGGCGGATACTGCGACAGTACCAGAAATAGATCCAGTATCACAGGCGGTAACCTTACCATTTAAAGCACTTAAACTGGCTTCAGTCGATGCTCCACTAGGTAACGGAAGAGCTGCGTGCGTGCATGCTACACTACCTGCTACGGCGGATACTGCGACAGTACCAGAAATATTGCTGGTATCACAGGCGATAACTTTAGCGTTTAAGGAGGATTGGGTGGCTTCTAGTGCTAACCCTGAAACATCTGGGACAGTAACTTTTAATTCACCTGAAGCGTTGGATTCTAATTCTCTTAATTTATTATTTGTGGAATCTTTGACTACAACAATTTGGGACATTCTATACTAATCAAAAACATTTTTATTTTTAAAAAAATTATTTTTATTTTTTTAAAAATCAAAAACATTTTTATTTTTAAAAAAATTATTTTTATTTTTTTAAAATTAAATTAAATCGGAGATACTTTGTTAATGTCGACCGCTTTCTATATATGTTACAGTGTGATCATGACCTGTATGATTTGTCGATCTAATTCTATGATATCTAAAAGCAAGTTCGAAATGAGCAAACACTGTCGAATTTGTGATTGTAAAATATGCGTGTGGATATGAATAATATGTTACATCGTCCTGTGATACAAGCAAATCAAAATCAAAATTAGAGTGCCCGACCGTACCCGCTATTTGGAATTTATATAATCCATTATTTGATGAACCTGTATCTACTGCTGTAAAAGTGTGGGTTACTCCAGCCCCTACTAACGTGGTCTGTGCTACATCGATAGAACTGTGTTCTACACCTGCTTTAATAGCATCTAATCGAGTGCATATATCACCAGAACCAGGGGAGTCTATAATTTGTTTTCCAATATCATCAACTTTAATAGGTCTCATTATATCGTTTACGGAATCTTTGCCATAAGGAAATACTTGCAATTTAGTTGAACTAGTACTTAAATTATTATCTGGTGCTCCAGAAAATCCATCTAATTTATCATTGGTTGTTTGGATTTTAGTTTCTAAATCATTTGTTGATAAATTAATTGTATCAGCCGTAACTTCTAAAGCATCAATACTACATTCTAATCTACCAGAAGTATCACATTTTAAAGGTCTCATTAAATCGGTGACCGTGTCGTGAGCGTATGGGAACATTTGATATTTAACAGCCTCCATACTTAAATTATTATTAGGAGCTCCACTTAATGTATCTGTTTTAGTGTTTATAGAATCAACGCTAGTTTGAGTATTTAATGTATGTGTTTTAATAGAATTAAATAAATCTGTATGATTATTTAATATTCTAGATGTATCGACTTGATTGCGGTGATTAATTCGATTTTGCTGATGCGGCGTTGAACTCATTATATAAAATATAAATATATTATTAATTAATAAAAAATTTTATTTAATTTGATTGATTAGTGCCTCTTACTATTTCCATAAAAACGGTATTATCATTTCCTAATTCTTCATATTGACTAGCTAATTCTCCCTTGGAGTTTAAAATCCTAACTCTAAATTGACTAAGTTCTATTGGTATTTCAGATGTGTGTTCATAAGTTATTGAGCCCTCAGTATATGCACTAGTGTAGGCGTTTTGGTCATAAAACTTACTTATGATTGCTTTAATTTTGTTATTTTGTTCTTGTTGTCCTTTAATGTGAGAATGATTAATGCCTGCATCTACTTCTATTTGATAATATCCTGATTCCTGGACCTCATTATTATTAAATACTGGATTGCCTAAAATAGGTATTGTTTGACTTTCTATATTAATATTTTTATCGGTCGGCAAAGGTGCATCTTCCCAATCGAAAAAACTTTCACTTGGTTGCCTCATAGTGCTCCCCAAACCTACTATATCTCCTGTAATATGCTGACCGTCTATAAGTGGTGTTATAGGTACATAATAATCAGTTGTCCCTACGGTTATTGTGTTTTTGGTTATTTTTGTCTTACTTAAAATGCCTGGATCAAGTTTCATTTTATTAAACCAAAAATCTGCTGGTTGTAAATTTGTAAAATAAATGCCTGTGGATTTATTTGCTACTGTTCTAAATATTTTCCCATCAGAATTGGCATCAACACAAGATATAGTAACATTATTATTATTATTGTCTAAAATTGAATTGTGAATTTGTAAAAATTGAAATACATTATTATCAAAAGTTATATCTACTGTACTTGTTCCTATAAATTCATTCACTTGGGTTTGATGTCCTGTACCTGTAATTCGTGGGACGGCTGGTGCATCGCCAATTGCCTTATATACTACTTCTTCTCCTGTATCTTTAGCAAAATTACAATACGTCGCAAAGTCTGTTGCTGGAGGTGAGGCACCACCAGAAACGGTTACATTATTTTGTGATAAATTCAATGTGGTTGTAATAAAATTATTATCACTAAATGTATTTGAACTAGTTACATGATTTGACCCAAATCCTTTATTAATACTACTTAAAACAGTACTTAATTTAATTGCTAATTCTTCGGGTTGATATTTTTTGGCTGGTATTCTAAACTCCTGGCGATTATGTGTGGGTGTATAAATGCCACCAGCGGCAGTAACTAAATCAGTATGAACAAAAATATTTGGATTTAAATGATCTTTTGTTTTCATTTTGTCCAGATTTTGTAAAACCTCGGCATTTGTTGTTCCTCCAGTTCCAGATGCACCGTTAGGCGTTACTGTTATATCAGTATAAAACCCTGATTCTCCGATCATTAAAATAGGTAAAAAATTTGTACCATCTTTTAAATAAGTTGATTGGTTATCAATTGTAATTTTAGCATAATTAGTTTTCCCATATTTTTTGCCCTTCCCGTCAAGATTTCCAGCTTTTTTAAATTCTAATGCTACTTTAGTCCATTCATTTTCTCCTGAACCTGGGGCTCTATATTTAAAAAAACCACGCCTATATTTGCCATCACCAGAATCTACTTTATTATCTATTAATGCTATATCTATGCCTTGTAATTCGTATATTGGAATTGTTGGTGATATTGTTTTTTTAGTACAATTTATATATTGATGACCGTTGCCAGTTCGTTCATTTGCGTTTGCTTGACCAGAACCATTGGCTGGTGGAATAAAATTTCTATTATTAGCAGGAATGCCCGGTGGAATCTCTGGAACCCCTGGGACAGCCGGGGTTACTGGGTCAGTCCCAGCAGGTACTTCGGGGATGGCTGCGACAATATCCGTGGGCGTTGACCCCCAGTCACATAAATAATATCCGTGTGTTGTTGTTAATGTCATGTAATCTACGGTATCATCATCAGGTTCAACATCTATTAAATTTGAATTTTGAACAACTGTATCTATAAAACATGATCTCATTTGCAATACATCACCTTTATATAATGTTATATTTTCTACATTTGACGACCAATCACCATTATATGCACTGCTGTTGGCTACTGAATGTTTATTAAATTTTTCGCTTAATTGGATTATTGTGTTTTGCTCAGCCATTTTTTTTATATATTAATACAATATATAAAAAAAATCTAAAATAATCTTAATTAAGCATACGATACAAGAATTTTACCATTTTTAATTTCTATCTGTTTTCTAACTTCGGCATACAATCTGATCATTAATGAGTCATTTTGTGCTTTTAATGTGTTTGAGCCGTCCATACCAGCATCAGTTGGACCAACACGTGAATAATCTAACTCAAAGTTATTGACTCTTTTAGAACAAGCAAACCCAACAAAATCCTGCGTGCCAATTTTATAAGATGGTTGTCCACTGGGTTGTAAATCAGGAACACCAACCTTATTAGTTGCTACTACACCTTGTTTATCTAACCCCTGGCTACTAACATTACCATAAGGCAAAATATTACATTTCCCCCAAGTGTCGTGCAAAATCTGTGCTTTTTGACCTTGTTCTTCTAAAGGTGTTTGAAATACTGGTTTAGAATTAATATTAAAGTTTATTTTTTCTTTATATTGAACAAAAGAATTATAAACCCCGTAGCCCAAACTTTCTATACCACCAGTTAAATAATTTTTGGTTAATGGCAATGTCTGTTTAACAAGTAACATACGGCTAACCAGTTTGTTATCAAAACCATTTATTTTTTGAATAACGTGCTGTGTTGCAGTTGCTGTGACGGCTGGGATTATAACTTGGTCTACCTCAATAGTATCCCACTGAAGTCCGTCTAATTTAGCAGATGCCGCTACATCTGAATCGGATAAAACCTCACTGCACATTAAAATAGGTTCACTTATTGTTGATGCATTCGTTAAGTTGTCTTTTTGTAATTTATCATCGTTATTATATTCAATAACAATTCTTAAATTTGGAAAGACAGACTCAGTATTGATAATAACAAGTTCATTTAATACTGGGAGAATTTCTGAAAGATACAAAACTCCAGCAGTTTCAGATTCAGCAGTCGTAGTTGCAGCCTGTCCCTGAAGTGCTCTAGCACCAAATGTCATTTTTTCGTCAAACTCATATCCTAAACCACTATGTGTTAATTTTCGTCTTAAATTAATATTATCTTTATTAGAATTATTTAAATTTTTGAAAGTCATCCAATAATTTGCAAATCTACAACTATCAAGCTCAACTCCATTACTTAATAGTCTAATATGTCGTATACACCCATAAACTCCAGCAGCCTCAGAGTATAAATTACCAGCACTACTGGCATTAAGTAAAATTTTAAGGTCTGACAAATATGCACGACCATGCAAACGAAATTCAGATTTACTGACGGAATGCAATTCGGGATCTAAATAAACAGTTTTTAAAAGACTCATTTTTTATAATTATTAAAATATTAAAATATTCTTAAAATTTTAAAATTATTTTATGCTAAGTCTATATATTCTTTAAAGTATCATTTGATTGTGGAAATAAAGAAACAATAGCCTCGGGTCATTATTCATATTGTTAAACAACGATTTCAAATTAAGTCCAAATTTCTGTCCACTGAGATCTATTACTTGGCCATCAAAATCAGTGCCAAGGATGTATCCACGCTGTGCCGACTGCTGATTTGGATTGCAAGAATTGTTAAGTGCATCACCTCCTGGAAAAGATTTAACTCCTCTAGTTATAGCGTCTTGTAAATCATCTATAGTATATGTTATATAGTTGGTTAAAGTATCCTGGAAACTGAAATTAAGTTCATCAAGTTGTGGAAGTTGCTCTAAAGCGTATGAATTGTTAGTTAAACTCGTTTCATTACTTTGGGATACAACAGAAATAGAGCAGGCACTAACTGCTCTTGCAGGAACTCGTGCCTGAACATTTGCCTGGGTTGAAATCATATTAGATTTAATAAAAGCGTAGGAATCCATCATCATTTTACCTTGTTTACCATCATCTGGGATTGATACATAAGTCAACCTAACATTTTGTAAAGAATACGTGGCGGTTCCATCACTGCAGCCCTGACCGTATAAAGCATGGGCTGACCTAGCAAGATTACAACTGATTCTTATTGAACCATTAGCATTAAATGAATAATTATCAGATCCAGAAACCATACGATTAAAGCATAGCATAGGCTTTATAGCAAATGATGGGAGTGCGTCGTGTACAGCCGAGGCAGATGCGGATAACGTTCCAACATTTTGGATTACAGTCATTCCTGATGCATCAGTTGCACCTCTTAATTCGGATAAAAGTGATGCGTCGCAAACATCTATTTCATTTCTGGAAACACAATCAGCCATAGAAACAAATCTAGGATAAGATGCCAAGTTTTCTAAAACCTGTGCCTTTGGTCCCTGTGATATTTCACACTGAAACGATTCAAAAAAACCATGTGCTCCAATTTTATGATCTATTTTTACATCTGAGGCGGCTGTTAGGTCTGCTCCTGCACTTTGGACGGATACTTGACCACACAGTCTAATTGAGTTGACCATCAATTTCCGACCAGCGGCAACTAAATTAAAATCTATTGTATTAAATTCTGAAAATCCCACTCCCGAACTTAAATCATTCGAAGCCTTAACGCTATGATATATAATATCTGTCATTATATAATAAAAAAATAAATAAATTTTAATAAAAGTTTTTATTTTTTAATTTGTAAAAAAATTAAATCGTAGATAAACTTTGTTAAATGGAAGCCATAACATGTTTAAATAAAGTGAGTTGTCCACCGAATGTAACACCGTTGACTGGAACAATTTCTAATCCCAATTGCTGCGTTTGTGCAGATAGTGGAACTGGGATCATTATTGTATTTGCTTTATGAAGAGCCGATGCATTAGCAGTTGAAAAATTAAATTGTAAAAATTCATTTAAATTAGATTGTTGTTGATGTCCTAAATTATTCAAACTTTGTGCTATTAAATTTTTATGTAATTGACCGTGCATAGTAATAGGTCTATTGCTTATATCATCACCGTTAATAGTTACTCTATATTCTTTGACAGCTTCACTACCGGCAGCGGCGGTGAAAATACCCCCACCTTTAACCATAGTAATAACGATGGCATCACAATTTGGAGGAATAGAATAATACCTCTGTAAAACTGCATTTGCAGAAACAGGGAACGTATCCTCCTCGGTTATAAATTTAGTGTAGTCGAGTTTTGCTGGGGCACTTCCTGAAGCACTCCTTTTGCAAACTAACTCTATTTTATTTAATGATCTAGTTAATGTTGTGGTTCCTGGCAAAGTTTCTTTCATAATTAAAGGATCGGCGTTGGTTCCAACTATTGTACCAGTAGTTGGGTTATCGTATACACCGTCAAATTCTATAACAATACGTCCTCTGTTTCCTGGCACGGCAAACCCCTTACCAGCCTCATATGGTCCAACGTCAGACACCCCATCATAAGGATATAATGCAGTAATTGTTGTTATTTTTGCGGCTACGGCGTGTGTTGCGTCAGCGCATGAAACCGTTATTTTTTGACCTATCCAATATGGGATAGTTTCATTACCAAAAAGATTATAAAAATTTTCAGATAAAGCAGTTGATAATGCGACAGTACCCCCCGAGTCGTTAGTGTGTGCTCTTAATTCTCCATTAAATGGATTAGTTGCAATACCTAAAAATCTGGTTGTTTCCATAACACCGCCCTGCTGGGCTGCAGATAATAAATCAAAATTCATTCTAAGTGCTATTTTAGTATTTTGATAAATAGATGTATCATACATTTTTTGATTTCCAACGTTAAATATTTCTTTTAATGGGATTCTAATTTCATGGTCTTTAGCCTGTGATGCCACTGGGTTTGCTTTATCGCTTACACTGACTAACTCTGAATAAGGCTGGAGCGAGTTTCCAGTATCTCTTCTACGTGAGGATGGGAGAATAATACCGTTGCTGTGACTCTCAAGGGCTTGTTTCGATTTCATAAAAACATATTCATTAGTCCTCAATTGGTCTACTCTATTTAGAACTTCTACAGGACCTTTAGAACATACCATTTGAGCATTTCTTACTAATATAGCGGTTGTTGGAGGCACCAAAAACGCATTAGCTGCAGCACGTGGGGCTGATGGGAGTTCATTAAACTGAAACATTGTATTAAATACTGACGAACCGTCACCAACAGCCCCCGTAGTAGTCAATGCAGAATCTTCATTTCCACTGACTCTAACATTTATTGCAACATAAGATTGTGATAAATCATAAACGCCAGAATTAGAATCTAAGTTAAAGCTAACATTATTTTTATTTCCTGAAAAATCATTTGTTGCCTGATTTGAACTGATACGAACAATTGAATCCATTTTATAATTATAAAAATATTAAAATATTCTTAAAATTTTAATGTTTAGATTTATCCTATTTTTTGAATATTACTTGATTCGAATGTTACGGGCGGCATCGGTGGAGTTACATAACTATCCTTATGTGTTTTACGGAGTCCACCAAAAATTAATGAACCTAATCCAACAATAGCAGATATGATATCAGAAATCGGATCCTCGGGGCCCCCCCCGGCGGCTTCAATACCTCCAGCTATTTTCAAACCCTTACCAATAATCGAACCAGTTTCCTCCGCATCGTCCGCTACAGCCGCTCCTTTTCCTGCTAAATTTGATAATCCTTTGGCTACTGCTTTCTTACCTGCTGCTGCTACGTCTTCTTCTAATGGGTCTAAGCTACCTGCGGCAGGGTCTTCTTCTAATGGGTCGTCTAATTTTGGTTTAGCATCGTCCTTAGGCGGTGCTGGTGGTTTTGGAGTGTCCTCCTCTGTTGATGCAGCTTTTAATTTATTTTTTAAGTTACTTAATTTATCTGATAGCGATGATGCCCTAGTCGTTAAATCATCTGTTGCCTGACTTGCAGCGGAAGATGCCGCATCGGCTGCTGCCCCCGCACTTGTTGCCGCATCTGCTGCTTCAGTAGCTGTTGATACTACGCCGTCCTCTACAGTTGATGCTGCTGTGCTCTCTACCTCGTTACCTGCTTGGTTTGCTGCGTCATCTCCGGCTTTCTCGGGCTCATCTGGAGCCTCACCTTTTGATTTAAATTTATCTGCCTGTTCTGATATTTTCTTAGATAATTTTTTAAATCCTTTTTTACCTAATTTTTTGGCTAATTTTTTAAGTGCTTCCTTGCCCTCACCTTTTCCTAAAGATGTAAGTAAATCTTCAGATTCTTCTTTACTGAATATATTTAATTTTTTTAATGCGTTTTTGACGGTGCTCATACCAGCATTTTGAAGAAAAAAGGTTCCCGCGCCTTCAGTTACGGTTTTCTCAAACACTGCTTTATCATTAACAACTTCATTGTAAACAGGTGCAACAAACGGCGTACGTGCCCGTTGTTCATTTTTTAAATAAGACTGCATTCCAGAATAATCCATTTATAAATAATTAAATATAAAAAATATACAATAATTTACAATGTCTAAGTATTCTGAAGATGAGGAATTTTTAAAATATATTAAGAAAGAAAAACCCGAATGTTCTTGCTTCCAAATGAAAACAATTGGAAAAAAAATGGATTACATTATAGAATTATTAGAACAACTTTATGAGAAAAAATAATATAACAAAGTTTATCTACGATATAATATTATTTAAATGAAAATAGGGGAGCCTAAAAAATCAACTCGAAAAGGTAAAAAACTAATGATTAAAATTATAAAAGATGAAAAGCCTACCGTTGTACATTTTGGAAGTTCTAATTATAAACAGAATTTAAATAAAAAGGCACGGGATAATTATCTTAAAAGATCTAAAGGAATTAAAAATAAAAAAGGTGAACTCACTTATCTAGATCCAACATCCGCGAACGCATTATCCAGAAAATACCTTTGGAATTATAAAAAATAACTATTTAAAACTATTTTACATTAAATAAATAATGAATTATAAGTTTTACACAACACACGAAAAACACGATTTAATATTGGACAGATTAAAAAAAAAAATGTCTACCCACAAATCCAGGTACAAGATGGATTTATATTTAATGAATGGTGACTACTTCTATACATTTGGTGTTAATATAGCAAAAGAGTTTTTGATTGCCGAAAAAATGCAAGTTGATATTAATTATGATGATGATGGTCTATATATTATATGGAAACCCACGTCTAATAATAAAACCAAAGTTAGGTTTATGTTCGTTGACTCTTGACACAATAAAAGCAGGTTTGCTGGTAATTACAGATCGAGTATAGCCCACAGATTTTACAAAACATATTATTTATTATTAATATGTTTTATAATTAATCAAATTTTTTTATTTATTTCGGTAATAGAATCTTTTACGCCTTTTAGATAGGCATGCTTCTCGATTTTCCTGATATGTTTCCGAAGCACATCTAAATCATTAGACAATTCCATGTATGTTTCATAATCTACATTATGGGATAAAAACACATCTATATCATTTATTATTTTTTTAACTGATTGCATTATAATTGGTCCGATATATTAAATTTGACAATAGATTGAAAAGATTAAATTAAAAATAATAAAAGCATCAAAGTCGCAATTCTATTGACTATATAGGCAATAAGTTTGCGAGTTTGATGCCTATTTTGATTTTGTATATATTAAATTTGACAATAGATTGAAAATAGATTAAAAAGATTAAAAACTGCCCTTTTAAAAAAAGTATCTCTTAGAGGCTCTAATATGAGAACACTTTCTGATTTGGGGCAAGATTTAATCTTTTTAATCTATTTTGATTTTGTAATAATGATAAATATATATAGTGGATATATACATTTATTATTTTGTTTATCTTCTGTGAAAACTCGGGTATTCGTTTGGGTAACAGAAATGGTAACAGGTAACAGAAATAACAGCCCGTCAAACTCTCTTATATTATTATATTATTATTTATATCTAATTTAAAAAGTTGTTACTTCTGTTACCAGGAAGATAGAAAATAGAAATAAGACAATATCCACTATTAATTCTCCCCCAAAAGCGGTAACAATTTTAAAATAAATTTTTGTTACCCTCTGTTACTTTTGTTACCAACCAATTAATCTAATTCGTCTTCTATGAAATCTGATTCTTCATCTGATATAATAACTTCTTCGGGCGGTGTGTATTTATCTTTTAAACTAACCAGCATAAGTTCACGATTAAATCCCATACCTCGCATAGCTTTACCATTAATTTTAAATAATTTAATTTCCATACCCAAATCACATAGCAAACCCTTAACAGATTTTCTATTTACAGCCATTTGACCGATTCCATTATCGATTAAGAAACTTTCATATTCATTAAATAAATCCGCTTGACTAATTCTAATTTCGGGTTTTTCAGATTCATTGCATTTATTATAAATAAATTCATATATAGGATTAGTATTTGATTTTACCATATCTGTATACGCTTTATTAATAGGTCGCTTAGTGAATTTAAATTGACTAATATCCCTTAATATTAAATAATCAAAAACGGATTTAATAACATTTTTATCAGCCAAATCATTATATAAACTTTGATAGAAATCCTGATCTCGTTTATTTCCAGATTTAATAATAACATATCGCCTATCCTCAGCAGTTACATTAATAACGTTGCATTCATTCGAAAACAATAATAACCTTGCATAATTGTCAAGTTTGTAAGATTTAACATTTTTTTGATTAACCTCTATTGTAGGCGTTGTGATCAAATGTTTAAGAGCCGCCGCACTA
>Ga0208545_1001016_pt1 | contig 12811 bp, 10 predicted proteins | sample DEB08_DNA_12_FD_185498 | JGI IMG/M metagenome (GOLD analysis project Ga0208545, IMG submission 185498) | Aqueous microbial communities from the Delaware River and Bay under freshwater to marine salinity gradient to study organic matter... | ecosystem: Environmental > Aquatic > Marine > Coastal ... | reverse complement strand
GGTCAAGCCTCCCAGCATCGAGCTAAGTTAGATCAAGCAGAAGTAGCTCTCCAAGGCTTTACTGGCATACTACGAGAAGAGTTGTTAGATAAAGGAGAAACCGATGGTGGAGATGACTGAAGAAGAACAACTGGCTGCGCTTCATGAGTGGGAAGATGAAGCAGTTGAGGGCTCTACGGAGCTCTCGGATCTTGCAATGCTCTATATTGAACAAATAAAAGAGCTACAAGAACAGCTAGGGCAAGAGATACTAAAAGTACAAAAGCTAGAAATGGCGATCAAAGGCTTTAATATGTCTCTTCAAGAAGAAATGAAGTAAACGAGAAAGGGGGCAATAGCCCCCTTTTTTTACGTCTTTAAAATGTGTTTAGCCTGCTACAAGTATGTAAGCGGCTCCTCTATCCGTCGCACCAAGGTCAGAACTCTTAGCCCCTGCAATAGCTGTTAGAGCGTCTCCCGAGAGAGCTACAGATGACCCGAATCGAAGTTCATTGCCGTCATTCTGACGTTCAACAACATCAGATGCTTGTACCATAGATAGCTCAGTCCAAGTCGTTCCGTCTCTTGTAAAGAAATAAACAGCTCCAGCGTTGAGCCCGACTGTGTCGTTATCTAGGTCGCCTACAATAACCGTATTCCCGTCATTCGACATAGACACTGATTGACCGAAGTTATTATTGCGTACCACGTCTGACGCTTGTATTCTAGCTTCATGCGTCCAAGTAGTTCCTGATCTTGTAAAGATATGGGCAGCTCCCGCGCTGTACTCGCCGCCTGGCCCAATGCCGCCTTCGGCACCTACAATAGCTGTATTACCATTACTAGAAAGAGCCACTGATGATCCAAAATAGGCGTAGCTCTCACCACCGGGGGTTGTTAGTCTAGCTTGTTGAGACCAGGTAGATCCTGATCTTGCGAATATATAGACAAATCCATCTTCTCCATCCCCTGGAGCATCTTCCTTAGGCGCACCGACAATAACTGTATTACCGTCCCCAGATATAGATACAAATGTTCCAAACACTGCTAAAGCCTGCGGAGTGGTTGCTTGTATTTTCGCTTGTTGAGACCACGTAGATCCTGATCTTGCAAAGATATAAGCCGATCCAGCATCATTAGCGCCTGTATCTTCATAAAAAGCTCCTACAACAACTGTATTACCGTCATCCGAGATAGCTACTGCTCTTCCGAAAAAATCATTTGTCTGGGGGTCAGATGCTTTAAGCATAGCTTGTTGAGTCCAAGTAGGTCCTGATCTTGTAAAGATATATGCAGCTCCAGAGTCGCTTGCCCTTTGCGCGCCTACAATAGCCGTATTACCGTCTCCCGACATGTCTACTGAAAGACCGAAATAATCAGATCCCTCAGCGTTTAATGCCTTTAGTTCAGCGAGTTCTGTCCAAGTAGTTCCTGATCTTGTAAAGATATACGCAGCTCCAGCATACCCTCCTGGAGCATCTTCACCGTAGGCACCTGCAATAGCTGTATTACCATCATTCGACATAGCCACTGAGTGACCGAAATAATCATTTCTCGCATTAGCCACACCGTAGCCAGACCAGGTATGCTGTAATATTTGCTGCTCAACAGGAAAAGACCACGAAGGCTCAAAGGCTAAACTAAATTCAGAAGCTGAAGTAGCGAGATTTACACCGTCGGAGGCTGTAAAGGTCAGAGTAAAGCTTCCCGCATCTCCAGAGGCTGTAGAAGGTGTAATTGTGAATACATTGTTATTTTGTGACACTGTAGCAGTAGAACCCAAAGCACCTGTAGTAACCGCGTAGCTCCAAGTAATTGGTATTCCTTCGGGGTCATTTGCGTCGAGGGTTACTACAGTTGCAGTACCGTCGGAGGCTAAAGTATAAGATGAGTCCCCTCCTGTAGTAATAGTGGGAGCAGTATTAATTAGAGCAATGTTATACCAACCAGTACCGTTCCAAAGATAAAGACGATTAGTTGCACTCACATAAGCTTGTGCCCCCGCAGGTACACCAGATAAAGGCAAATCTGCAATATTAGTGTAAATAGTAACACCAGCACTAACAGTTGCCCAGCTCGCATCAGTACCATCAGTAGTCAGATACTTACCTGAGTTGTCTGTTTGTGTTGGAAGACCACCGCCTGTAACTGGAGGAGTATACGTAAATTCTCCCGAAGTATTATCATACGCAATACCGCCGTCACCAGAGGCTGCAGCTTCTGCACCTACAGAAAGACTATTGAGCTGAATACCGTTAACAGTAGTAACCGCATCCCATCGAGTCTTTGTAGAATTATATGTATAAGTGGTGTTTCCACTTGTGAGAGTATCCCCGTTTGAGGGGCTACTTGGAAAATTGACGGCTGTCATAATGTCTCCTTATTCTGGCGCTTCTTGTTCTTCACTGGCCCCTTCTTCGACCTCCTCGCTCGGAGATGTTGGGTAGACGGGGGTAGAAGGAACTACGTTATCAAGTTCTAGTATTTTAGTCCAGTTTGCAGGATCAGTTGGAGTAACATCGGTAAGTATAAGAGGCCTGCTATATACACCAATATTAGGGGTCGCTATAATAAGCATGCCTGGAAAGCTTGAGACTGCCTTTTTTCGTAAAGACTGGCCTGGCTCAAGAGGTAAAACTAGGTCATAAATGTACATTTTCTCGTTTGTTTCGGATGTATTATGCTCTGCATACTTCATCCATTGTTCTAATTCGGTCATTTTTTATCTCCTAAGATATTATAAGTTCTGTGCTTGCTCCAGTAGCTAATGGAGCTACTGGTACTGTAACAAAGCCTCCGGATACTGAAGCATTTAGTGGGATTTTTGACATTGCCATTATTAACTGGTTTGTAATTTGTCCGGTCTGGGCAACGTTGATGGCAGTATCTTTATTATTGGAAAAGGGAAATACCCCGTTCTGGCTTCCTACAAGAGGTATCTGAGACGCCCCCTTTAGTAACAAGCCTGTAACTTGCCCGGTTTGGACAAGATTACTGGAAGTATCATTGCTTAGATTCTCCACCACTGCACTAACAAATGCAGTCATTGTAGGCTGGGTATCTCCATAGCTAGAGGGGTATGTTCCTGCTGGTAAGGCTGGCATCTACGGGCTCCTTACTTTGCTATCCACATAATAACTGTGGAACCATTGTTAAGGGGGATGCCCCAGTGGTCTGTGCTTGTTCCTCCCGATTGAAAAAAGCCCGCTGCATCAGTAGGAATTGTCGCAGCATCAAGAAAGGACAGAAAATTCGTAGTAAAGCCGGTTGATAGTTTCAGATTTCGTATTCTTCCCATCACTGAAAACTTAACGGCAGTTCCAGCATAGTCTTGCCGATTATACGCAGTCGTCAACACTTTAGTGGTATTAGTATTTGAGCTGATGCTACTTCTGTAGTTATAGTTCAGATTGTGATTATACGCTTTCATCGGGCCAATACTCCCTAAACCTATCGAAGGCTCATAAATTACATACCCTTCATCCTGAGAGTCCATAGATTTACCGCCGAATTCGGCTAACCAAGAGGTCTGTGGAAGGGCGTATCGATCGGTACTCAGCTTACCATTACTAAATAACCCTGAATATCCTTCAGCGCTCTCCCAATACCTCTCATCCGTATGAGTGTCCACACCGGTACTAGGATCCTTATAGCCCTGAGTATCGCCCCCTAAAGAGGTTAAACAATAAGCTCCAGGGCCTAAATGACCTACCCAGCCAAGCCAACCCATGTGAAGCCTCGTAGCTAACTGAGAGTGGTGATTCCCTACATAACTATTGTTCCAGGCCTCTGGCGCTCCTGTTACGTCTCTACCATAACTCTGTCCGGAGAGGCCTGCAGTAGTTGTTGGATACTCTGTACATACGAACTGCGGTCTTGAGAATCCACGCTGCATAGGCATTGCAGTCTGCTCCCCATAGTCAGAGGAATTAATACTATAAGAGTAGGAGTCTACAGGGGCAGTCATTCTATACTCAAGAGGAGCCAGAGTGATATCTGTGAAAGTGCTATTATAATGCCCGCGCCCTAGCATTCTAATCCCCGGGACACTATGTGAAGGCGCACCTGAATGGTCCGAGAACTCTCTTCCGTTAAATGCAATACCGTTATGTAAATAATCCGACGCTGTAGGCATCTGCTCTCCGAACGATTTATCATACTCTCCAAAAGCAAATACATTGCCGCCGTCATTGGGAATCGAAGAGCTCGTAAATACGAAAGTAGTTAGATTGGGGCCATTAAATAGCCATAAAGTACCACCGCTATTGTATAAAAGCATGGTATCTACGTAAGGGCCTGCGGCATCATTTTTCCAGTAAGAGCTGTCATTTCCGTGAGGAAGTCGAATAGGGTTTACGAATGCGGTTGCGCTTGCAGCATTTGTCCAGTCTGCTGCATATATAAATTGAACTCTATAATTTGCACCAGCATTTGCGGAACCTCCTTGAGATATTTTTATACCAAGATACTGGTAATTTCCGGATACTGCGTTATCCGCAGTAGGTCGTCTAAGTACCCGTACGGAATCGGAGTCGGTACCTAAAACTGCATCAGCGCCCGCTGTGTCAAACCTTGTCCAGTTAAGCGCCGTTAAGGCATCACTAATTGCAATGCAGAAAGTTTTGGCATCGGTATTCGCCGTAGATTCGCTATAAGACAAGTATTTTGCATTTGTGCTTAAACTTGCCGTGTTAATTGTTACTGCCATTTTTATCTCCTGTGATAATTTCTACCAAAATGTTGGTAGAGGGCTGTTTTTGTCTGGCTTTACGTATACTCGGTTAGGTATACAAAAATCCGTATTTAAACATATTCTAGTCTCGCTACTTTCTACTTCTACAGGCCGATGGGCAAGCCAGGGCGGAAAACAGTAGAGCATGTCTTTTTCTGGTTTTACTTTTAATATTTTATTATCATCAGTTATAAACTCAATTTCTCCACCCTTTTCAGGGATATTAAGGTAGAAAACGGTACAAAGCGATATAATGTGCTCAGTAGAACCTAAATGCGAATGCCAAATATTGTTATTTTGTTCCTTCGTTTGTATATAAATTGTATATTTTTTAGCAAGCCAATCAAAGTCTAGCTCCTCTAATATCTCTTTTGTACAATCTTTTACCGAAGTAAATTTTCTTCTTAACACGGCATCATATAAAGGAGCTATAAAATCTTGAAAATCTGTATCACATATTGTAACATTATATCCAAGCCGATTCTCTACTCTAAAGCCTATCTGTCTATAAAAGCTTTCTACAAATAGTTTCTCAAAGCGTTCTTTTATTACATCATGAAAGGGAAAGGGTATTTTAATTAAAAAAGGTACTCTGTGTCCATTTAAAAAAGCTTCTGCTTGTAAAGAAGGGTCTGCCCAGATAAACTTTTGATCCTCCTCTTTTTTAAGTTCTATGTACTTAGGTATTGCTGCTATCTCCACACTACTTGGTAACGAGCTACGATCAAACTTTGTTATCTTCATACATAATCTACTTTTATTATAAGGTTTTCCCCAGAACCACTATCAACGTCAAATGTGATAGTATCCGTTACTAAAATAGTGTTTGATGTGATGCTTGAAGTAGAGGTTGTTGACCCCGCTACAATAGTAAATTGCTGTAGCTCTGTGCCACTTTTATTAATAGAAAATATTACATCGGAGTCAACAGAGGAAGCAATAGTTGCTGTCATCGTGCTTAATGAGATAGTTTGATCCGGTACGAAAGTTTTCACCCCTATCAAAGGCCCCGTAAACGACCCAGCTCTTACCATATAAAAGCTAGTGTCTGCGTTTGAGTTTTGCCAGGATGTCCCATCCCATACATGCAGAGCCTTAGTATCTGTAACAAAGGCTAGATCTCCAGCAGTGTTCCCAGACCCAGGTAAGTCCGCAATAGCTGTATATATTGTTGTAGAAGCCGCAGCCGCAGTCTGTGCCTTCCAAGCATTTTTTGCGGAACTATAAACATACGTGGTACCGTTATGAGTAACAGTACCACCGTCTGCAGGACTATTTGGAAAATTTGTTGGCAATTAACAGCTCCTTTTTTAAACACCTTTTAATATTTAGGTAAGTATAGCAACTTCCACCTTTGAAGTCAAGTTATTTTTTTCGTAACCTTATTAGATAGCTCCGATTGTTCTACTAACCAATACTTACCCATTGCGAAGAATCTCCATCATTATAATATACGTATGTAACTAAATCATCTGTATCAAACCATACGTCTCCCGAGGAAGGGCTTGAGGGAGGGTTGTCACTTGCAGTAATAGAGGCTCCAGGGGTAATAGTGTCCCAGCTAGTGTTGGTGCCGTCAGTGGTTAGATACCTGCCTGAGTTTCCCGTCTGAGAGGGGAGCGCTAAGTCTGTACCATCAGTACCATTAGCCCCAGCAGGACCCGTAGCTCCTGTTTCTCCTTGAATACCGGAGGCACCAGATAGATCACTAACATAAGAATAGGTAGAGCCGTTCCATAAGTATAGCTTACCTGTATCTACGTCTTCTACACTACCTGTATCAATTAATGCGAACTGCCCGGCAACTATACCAGCAGGAGAAGTGTCTGCCGTTAGCGTGGCTACCGAAGTATAGGTTTTTGCAATAGTAAAACCTAACCCTGTAGGGCCTGTAGAACCTGTAGGGCCTGTCTCTCCTTGAGTACCTTGAGTACCTTGAATACCTTGCGCGCCTTCAGACCCCTCAACACCTGTAGCACCCGTTCTATTTAAAACTACCCATTGAGCACTGCTACCATCATTATAATATGTATATGTATCTAAGCTAGAGGAGTCAAACCACATCTGTCCTTGAGTAGGGTTGCTAGGAGCATTTTCAGATACAAATACCGAAGCATCAGAACCATCAGTACCATCAGCACCCGTAGCTCCAGCAGGGCCGGTAGGGCCGGTAGGGCCTGTGGGACCCATAACGCCTTGTACACCTGTATCACCATCGGCACCTGCAGGGCCCGTAGCTCCAGTAGGGCCGGTAGGACCTGTAGCGCCTGTAGGCCCTGTAGAGCCAGTAGGACCTTGTGCGCCCGCGTCTCCTTGAGGTCCCGCAATGCCTTGAGGACCTATATTACCTTGAGAGCCTTGAGGCCCTTCAACACCCGTAGCTCCTGCAACACCATCTGCACCTGCAGGGCCCGTAGCTCCAGTAGGGCCGGTAGGACCTGTAGCGCCTGTAGGACCCGTAGCACCCGTAGCACCCGTAGAGCCTGTAAGCCCTGTGTCACCTTGAGTACCTTGCAGACCTTGAATACCTTGAGGTCCTTGCGCACCATCAGCACCGGCTGGACCTGCAACGCCTTGAGCGCCCTCCTGGTTCATAGATACCCACTGAGCACCATCAATATCTATATAGTAAGTAAACGTTTTTAATACGGAAGGGTCAAACCACATATCGCCATCTGAAGGACTAGAAGGGGCTGTCTCTGAGATTGTAAGAGAGGCATCTTGGCCTTCCGGACCGGCAGGGCCGGTAGCACCCGTATCTCCACCCGCGCCTTGAACACCTTGTATACCTTGAGGGCCTGTAGGGCCTGTAGCTCCATTTGCCCCATTGTTGCCTTGTACACCTTGAGGCCCTTGTGAGCCTGTTTCGCCTTGTATACCTTGTATACCTGCCGAACCTGATAAATCTATTACGAAAGAGTAAGAACTACCGTTCCATAGATATAACCTACCATTCTGTGCGTCTTCAACATTATCTGTGCTGACTAAAGCAAACTCGCCACTAACTATATCGGTAGGTGAGGTATCTGCAAGAAGACCTGCTTCATCTGTATAGGTTTTTGCTATGTTAAACCCTAGACCAGTAGCACCTACATCTCCATCTACACCTTGTATACCTTGTGTGCCTTGCTGACCCTGAGGCCCCGTAGAGCCCGTAGGTCCAGTAGGTCCTTGATCTCCGGTAATTCCCTGAGTGCCTTGAGGGCCTGTGGGACCAATCGCTCCCTGGATACCTTGTATACCTTGAACACCTTGTATGCCTTGAGGGCCTGTAGCACCTGTAGAGCCAGATAAATCAGCTACGAAAGAGTAAGCAGTTCCGTTCCATACATATAATTTTGCGTTTTCCGCATCTTCTACGCTACCCGTATCAATTATTGCGAACTCACTAACGAGTATGTCAGTAGGCTCGGTATCTGCAAGCAACTCAGCTTCGGAAGCATAAGTTTTTGCTATATTAAAAGCTAGTCCAGTTACGCCTTGTATACCTTGTATGCCTTGTATACCTTGTATACCTTGTATGCCTTGAGGACCTCTTACGTTTCCAGGGTTTAAAGTAGTACCATCATTAAGAATAACTACTAAATTATCTCCGACTACGGTGGCCGAGGATACACCGGCAAGTCCATCTCCCTGAGGGCCTACTATACCTTGTATACCTTGTATACCTTGTATACCCTGTGGGCCTATGTTCGAGTAAACAAGACCACTCCAACCAGTTACACCGTCACCGATTTTTAAATAGTCGGTATCGAGTTCGTAACCTAGTTCTCCGTCTGCTAAAACCGGATCTGCAGACGTCCAGTTAGCTGCACTGTCTCTTCTTATTTGAATTTGTACTGCCATGTTATGCTCCCCCTCCGTTAAGGGCTATTGTAGAAGTATTCCTAACTGTTGTTGCTGTTCCACCATCTATATTTAAACCACCTCCGTTTGCAAGAACAAAAGCTGTTGTTGCTACTTGGTTAGTATTTGTAGTAGGAGCTGCGGTAGGAGCTGTAGGTATACCTGTAAAATTTGGACTATCTAAAGAGGATAGAGAACCTATCTCGTTATCCACATATTCTATTGTTGCTTTTGTAGCGAGTGCAGTAGTTACCGTGCCTGCAAAATTACTGTCATCCCCTAGCGCTTCCGCTAGTTCGTTTAATGTATCTAAAGCTCCCGGTGCATCGCCTACAATAGCACTTATTGCAGTATTAACAAAAGCTGTCGTTGCTATTTGAGTAGAGCTATCACTCTGAGAAGCGGTTGGTGCAGTTGGCACCCCTGTTAAGGGAGCATTGTTAAAGCTAATTGGAGTAAATGTAAATGTGCCGTTGGTGTTATCATAAGCTAAGCCACTACTTGAAGAAGGAGAGGCCGTAGTTACTGATAGATCACTATACTTTATCTTACCTACAGAAAGTGCGTAGATGTCGAGAGTCGAGGTAGAGTATACAAAGAGCGTCGAGCTGTTTATAGCTACACCTATCTTCGATTTACCACTTGCTGAAGCAGTGCTTAAACTTTTATCAGTACCAAGGTAGTACTCTACCCCTGTTTCAAGACCACTAAAGCCAGAAGCTCTTCCTGATATTATAATCTCTGCTTCTTCCCCAGACGTGTAACTACCTGTAGATACACCTATAAACTTAGTTGTATCTATAGTATCTGAAGCACTTATGGTACCTTCAACATCTAAAACTACGGGACTGCCAAACTCTATAGAGGTAGAAGCAATAAAAGATAAAGAAATAGGTACATCATGTGCTGTCTTACTAAAGGCAGTATCTAGTGCGGTAGAAGCTAGGTTCGCAGGAATAATGCTATTAGCATCTCCGATTGCAGAGTTGAGGGGTAGTACAATACCCCCCACATCCGAGCCAGAAATATCTGCTTCTCCAATAGTAACAGTATTTGCACTAAAGTACCCGTGATCTGCATGAATAGACGAGAAACGTTTTTCAAAAGACCCCAGACTTACGCCAAGGTCTACTTTTGGTATAAGGTCAACATCTAAGAAGCCAAACTCTCTTTGTACCCATTCTGTAGTAGCAAAAAGATTAGTATTATTATTAATAGGGGCAATGTTTCCGTACACGGGACCGGTAAATGTTGAGCCCTCTAAAGCAGCATAGGTATTACCAAGACCGTCAACAACCTCAACTAAGCCCGCTACTTCTGTACTAAGAGTGTTTGTGGACTCTAAGGCTTCTGTAACTGAAACCCCTACAGTAGTAAGGGTTTCAGTTAAGCCTGTAACATCGGTGGCTACCGTACCAAGCTCGGTATTTAGGTTGTTAAAGTTGCCGTCCACTTCATTATTAGTAAGTGGTATACCTTTTCCCTCGCGAGTTATAATAATAGCCATAGTTTTACCCTATTAGATAGTAGCGTCGGCCAATGCAACTGACCAAGTAATTTGAAGGCTATCCTGAGGAGCCTTGTTTACTACATCAAATTTAGTTCTACACAGCATAGTCTGAGCTTCAGTCAGAGGCGTGTCGCTGCCCGCTGCAGTACCATCTGTACTACCGGGGCCATTGAAAATACCTGCTTCAGTAACTGGAACAACCTCACTACTTCCGCCTGGATTAAACTCTTGAAATACTGCAACGTATACAAGTCTATCACCAATCTTCTTTGTTCCGGCAGCACCGTCATGGTCTGTAGAACCGAAAAGAGCGCCTTCAGAGGCAGTACCCGAGTCTTGAAGAAGCTGATTACTAACAGAGTTGTAGGTACCTTGAAAAATTTTATCCAGCTCACTGTACACTGGAGAAGCGCCGCCTGGGTCAACTCTATCTTTACCCATATCAATACGAAAATCTTGGTCTGTACCCGCCACACCTGTAGTAGACTCGCTATAGAGACTGTTTAGGTTAGTGTAGGCAGTACTAGCAACGGCTCCAATGGCAGGAGCTGAGGGATTAGCTGTAGTACCTGTTCCGATTGCCATAAAACGCATCATATTTGGCAGAACATTATCATGGATATCAGGACCACTTTCTGTTCCCGCATCCATCATTCTCCCTACGATATGAGCAAGGCCCTGAGCAGTTACCATGTTTCTAATAGTCTTGTGCTTCTTTACTTTATTATCTGGTCCCTTAAGGACGATATTTACGGTTCCTTTTACTTTTAAATCATCAATTTGCATAATTAATCTCCTTAAGATGTAATTGCGTGGCCGACGTAGTCTTCTGCAAAATATGAGTTAGCATAATTTTGCCTAAATATAGAAACAGTATTGTCGGCAGATACTGAGTCTGTTGTGAAATCTCTGTGGTACTCCGCTATGCGGTCAAAATGTGTTGCTGTAGTTACTGGGTCTGAATCTCCAAACCTTTTCATAGCCTGCTTTTGCAGCGTAACGCTAGTAGATGAAGAGGATTTAATTAGTCTCGATCTGCTCTCATAGCTGCGGGATACTATACCTGCTAAAGACAGCTTTTTAATATTTATATACTTTTCTAGCAGCTGTGAAGCTGCGGTACTAAAAGAAACAGGTATAGCCTTATCTACATACTTAGTAACCAATGAAGCATCTATATTTGAGGCTACTTTATTATATACAGAGTAGTTCTGGTGCGAAGTAATAGCAATGTCGAAGCCCATATCAAAAGGCTGTTTTATAACATATTTTTTAACTAAATTATGTATAACTGCTTTATCAAGAAGCTTTTTGACGAACCTCTTTTTAAACTGACTATTATCTAAGCCTAACTGTGTGCGCCCCAGCTTAGAGTATGCTGCTTCAATAAGAAGAGATTGTGCATTAGAGTTATCGTATGCATTCTGCTTTATTCCAAAAGCAATGCCCACGCCTTTCCAGTCTCCTGTTCGTTGATCAAAGCCTGAGTTTGCACCTACTCTAGTGAGTCTTCTGTCTAGTCCCGTCTCTCTAGGCCTTTCGTCTATTAGTGTCGCCTCTGCATCAGCGTCATAGTATGAGAAGCGCGTAATTGGGTCTCGAATAATTCTAATGTCTGTAAACTCATCAAAATGGATCGAATTATCATTGAAAGACGCAGTACTTAGGTAAGGACTACTGCTCGAACTAAACCTTACCCAGTTACTTCCTACCTGATGGATATAACCTACGTAAGTTGGCGTGGTGCTTTCCGAATTGTTATAAAAAGCAATCCTGTCTCCGAACCCACGCGCGGCCTGATAATAGCTATACATCGCGCGGATATTCTGCACACTCGATAAAAAAGCTTTGTTATACTTAGGGATGTATATAGGCTCTGATATACTATTGCCGTCTTCATCGTGGTAATGTCTATAACCACCAAAATGTACATACGTCTGCTCAAGGGGTTGTATTAAAATTATATTATTTAGGTTTAAAGGAGGTACGTCCTGCTTAAACTGTACATCAAGATCCTTTTTTAATAAGTGTGAAGAATAAACTTTATCTTTCTTAAAGGTTGAAGCACCTGCTGCTATTACTTCTGTCTTTACTGACCCCGCAGAGAACTTCTTCAACATAGGCATCTTTGATACTAGCCCCGCTATTTCTGCAGAGCTAAACCGAGGCTTAGAAATATACTTCTTTATAAGCTCGCTATACTCTATAGTCTCTTTGTTATATACCGAGTAGTTAGTATGCGTTCTAACATCTGTACTTGCTGAAGAGAACTTCTTCAGCATAGGTATCTTCCAGACCAACTCAGCTATTTCTGTAGAGCTAAACCGAGGTGCTTTCTTTACAAACTTCTTTATAAGCTCGCTATACTCTATAGTCTCTTTGTTATATACCGAGTAGTTAGTATGCGTTCTAACATCTGTATGCGCCGAGGATGCCTTCCTTAGCATAGGCATCTTTGATACTAGACCCTCTAGTTCTGTGGAGCTAAACTGAGGTGCTTTCGTTACAAACTTCTTTATAAGCTCGCTATGTTCTACCGTATCTTTGTTATATACTGCGTAATTGGCATATATCTTCGAAGAAGTACTTGCCGAAGAAGCCTTTCTTGTTTTTGCCCATTTTTTTATGAAAGAGCTTACAGAGCTTCGATCACCTAACCGGTCCAAAGATCCCGCCCAGTATCCTGGGACAGCTGGTTGGGGCGTTCTTATTAATACAGCTGTTGCTGTACCGTTTCCGCTGCC
>Ga0208545_1001004_pt1 | contig 12879 bp, 9 predicted proteins | sample DEB08_DNA_12_FD_185498 | JGI IMG/M metagenome (GOLD analysis project Ga0208545, IMG submission 185498) | Aqueous microbial communities from the Delaware River and Bay under freshwater to marine salinity gradient to study organic matter... | ecosystem: Environmental > Aquatic > Marine > Coastal ... | reverse complement strand
GTGCTGCTTGTTGTTGTGCATTAAGTATAGCTTGGTTTTGTGATTGTTGCGCTGCACCTAATGTACCAAGGCCAGATATTTGTGCTCTACTAAAGTCTTGTGCTCTTGCACCTAGTCCACCTTGTAAGTTTGATATACCCATTTGGTTTGCTAGATCTTGTTGTCTTCTTGCTGCTGCATTTTGAAATCCTGTTTGTCTTAGGTTTGCTAATGTCTGTGCTCTGTTCTGGTCGCTTGCCGCTTGATACTGGGCTCTTTGTACACCTTCACGTCCACCACCAAAAGCACCTGGTACACCTAGTGTAGCTGCTGCGTTTTGATTAGCTCTTATCTGTGCTTGCTGGTCAAAGTCTTGCATCGTTGTGTCAATTACTTGTTGTTGATAAGGTGACATGTAAGAAGATATTGATCCTGTTCCTGTACCTGCACCAGTTCCAGTTAATGCTGTTGCCGCTCCTGCTGCAGTTGATGCATCAGTTAAAAATGGTTGAAAAGAACCTAAACCTGTTTGACCTAGGTTATAAGCTTGTGTTTGTAATGCATCTTGTGCTGCAACTTGTGGTGCAAGATCAGCCATACCTGCTTTTGTAATTCCAAATTGTTGTGCTTGTGCTTGTCTTTGTGCAAACTGTGCATCTGTTTCACCAGGTTGTTTTGCGTTTGCAGTTGTAACTGAAGGTAAACCTGATTGTGTTGCAAGGTCTGTTAAAAATGTTCTTTGTGCTGCTTCTATAAATTCTGGTGGTAAGTTTCTTTGTTCAACATAACTACCTTCTTGAAAACCTATTCTGCCACCTGATTGTGCCATTTGTCTATCAGGTAACACGGGTCCTTGTGGTTTAGGTTGGAAAGGATTTATTGGATCTTCATCGCTTGGAATAATTGGACCAGAAAATTTATTCATAAGTCTTTCACCTTCTTCATCTAATAAATCTAATTCTTCAGGTGTTAAAAGTCGTAACTCTTTACCAAACATTTCTAATGCTAATTCATTTCTTGAATCTTGTCTGTAAAAAGGATCATCCATTGATGCCATAGTTTTTGATTGGTCTTTTCCTTTAGACATTTCATCAATCATCATTTCTATTTGAATAATTTCGTCTTCACTTAATTCGTTTAAAGATTTACCAAATTGTTTTTGAGCGATCATTTCCATAACCTGGTTTCTTTCATCCATTGCATCTGGCGCTGAAGCCATCATTGTACCATTTGCAAGACCTACTCTACCGCCTTGATTGTAACCTCTAAACATACCAGGATCTGTATTAGGTCCTGCATCCATATACATACCAGGGTCTGTATTAGGTTCTCCCTCCATATACATACCGGGATCATTAAAGTATCTTGCACCAGGATATCTTTCTTCCACAGTTCTTCCGTATTTTTCTTCTACAAGATCAGGAAATCTAATAGCATCAGATCTTCTTTCACCCGTATCTATAGGTCCAGGTAATGGAATAGGTTTACTATCTAATTCTATTATTTGTCTTCTAATATTTGAATCATTGAAATCAGTTCCAGCTTCTTCGTTATATTTATCTAATCTACTTGTATTGTCTGGAAGGTCATAATAATCTTCTGCTCCTGAATCTATTCCTATGTTTGGATTGTATCCATCATCAGGAGTACCATCTGGACCTTGTGGACCAAAGCCTTCATTAAGATCGGTCATTTCATTTGCTACCATTCTTGCTGCAACTGATTCAGGTATCTTGTATCTGTCTACTATAAATTTTACAACCTGAGCTGCTTGGCCTGGCGGAGTTCTTTCTAAAAGTTTTTTTATAACTTTCATAACTTCAGCTTGATTGCCTTGTAATTTTTCAGCAAGTGATTTTGCCATACCACCTGGAGTAAATTTACCTAATAGGTTTAAAATGCCTGACGCATCATCTTTTAATTTATCTGTGTCTATTGCCATTAAGTAACCCTTCTCTCTAAATTTTTCATTGTATCATACATCTTTTGTGCTCCATTTTCAATGCTTCCATTGCCTGCTCCTCTTACAGCATCTGCTGTAAAAACAAACTCATTTTTTGATAACATAGCCGGTACGTCATCTGCTTTTTCTTTGATACCAACTGGTACAAAGCCACCTTTAGCTCTGTAATCTAATTCTGTAATACCACCTTGATTGACTCTAGGCTCACCTATAGGCATACTACCACCCATCAAACCAACTCTACCACCTGTTGCTTTTGCTTCACCTTGATAATCTGTAGTGCCTTGAAGACTTGTTTGACCAACAATACCATCAATGTAATTATCTTTTTCTTCATCACTCATAGCTGCATATTGTGGGTTACGTAATGGTGTATAGTAACTATCCATGTAACCTTTCATCTGTTGTTTGACACGTGTGTTTCTTCTAGCTAAATATTCACCCATAGTTTCACCAGGTTGTTGTGGTTCAAACTCACCTGTAAAATAACTATACAATGCAGAAGCACCACCTGTAATACCACCTACTAATAGTTTTTCTTTTACTATTTGTGGTAATTTATCTGCAAGTGGAATTTTATCTATAGTTGCTTCAGTAGCTCTTTTCATAATACCTGTTGGTTTTGTTTCTATATTTTTATTTAAAACATCTTTCGGTGTATTTGTTTTTTCTCCACCTTGAAACAAACCTCTTCCTTTTTGTACATTCTCTGCACTTAATGGATTAGTAAGACCACCTCTTAATCCACCACCCATAATATCTGACATTCCTCTTTGTCCACCTAAATATCTTGCACCTGCTCCTGCTGCAGTTGTTAGTAAACCTTGTTTAAGTGCATCAGTTAAATTTCCTCTTTGATCTAATCTACCTACACCTCTCATGATACCTGCAATAGCAGGATTAAATGGTGCAACAAACGGTGCGGCTTTAACAGCAACATTTGCTAATTCGTTAGGTATAAGTTTTCTAGTTCTATCTACAACTTTATCTTTAAAATCTTGAAAGTAACTACCAATACCAAATTTTTTTCTAGGTGCAGTATTCATAATACCACCTTGTGCACGTAGTTGTCTTCGCATTTGAGATCTTGTAATCATATATATTAAATTTTGTTTTTATTATTTAGGCAGGAATTACACCTGAATTTATACTAATACTTGCTTTTAACAAGTAAATCAAGACTATGTTATAACTTCTCTAGGCTTGGATTCAAGCGCTGATAAGATAACATGTAGTCTATTGGCTGTTGCCGCAGTCACTTTTAATACTTCACTTTCTTGTAGTATTAAAGGGGCTGTAAGTAATTCTATTGTTGCATTAGCACTGACTGCTTTTGTCTTAAATACACTAAATACATCACTGCCTGCAGTAATTGTAACTGTTATAGTGTCCGCATTACCTGAGTCTTCTGACACTAATATTGATTTTATAATAGCAGTTGTAGCAGTTGGGACTGTGTATAATGTTGTAGCACTTGTTGTAGTCAAATCTACTTTTTTATTTAAAAATGTATTAGCCAAAGAAATATGCCTCCGCTTCTGCTTCGTCTTTTAAATCTTGTTGAAAGGTTGTATTTAATTTTTGCACAATACTATCTACGTCTCTAACAAATGATTGTTGTATTTGTTGATCATACTCTTCATTAGGTTGTGTAAGTGATTGTACAATTCTAGCCATTATCTTCTACCATCCGGTTGATAATCTATTCTAAAAGTACCAACTTTCCAAAACTGACTTGTACTCGTATTATCAATCTTTAATGATATTGATCTAGCTCTAGCTCGTGTATCAATTTTTTGTGTACCTGATGTTACTGTAAATGGACCAAGTGTTGAACTAGCTGATGTGTCATTTGGAAAATCTCTTAAATTTAATGTTACTCTTGCATCTCCTGTTTGTGATAAAAAGTCTGGTACTACTCTTCTTATTTTCATCATAAACTCACCATCACCAGCAAGACCTTGTTGGCCAATATCAAAATCTCCAGATTCAATTGATGCAGTGATTGCAGTAATTGCTCCTTCTTTAATTTGATTCAATCCTGTTTCATGTTCAAAATATGTAGACACACCATCAGTGCAACCATATACGTGATTAACATCTACTGCAGTTGTACCATCTGCATCATATTCTGTTGCATGTGGTTTACCAAATATAGAAGAATCTTGCCAAGCAGTTCTAGCGAGGGTTCCTGTAGTCCATACTGGTCGCTCGGGACTTGAATCTAGATAATTGTATGCAACCATTCTATTAACGGTACCTGATCCAGAGTTAGGATAGAACCACATAATTTCACCAAACAAATTATTTAAACCAACATTTATATGTTGTTTAGGAGTTGTATTAATATCATCGTAAACATGATCTTCAACTAAACATGGTAATGATTCTAGTTTACCGGTGTATCGAAAGAAACCATTTTCTGACATCCAATATGCAGCACCATCAACTTCAACAGCTGCGTTCTTACCAATCAATCCACAGTTAGTACCTACTTGTTGAAATGAGAATGTAAATGGTGGACCAACAAATCTCATAATAAATAATGCCGTATCCGTCCAAATGTAGATTGCATCTCTACCTCTGATTGCTCCTACAATTTTAGATCCATCTGAAAGTCTTTGTGTACCTGCAGTGTTAGTAGCAGACGGTGTGTATGTGTTAATATCCTCTTGCGACGAGAATCGTATAAACATTGGATCTTGTGTATCTTTATCTCCAATAGTTGTTTCTGTGCCAAAAAATATTAAGTGTCTATCTGGTGTTGATACCAAACTAAATTCTGATGCAGTAGGTGCACCTGATATAATTGTTGCTCTAGTATTATTAGCAGCTGTTGGGTTTGAGTCCCACTCAAAACTTTCACCCCCTGTTATAGTTGCAATAAGTTTATTACCAAAATTATCTAATGACCATATACCAGGTGCTGTTACAACGTCACCTGATACAGCCGTATTCCAACCAGCGTATCCTGAAGCATCACTTACTGTAGCTCCTGACGAATGTGAAGCAGCTGTCGTACCATTTGCTCCTCTAGTTAATCCTGTTAAAGTATTACCACTTACACCGGTGTACGTTATTAATTCTGATCCTATAATAACTGTTCCCGATGTTGGAAAAGATGATGCACTTGCCATTGTTAAAGTTGTAACTGATGTGTTAATTGATGATGAAAGAGTTGATGTAAATACTCCAGACTCTAAACCACCCCATGAACCAAGTCCCCAACCAGTTGATGCAACCTCTAAAGCTACTCCGACTGGATAGTAATGTTTCACACGAACACCACCAGAAGTGCTAGCCCCTGATCCAGATTCAGCAGAATCCATAGTAATGGTTAATGTAGTAGATGTAGGTATAGTTGTAACTTGAAATTTATTGTCATCAAAATCTGCAGCTACAAAATTAGAATTAGTAATAGATGAAAAATTATCTAGTAATATAATATCACCTTTGTTTATATTGTGTGCTGATGAAAAAGTTATTGTAACAGCTGTAGATCCATTAGTTGTACTAAACGCACTTGTTAAAGTTGTTGTCGCTTTAATCGGATGTATATCATAAAAGATACCACCAGAATAAGCGTATAAAATTCTGTTTGTGCCAAGCACTGCATATTTAATACCTGATGTATTTATAAAATGGTGAATAGCTGTGTTTCGACCAGTAATGTCAACTGACCCTAATTGAGCCCAACCCCCTATTTTTTCAGGTGAACCATATCTGAATCTAACATTGTCACCATTAACCCACTGACTCTCGCCGCCAGTTGATGTGACTTGTTTATTAAACCCAGGTGCAAATTTTACTTTTTGTAGCATAATTATCTTGCCGTCGCAGGCACTCCTCCGCTAGTTACAAATGGTTGTTCAGCCCAAGCATAATATGTGTATGTTCCACCAGCATCATTAAATCTATTTCCTGTATTTTTTATTTTAAAACCATTGGAAAGAAAATCTACATATTCTTCACCACTATCTTCAGAACCTGAGCTATTTGGTCTTAAATATTTACTCACAGCATTAAATGTACTTCTTTTGGCATCAAACATGTGCCAATCTCTAACTAAATTTGATTGTTTTAATATTACAAAAGCTGGCTTAAAACCTAAATAAATAAATGTTCCGTCTACATTTTCGTTAGCAGCATACAATCCAAATTTTGAAAAGCCTTGTCGTTCAGAAAAACAGAAGGCAAAATGAGTACCATTATTCGTATTTGTATTTCCACCATTTCCTACTGTAAAAACACTAGAAGTTGGAGTTGTGTTATTCCATGCACCAGCAGTAGTACCAGCAGCATCATCTACGTTTAAGTAACCAGCAAATTTAGTATTGCCTGTTCCAACATTATATACTTGAAATCCAGCTGACGCATCATATTGTCTAACAAACATTGCAGTTGGAGCAGTTGATAATCCATGTTTTATTGTTGCACCACTAGAGCCATTTCCTGTGTACTTTACTATGGAAAAACCAGCAGTATCATTAACAGTTCCAGAACTATCTAAACTTCCTATTCCAGTTGAACTTGCGTCATTGGTAAATGATGTTCCAGCTTTCCAGCACCAGGCTACATGAGTATCATTATTTTCATTACAACCAACACCATTTCCTAATGTAAATCCATCCGAGCCAAAAGCTGTCAAAGTATTAGCATCTGTTGCTAGACTTGCTGCGGTATTTGAAGCAACATATTTAGTTGCACCATTAATTGTATCAAATAAAAAGTGATCTCTACTATCTCTTTGTTTTATCCAGATAAAATCTGGAGCCATATCTTCAGAGCCATCTAAAGTAATTGCATGACCAGCACTTCCATTTCCAGTATAAAGCTTAGTCTGGAAATAAAGTTCTGGATTATCTATATCTGTATAAGCCATTATCCATACTCCGCTAGGTTTTTTGTGCATAACGCAAAATAGCCGCTAGGTACCGCATACTCAAAATTTCCATAGCCATTACCATCTGTGTTGCCTGATGATATTGCATGTATTGGACTACCAAAATTAAATTGTCCAGTTTCTTGTAAAGAATCATTTCCATCTCCAAATGCTGGAAAATAAAAACCACTATCACCAATTACACTATCTGCTGCTGTAATTGAAATTGGATTAGTTCCATTGGCTGGATCTGAAGAATTATTATAAGTTCCATTTTTAGAAAAATATAGTCTATTATTATCCATATCTAAGGCTACACCTATAATGTCGCCAATAGAATAAGTGGCATAACCAATTAAATTTGAATTATTTAATAATACATTTCCATTAGCTGCCATATAACCATAACCCCAAGCAGTTACTCCTAAATAATTAGTTGTACTTGAAGTAGGTCTTTTAGCTACTCCAATTATAACTTGATTTGAACTTCCTGTTGGTTGTGCTGACCATTTAACTTCCCAATACCATTTACCAGTAGCTACTCCAAATGTTGAAGTGTTATAAGTATATCCAGTATTAACTGATGTTACTTGTAAATTTCCTTCTGCAAAAGTACCACCAGCAATTTGATTATCTAAAGGATTCATTGTTGCAAAATTATTTGTGCAAGTATCCGTAGATTGATCTGTTGCAGTTAAAGCTGTTACTGCTAAATGATTAGTATTACCACTTGTGTCTGCACCTAGTCCACTAGCATTTTGAGAAGTTCCAGATTCTTTAAATTCTAAATAAAATCCATTAGTACCAAAAGTTAAACCAGATACATCTATTGGTTTCCAAATTCCACTGTCAGAATCAAATTCTCCAAATTGATCTGCTGCTAAGGCAGTTCCGTCAATCATTACAAATTCTGAAAAATATCCTGAATATTCAGGAACTGCACCACTACCACCTTCATAACCTGAACTTCCAACTACTGTTAGTGTATTATTAAAGAATGTATCAAAATTTTCTGGAGGAAAACCTAAAGCCGTTTCTGTTAATGTAATCTGTGTTCCATTTACATAAATTTTTTGTCTATTAGATTCTGTTCCTTGAGTTGTATCTATTGCAATTACTATATGGTACCAAGCACTAACATCTCTAAATAACATATCACTATGAAAATTATAATCTGCACCAGCTATATCATGGTCAATTTCTAATTGGTCAGAATCATTAAAATATATCATTGATGCAAAACCACCTTCATAACCATCTCCCCAACCAGCAATTAAACCCGAACCATTACCCCCTAGATTACTTCTTTTTGTCCAAAAACTAATAGTCATTGTTCTTCTGTTTGAAACACTTCCAGGAGCAATTCTTAAATCGTGATTTGCACCATTAAATCTAACAGAGTTAGCTACATTATAACCAGTAGCTGCTGTTGCTGATCCAACATTACCTGGTAAAATTAAAGGCATATTAAGATCCTAATTCTGGGAATACTCCTAATGGTCTTTCCATTACAACTGGATCCCCTTCATCAGCTGTATTAACATAAGTGTATAAAGTCTCAAGAGCTGGAGTATTACTTGCATTTGTTATAGCAGTTTCCATTTCTGCTTGTTTAGTTCTAATACCGTCTCTCCATGTTGTAATATTACTAGGTATCGCTGTATTTTTTTCTGCCTTACGTGTTATGTACCAGTCAGTTTGATTTAATAAACCTTTTGCTTGAGCTTTAACAGTTTTAATAAAGTTATATTTTAATCCTCTAGTAGCAACTTCTCCCTCTGTACCTTTTCCATCTGTTTCGTCTTGTGCTGTCCATAAAGTATCTGCATGAGCCTTTGCGGTAGCATCACCATATGTAGCAGTAACTGTTCCAGCATCTGCATCATAGGTAAAAGTTTGATTTGTATTTATATAATACATTTCATCCTTTTTCTTACTATCATCAAACGTTACTTCTATAATTCCAATAGCTGCTAATTCATTTGCAGTCCATACTGAAAATATTCTAGCTGGATATTGAACATCTCCTATAACCAAAGGTTTAGGGTGATTTATATATTTTGATATTGATCCGTCTGTTATTATTGCGTACATATTTTTATATCCTAATTTTTATATCTTAACTTTCACTTAAATTTAATGTTCTTCCTACTTCTTGCCAAACAGCTCCATTGTATCTAAATACTAGAATATCTGTTTTACCATCTGTATCTGTTGTTGTAGGTGCAGTTGATGCTGCAAACTCAAATACTGTATTAAAAGCTATTGTATGACTTCCATTATAATTAATTTCAACACAAATAAAAGCACCTTCTACAGCATTACTTGGTGCAGAGAATGTAGTGTTTTCTGTTGTTACATGATATGCGTTTGCTGCAGCACTTGCATCCCAAGCTATAGCATTTGATGATGAACTAAGTGCTACTTGTGCTACATTAGCTGCTACAGCAAATGTTGCAACTCCTGCTTGAGCAAGTGTTCCACTGACATCTAAATTTCCATTAACATCAATTAAAGTAGAATTAATTTCAACTTCGTCATCAGCGTTAATATCTAAATCACCATCAGCATCTGATCTAATGTTAATTGCAGAATCTCTGAACTGAAGTTGCATATCAGTGTTAAGTAATAAACCATCATCGTGAACATGAGTTAGGGTAACTTCGTCATTAGCACCAAATGATAAAACTGCTCCATCATGTTGTAATTCTAAATCTTGTGTTAGTGTAACATCACCATCTGATCCTATTGCTATTGCATCTGCATCAGAAGCAGAACCTATTGTACCAGCGTCTGCGACCACTACTCCAGCACCTGAAGTTATAACAGCACCTGAAGTTATTGCATTATTAAATGTAGCAGCACCTGCAGCTGATATATCTAATGTTAAAGCTGTAATAAAAGAACCACCATCATTACCTCTTAATAAAACATCTCCATCAGAAGTATTACAAGTTATACTCATACCACTAGAACTGCTTAAAGTTCCAAAATGAGTACCACCATCTTTAAATATAGTTCCTACATCTGAATCAATAACAACATTGTCAGCTGCGTCTAATATTATATCATTTCCTGAAATTGTTAAGTTTGTACCATCACCTTCAATTTTTTCAGCGTCATCACCAAATGTTAAACCAACGTTTGCTGGTATATTGATGTCTGTTGTGGCTGTTAAGTGTAAATCATTAGATGAAGCTATTGTTAAATCAGTTCCATTACCCTCAATCTTTTCACCATCGTCACCAAATGTTAAACCAACGTTAGCTGGTATATTAATATCTGTTGTAGCAGTTAAATGTAAATCATTAGATGAAGCTATTGTTAAATCAGTTCCATTTCCTAAAATGTTTTCTCCAGCATCACCAAATTGTACAAAAGAATCATTTGCTAAAATCACATCATGTGCAAATGTAAGATCACCATCACTATCTCCAGAAATCCAAGTTGTAGTTGTTGAACCATCAAAACCAGAAATAAGTAATTGTCTATCGCCTGTAGCACTTCCAGCATCTACGCTACCAATTATAACATTACCAGCACCTTCAGTAATATTTTCTCCAGATTCATAACCTAATAAAAGATTATAATTACTATCATTGCCACTTAAAGCAAATCCAGCTTGTTCTCCAAGAAGTGTATTATAATCGCCAGTATTAATTTGTGTACCAGCATCCATTCCAATAGCAGTATTACTTCTACCAGAACTTAGTGCTTGTAAAGCATGAGTTCCAAATGCTGAGTTTTGAAAACCAGTATTATTACCACTTAAAGCATTATATCCAACACTAGTATTTTTATCTCCACTTGTTAAAGCATCCAAAGCATTAATCCCAACTCCAGTATTTCTTTCAGCAGCATTTAAAGTTCCAGTTGTTGCATGACCAACTAATAAAGAATTTGTAAAATTTGTTCCTTCTGTTTTTCCAAGTAAAGCTAAATTAGTAGCTGATTTACCATCTAATAAATTTAGTTCTGTTGCGTCAGATGTTACATTTGTTCCACCAATATCCAAAGTTGTTACAGAAATTTCACCTGCAACTGTTACCACACCATCTGCAAGTGTTATTAAATCTGTATCATCAGTGTGACCAATAGTTGTTCCATTAATTAAAACGTTATCTATATCTAGAGAACCTCCGCTAATTAATCCTGTAGTAGTAATTGTAGAAGATCCTGTATCGATAGTTCCAAATCCTGAAGTTATAGATCCTGAGTTTAATGCACCTGTTGTTACAATTCCTGATCCTCCTGCTATGGGACTTAACACTGAAGCTATTGCTGTTCCATTAATTGTAATAGCGTCTGCTTCTAGAGTTCCATCTACATCAACGTCACCAGAAAAATCTCCTGTTGCTGCATCTAACTCGCCTGCAACTGTTACTACACCATCAGCTAATGTTATTAAGTCTGTGTCACTAGTGTGGCCAATAGTTGAACCATTAGTAATTACATTATCAACAGTTAAAGTTGTTAAAGTTCCTAATGATGTAATGTTTGATTGTGCTGCAGTAGTTACTGTTGCTGCAGTTCCAGAAACGTTTCCTGTTACATTACCTGTAAGAGGTCCTGCAAAAGCATCTGCAGTTACTGTACCGTCAAAAAATGCATCTTTAAATTCTAAACTTGCTGTACCTAAATCAATATCGTTATCTGTAACAGGAACAATAGCTCCATCAACTAATTTAATTTGATCTGTGCCACCAATTTTAATATCTATTTGATCATCTGTATCTGCTGTTAAACTTGTATCACCATCAGCATCTAAAATTAATTCTTTACCATCTAAATCAGTTCCTCCACTAAATCCTGCATCGACAATATTAGTTCCATCTGAATAAAATAATTTTGTAGTTTTTTCTGATACTCCAAAAGTAATACCTGTTCCTGATACTGTTTTAAATTGTACAGTAAAAGCACCTGATGTACCATTTGTTACAATAAAAACTTTTTCAATAGAATCAGGTACAGTTACAACTTGGTTGCCTGTAATAGATCCTGTTAATTTTATAACAGCATGTCTTGCGATTGAAGTTGATTCTGTTGAATCACCATCTGTAATTGTTAATGTTGTAGTTTGTGCACCGCCAGCTATAGATTTTTCTACATAACCAGCAACTGCTTTTTCTACTATTTCTAAGTTGGTATTAGTTTTATCTCCCCAAGTACCGGCGTTCTCGCCAGTTGCCATTTTTTCTATACCAAGATCTGTAAATGTTGATGCCATAATTTAATTCCTTAAGGTGTTGGTGAATTGACTGGTATTCTGATAGTACCATCAGTATAGTCGTCTCTTCGTTTTCTGCCTATTTGTTCTCCTCCAAATTTTTCTACTTCTTGTTTGTACTTTTGTTCATACAATTGCAGCATGTCAGCTGGGCCTTTTAAAAACGAATACGTTTCTGCGAGACAACAGTATAGCAGACCATTTGGAAAATTCAAACTAATGAAATTAGTTTCATTACTGCTTGCTTCTAATTTATCTGGTATACGATTGTAGTGTACTTTAAATACATAAGTGGTATCTGGAATTGGTGATAACAAAAGGGCTCCTGAAGTTGTGTTTGTATTACCTGTTTCTCCGCCTTGCATAGCATAATATTTAGGTTTACCAGTGGCTCTTGCTCCATTAAATTCATCTAAAAAAGTAACATCTCTTTTTTCTAACCATATAGGATTAGTTAATGTTGATGTGCCATCTGCAACCTGAACACCCCTTACAACTAAAGCTCCTGCTGGAAGATTAGCATGTTCTTGATTAGCTACAAAATTATCTGTAGCTGTTTTTCTATATGCATCTAAAGGTAGGTCTCTAAAAATTCTATACTCTGCATTTAATACTATATTCTCAAGAACACTATCTGATAACACAGTAGAACTAACTTCTGTGTAACTTCTTATTTGTGTTCTTAAATCTGAAAAACTAATTCCTGCCATATTATGCTGTCAATGTTGCTGGACCAGCCGAACAACTATTGCCTCCTCCTGATATACCACCTGTTGTAGCAGTGTTTGTGTCTACAGTAAAGTGGTAGAAATCTATTGTGTTTGTGAT
>Ga0208545_1001000_pt1 | contig 12911 bp, 27 predicted proteins | sample DEB08_DNA_12_FD_185498 | JGI IMG/M metagenome (GOLD analysis project Ga0208545, IMG submission 185498) | Aqueous microbial communities from the Delaware River and Bay under freshwater to marine salinity gradient to study organic matter... | ecosystem: Environmental > Aquatic > Marine > Coastal ... | reverse complement strand
AGTAGTCTTAGACTCTTTGCCCATCCAGATACCGAAACAACCAGTTAAAGCACCCATGCATACCGATACAAGGCCTGACTGTGCAACGCTTGGATCTGGCAGTGACATAAACCAATGTACTGCTTGGTACGTGAGCACAGTAACGGCTAACATCATAAGCCGAGGTAGTACTTTCCAATCGTCTAACACAGTCTTACTCATCCGTACTCTCGCTCTCGCTCAGGGTCTAACACTTCATTCCGACTTAAGTGACCCTCTAAGTACATCGCTCGTTCTACGTGGTCAAGTGTGTACCACACACCTGTATCGTTATGAATAGCAGTACGGACATAGAATACGTCAGACTTAGGAATGTGTACTTGACGTAATCTACGGGAGTCATTATCAGCTAAAGCTACATAGAACTCAGTTAATACATCTTCTGATGCATATAGTTTTACTCTTTTTTGCATGGGTGTCAAGTACTTTATTACTACAAGTATTAATAGTTATAAGTGTTATAGTATAACTATATAGTTCTAACTACCATATATTACTTTATACGTAGTTAAGATGTAAGATAGTTTAACTATATCTAAGTTTAAACTACTTATTAAGTAATGATAGTATAGTTTAACTATTGTGTCAAGCTATTTTCTTAAGTTTAAACTACTATAGTTATACTATATCTAAGTTTTATTACTTAATAGTTTAACTATAACCCCCTTACCCCCTATCTCCCCCAAGTTGTACATAAAAGTGGGGTACTTGTCAAGCCGTTAAATTTGTAGTCAGACTAAAATAGTTTATAAGTGTTGCACAGAAACCACACTATCAGTCACGCTGTCTTAGTTGTGCCTTATTGTTGACACATTCTAGTCACACTCTTGCCTTACTGTACTAGCGTTACATTATAACAAGTTTAATTAGAGAGGTATACGACAGGAGTTGTGTGTGGAGGGTTACATATAGGGCGTTGCGTAAGCAGTTCAAAATCCCCGTGCGTGTAAGAGTACATATATACGTAACGTATAGGGGTGGGGTGGCCCATGCGCCCCCCTACTCTCGCAAGGCTTTGTGCTTTTCTGTAGGGCAAGGAGTGTTATGCTATTGTAATGTAATACTTTTTATAGACATTGGTGATGTCGCAGAAGGGATTTACCTTAGTTTTCACGGACTTACGGGAATACGTGGGAATCGTTGGGATTTATGCATATATTACCCCTACCCCCTCAAGCGCTTGCTCACAGGTATACCCCCTACCCCAACAACAAATAGAAACGCGCGTGTAGTATATATCTACGCGAGGCAAGCTTTCATCGTCACGCGCTGGGCAGTGCAACTTTCTCTAAGTCAAAACAAGAGCTTACAAGAAAGTTTAACTAAAAGTGAAAAAACCTCTTGCAATCCTCAATCGAATCGGGCCATAGTGAATCCATCGAAAGCGACAAGGCAAAACGCACAAGGTTAAGACCTAGCACAAGCCAGCGTCCTAGGCGATCAGGCCGCATAGAAGAGCCGCACAGAATATGAAGACCGAATAAAAGTAAGACCGAATAAAAAACTACTTGACTAACTAAACGGAATATCTAAGACTGAATAACAAGACGGCACATAGACTAGCTTAAGGACAGCGTCCAAGATACGGGGCGGTAGAACGGTGACTTGAATCAGCCCGTCAAATGTCTGAGCTAGTGTGTTTGATTGATATGGGGGCATTTATACCTCCCAATAGGTGTCTCTTTATCAATCAATCTCAATGGAGAATACTATGGCTAACTATGTCAGAAACATACTCAAGATGTATAGACTTGCTACCGTATCGGATAAGGCTGATGGCGTGGAGTGGTACGATAGAGCCAAGCGCATGGCGTCTTGGATTGCTAATGAGACAGACATTCCTGAGACTACTGTGATAGGTGTGATGGCTGCGCTATCGCCTAACAATAGGTGGGAACGTAATTGCAAGGATACCTTGACCATGTGCAATGCATGGGTTAAGGGTGACACTATGGATGACTTCAAGGTGTCATGCTACAACAAGATGAAACAGAAGGCGTGGTCTATACTTGATGATGCGCTTGAGAGTGACGATGATATATTGACACGCTTGAACGGGCAGAAGATACGCTCCTTCTATTCTAACATAAGGGGGCTTGACGAGGTGACTATTGACGGTCATGCTCTTAACATAGCTAGAGGTCAACGTGAGGGCTTAACTAGTGACAAGACTAACATGGGAAAGAAACAGTATCGTGAGCTTCAATCCGCCTATGTCACAGCTGCCAAGCGTGTTAAGGTTAAGCCTAGTGAACTACAAGCTATCACGTGGACTACGTGGAAGCGTATCCATAATATCTAAACTAATCAAACCTAAAGGAGAACTACAATGTTCGTATGTATCGCAACCAAACCACTCAATGACCGCACTGACGGTTTCCGTTTTAACTTTCTAGGCCTCAAGGGCTTGACCCGTAAGCGTGTATCAATTAAGCGTTATGGTATAGCTCAAGGCAAGTGCATGAAGGCATTGCATATCGGCAAGCGTTCTGTTTACTTTGAGAAGTCTAACAACAAGACATCATCCCGGCGTGTACGTCACTTCGCCGGGTAATAACTACAAAGGATAACTTACATGACTTACACTAAGAATGATGACCTGCACCTTGACATTAAAAATAAATGCAAAGACTATGCAGATGCAGCGATGGACAACATTGATACGCTCAAGGCAGCGTATTGGGACTACTCAAAGGAGATACAAGAGACCAGCTTTTCAAGCCACTGGGAACAGATGAAAGCTATACGAAAACTATCCCAGCTTGGGCTAGCCCTACATGCTGCGGGTGATGCATACAGTGCAATCAACAAGGCACGGTGTAACTAATAAAATTAAACCTATAGAGGAATATATACAATGACTGCGACTAAGAACCTGCTAGGTAAATCCCGCCCACAAGATAAACCATACGCTGTATTCAAAGGGTATGGCCCCTTCGGTGAGACAGAGATGCGCTTACTCAAGACATACCAGCGCCCCGACAAGGAGAAGACTAACAAGTATGCACGTTGGTTCATTGCAGTTAAGACTGACATGACCTACGGTTCCTTCGAGCTAGGCGACAGCTACATCAGCGAGGCTACCTATGGGTTGACCTTGACCTGGGCTGACCCCTTGTATAAAGAACAGTACTGGGATAGTAACTACACCAAGGTAGATACTGAAACCTTTACTCAAGAAGACGCTGACCTATTGAAACAACTAGGAGTATAAGACATGACTAAGAGTATCACAAAGATCAATGACCTAGGCTATGGCTGGACAGGTACACTGTACAGTGATGGCACAATGCGAGTGCAGGGTGACTTGCAAGAGAGTGACTGCATTGACCTACCTAAGGATAGTGTAGATAGGCTAGCTCGTATCTTCAAAGAGATCCAAGAGGAGTTAAAATAATGTATACGCTAGAACTAACATCAAACCAGCTACTCATGCTGAAGGAAATGATTGACAATGATATTGAGATGTCCAGCATGGATGCACCTGACTACACTGACATGGATGCCATGCAATACTATCTGGATCGGTGCACAGTGTACCACCTAGTGAAAGAGGAGATAGGCTTATGACTAATAAGACAATCAAAACAGAACTGACCCGTGACGAGGTAGCCTTCCTCTTGGATGTCTACAATACCGTTGATGCACTGGTTGATGATACAATGGAGATGATGGATGTACGTATGTCACAACTCAGTGATGTAAGAGACAAGGCCAATGCGTTAAAACAAATGTTTGAATTCAGACCTCCTGTTGATAAGGACGGAAACCCTAACCATTGGATGCCGTGTGTATTACCTGACCATCCTAACGCATGGTACTACGAGAAAGGAGAATAACTATGACTGTTTCAATGACTACTAGAGAGATCAAACCCTGGGAGAGAGATCTTGAAAGGCGCTTCGGTGAGTCCAGGCTAAGCTTTGATGTGACCGAAAGACCAGGAGAAGGTAATACTATTTATTGTCACGAGGAAGGTGGTAACCCTTACAACATGAGCTATTATATGACCATCAAGAACAGAAGCTTTGATGTTCATATAACTCATACATCATATCGTAATATGATAAGAGAAATAATAGATAGTACAAATCACGTATCACAAACAGTGCGTATGCTTAAAAGCATGGGCTTTAAGATAGAGATACCTGACCCTAAAGATGATGGATCATATAGCTTCAACCGCTTTTTGAAGGGTTTACCTCGACACGCTAGGTCAGAATGGAGCCAACTCTTGTATGAACAAAAGCATGAGAAAGAAAAGGAGACAGCATAATGACCCAAGAAGAGCGAGACCTATTCCTTGAGGAGCACTTGCCTCCTATCAACGAAGAGTATAACCGTGTGTCCAAGGCAGTAGATGAATACGAATGGGAGGGTGACTATGTACAGGCTGACTTCCATCGTGAAGAGCTACGCTTTATTGATTCACTCAAGGCAGAAGGAGATCTATATGTTCCACGTTTTTAAGGGTGTAGCCTTAGTTATAGTTGCACTGGTAGTGTTTGGAGTTGGAACGGGGGTGTTATGAATGATGAAGAAGAAGATCCGCATGATGATGTCACGGATTGGGTTGGTCACTTATCTAAACCGAGTGACCCTGGCCCTAAGTATCCTAGTGAACGTGTTGCTGGGAGGCCACAGTTACCAGACAATCGGAGCAAGAAACCTACAAAGGATGCGTGATAACAAGTTAAACTTGGTTTGGCTACTTGACTTTATCTACGGAGATTGTCATAGTCTTAACCTCTGGATAGATTGGAGAGCTAGGAGATGATTGTAATGCGACACAACAAGGTAGACCTTAAGCCTAACACTAAGCTACGTGATGCTGTGTCGCAGTACATCCGTAGTGCTAACTTCGCTAAGCTATCTAGTGCAGTACAGTATAAGTATGAGAGTACACTTAACCGTGTGTGTGCTACCAAGGTACAGAACGGTGCTGAGTTAGGTAACATCAAGCTAAGCGACATCAGGTACAAACATGTGACGTATGCCTACGATAGGTGGACTGATAACAATGGCCCATCTGCTGCTAACTACATGGCTACATGCCTGAGCATCGTACTTAACACAGCCATACGTCACGAGGCTATCATAGCTAACCCTGTGTCACAGCTACAGCGTAAGTCAGAGAAGCCTCGCAAAGTTAAGTGGTCCAAGGATGACGTTAGGTCTTTCCTTTCTACGGCATACTCTGAGTGGCGCTGGCGTAGCATAGGATTGATACTACACATGGCATACGAGTGGGGTCAACGCATAGGTGACATGCGCCTACTCAAGTGGGAGGACATTGACTTCGATGAGCAACGTGTTGACATCACACAGTCTAAGCGTGGCGCTGAGGTACACCTACCTATACCAGATGAATTGCTAGCTATGCTTGAGGCACAGCGTGTAGACTTTGGCTTCCAAGATTATGTAGCACCACGGGTTAAGCCTAACCACAGTGGGTACAGCCCTTACACTGCCATTGAGATCCACACTCAGGTCAACAACATCAAAGCTAAGGCTGGCCTTGACCCTAAGCTACAAGCCAGAGACCTACGCCGTACTGCTATCACTGAGATGGCTGAGGCAGGGGTGGATCTTGTAGGTATTATGCAGGTGAGTGGACACCAGAGTCCCAACAGTGTTAAGCCTTACCTGGTTAACACATTCAGTGGTGCATCAGCTGCACTATCAAAGAGAAGGGGAGACGGATGACAATTAGGTTTCTAATACCAGAGAGCAGTCCTGAGTACCCTTCTTTAGGTTACTGTACGGAGAAAAAGTATAGAATAATACTAGACAAGATGGATACTAACTATGTATTGCAGAGCTTTAGAAGTCCTAAATGGAGGAATCTTAAATACTTTGGTAGCTATGAAAGCCTTACCACATTCCTATACAAAAAAGCCTATGAGTTTGAGGTAATACATACCTACTATTATGAGAAGTATAATACAATAGAGGAGTACTATTGGTGGCGTATACCAAACCATACTAGACTTAAGAAGGCCACTCCTGCTTTCTTACGAGGTAATGACAAAGAAATAAAACGAATTAATGGCATATATAGACTGAGAGATATAATGATACGTTACACAGGTATACCCTATCATGTAGATCATATGTGGCCTATAGCGGATGGTGGCCCCCACTGGAGTGGTAACTTACAGATACTAACTGCAACAGATAACATAAGAAAACACGCTAAGGTGTGTCAAGTTATTAAAAGTGAGATAGGACGAATGTTAGAGGAAGAAAGGCTTAGTTATGAACATACGTGATTACCTAGACACACTCGACATACGAGATGGTGACTCCCTTCGTATGGACTGCCCGTCATGCCGCTCACGCAACACCTTCTCGTGCTTCAAGGATGGCGGTGACTACGTGTACAACTGCTTCAAGCTAAGCTGTGGTTTGCGTGGCGCATACAGTACAGACATGACAGCTTCCGAGATTAAGTTACGCATGAGTAAGACAGAACCTAGTAAGAACAAGGAGATAGAAGCACTAGTTTATCCAGAATATGTAGTGCAGCCTACCTCAGATCACGTTTTGTTACAGAGGTTTATAGACAGGTATGACCTACAACATGAGGGTTTGATGTACGATGTGAAGGATAGACGTGCTGTGTTTCCTATACACTACAAGGGTAAACTTATTGATGCTGTAGGCCGTGCGCTTGATGGTGCTATACCTAAGTGGTATCGCTACAGTGGCAACGCTGACTACTTCACCAAGCGTACCAACTCTAAGGCTGACGTGGCTGTGGTGGTAGAGGATGTAATCAGTGCGATAAAAGTGTCACACTTTATATCCAGCGCAGTAGGCTTTGCAGTCCTGGGTACATCTATAAGTGTGACAATTATGCAACAGCTAGGAGAATTCAACAGGGTGATCGTAGCGTTAGACAGGGACGCAGTACACAAGACCTTGCAATACAAACGAGAGATAGAGCTATGGACAGGGTTACCCACCAAGGCTTTACTGCTTGACGATGACATCAAGTATGGTGTACACGAGGATATAATTAGACTTAAGGAGATGGTACTATGAATACAGTATGGATATTGTTGTGGCTTGTTTTAGTACCTGAGAATGGTATTAGGTACTACCACTTAGGAACGTATGACAATGAGACCTTATGTAAGTCTGGCTTGAAAGACGCAGCAGTTATGGTCAACGATAAGAATGAAACAGTAGAATGTATTGGAGTACAGGTAGATGATTAAGTATGCAACAGGGGGAACTAAAATAAAAAGCGATAATGTTTTTCATACTTGGCGCAGTGTCAGCGAAGTTACCAATGCTTACGTGTCTGTAAAGAAAACTTCTCTAAGAACAACCCCAAAGAAACCAAAAGCATTGAGAGGTAGACCCTGATGTCAATTAAAGCAACGTACATTGACCACATGGGTAATGACTTGACTGTAGCTAACGCTGCACGGGTATCCTTTGGTAAGACAAGTGAGATGGAGGACGATCCTTGGGGTCCACCTAAGCTCAAAGCTAAGGATGATAAGCTAATCCGTTACCTTGCCAAGCACAAGCACATCAGTCCATTCGGACATTGCTTCGCCAGCTTCCACGTCAAGGCTCCGATCTTTGTAGCCCGACAACTCGTGAAGCATAAGTTCTTGAGATGGAATGAGATCAGCCGTAGGTATGTGGATAGTGAGCCTGAGTTCTATGAGCCTTCAGTGTGGCGTGGACGTAGTGCTGACAAGAAGCAAGGCTCTGATGGTGTCGTAAACATAACCCTTGACCAAGAGGTACAGTGGAGCAGGCAACTGTATACATATAAGACCTTACTTTCTGAGGGTGTAGCTCCAGAGCAAGCCCGTATGGTGCTGCCACAGTCTACTATGACTGAGTGGTACTGGTCAGGTAGCCTTGATGCCTTCGCTGACATGTGTAACCTGCGCTGCAAGGATGACACACAGGCAGAGACACGAGAGGTAGCACGACAGATTGACCACAAGATGATTGAGCTATTCCCTGTATCGTGGGATGCATTAACGGAGAATGATGATGGCTAAACTGTATGACTTAGAGCCAATGATAATGGACTGCTGGCATGTATGCGATGACCTACAGGTAGTGTTCAAACAGATAGGTGACGGTGAGCGTGACCCTACCCCAGATGAACTGATGAACGCCCTGCTTGGTATGCAACAGCTATACCAGTGGAAGTTCGAGCAGTTGTTCTTCAAGTATGAGGAGGTACTACGTGACAGACAATGAGTGGCCTATGGAGGCAGACTTTAGTGACATCAGACCTATGACACCAGAGGAACGTAAGGCATCCTTGGATCGTGATGAAAAGAACAAGTGGCGCAAGTGTGTAAGCTGTGGTAATGCAAGCAAGGACACATGGTGTAGCTTCTGTCTGGAGGAAGAGTAATGATAAACAGTGAATGGAAACGATTGATGAAAGAGCATGAAGACTTTAAGGGTAGCGTAGTAGCTGAACATACAGCTGATAACGTGAACAGCCCAGCGCACTACGGTAAAGGAAAGATAGAATGTATTGACTACATCGAAGACTTCCTAACTAAAGAGGAATACATTGGCTACCTACGGGGTAACATAGCTAAGTACCTACACCGCTGGCGTTACAAGAACAAGCAAGAGGATCTACTCAAGTCACAGTGGTACTTAGATCGTCTGGTACATATGGATGGAAAGGACACAGCATGATACCTGTAGGTCAACTAAGATTGTTACTCACTAAGGCGGGGTTAGATTATGTCATCACTCGTGTTGAGGGTAACGTAGCACACGTCAACATATGGGTAGCGGAGCAGCCAGATGTACAGCGTTGAGTTTGAGCATGACATTGCTATCGTTACTAGTATGGATGAGCGTGATGAGTTCGAGGACTTGGAGGTGGTGCTTGCTGATGAGGGTGTGGTGTACCTCAGGCAGTACGATGAGTCATATAAAAGCTACCAGCTTATCGTAATATCTTATCAGCAGCTACTAGACTTAATCACTTCACTAGATCAAACAGAAGGCATGTGGAGATTAGAACCTATAAAGGACACACGATGATAGAATATCTATATGGTGCAGCTACTATGTATGCGTTGGGTGCTATCCTTATGCTTAACGTAACAGATCCATCTGATCCTGAGAGACCCAACTCACACATATGGTTCTCACTTGGTTGGCCCGTGGCAGCTATCGTTTCTATATACGAGTTCCTTCGTTATGGATCAAGAGAGGATGAATAACATGACAGAGACAGCATTACTACGCAACCTAATGAACAAAGAGTTCTACGACAACCACAAGGGTATGCGTTGTCCTGATGCGTTGTTCACTAAGGACATGCGTAAGATCAAGCAGGCTCTGGATCAGGCTATGTCGCTATACGACAAGAGTATCACACCCTCTGAACTAGAGGCACTGTTCTTTACAGCTAACCGTACTATGACTACGGCTAACAAGGAGGCATACTCTCATCTGTTCAAACGCATTGAGAGTGAGTCTCCTATGCATGAGGAGATTGCTACTGAAGTATTGTCTCGCCTGTTCCAGCAACACGTGGGTGAGTTAGTAACTAACCTAGGGTTTAACTATGTTAACGGAGAGGAGAACAACCTAGAGAAGCTACGCAAGCTAGTCGAGGACTACAAGGATGACTTCACACCTAACCTCAACATCCAGTTCGAGGACATTGAGTTGGATACTATCCTTGAAGGTATCCAGATTGAGACACAATGGAAGATGAACATCCCTAGCTTACGTGATCGTGTCGAGGGTATCAGTGGTGGTCACTTAGTTATGGTAGGCGCACGTCCTAACACAGGTAAGACTACCTTCCATGCGTCCCTCATTGCGGCGCCTAATGGGTTCGCTCATCAGGGTGCTAGGTGTTTGATCCTGACTAACGAGGAGAAGGCAGTGCGTGTAGCTGCACGGTATGTTCAAGCCTCCTCAGGTATGAACATCAAGCAGATCACTGAGAACAAAGCACTGGCCCTGTCACGCTACACTAAGGTCAAGCAACAGATCCAACTAAAGGATAGTACAGGCAAGGACATGGCGTGGGTTGAGGCTGTAGTTAAGAGCTATAAGCCTGACATCGTAGTACTAGACATGGGTGACAAGTTCGCTAGCCGTACCTCTGACAAGTCTGACGTGTACCTAAAGGATGCAGCTATCCATGCACGTAACATTGCTAAGATCTACAACTGTGCTGTGATCTGGATGTCACAACTTAGTGCTGATGCCGAGGGTGTAGTGCAACCTAACATGTCTATGATGGAAGGTAGTAAGACAGGCAAGGCAGCTGAGGCAGACTTGATGGTGCTTATCTCTAAGAACAGACAGGTTGAGGGTGTTGACGAAGAGGAAGACTTGACACGCTACCTGACTATCGCTAAGAACAAACTCGATGGTGGTTGGCATGGACGTATTACTTGTGAACTGGATGGCGACATAGCACAGTACACAGCATAGGAGAGATGATGAGAACAGTATTAGATGTAGAGAACAACACTACTAAGCGAGAGGGTAAGACCTTGCTTGACCCTTGGGAGCCAGGTAACTTCTTAGTGCAAGTGGGTACTCTCAATGTAGACAAGATTGACGAAGAGCATATACTTACCTTCGATCACAAGGAGAGGAAGGACACAGGTGGTGGTGCTGCGTTTGTACTACAGGCTGTACTGGATGAGACTTCTCTTTTGATTGTACACAATGCACGGCATGACTTACCTTGGCTATGGGAGTCAGGCTTTACCTATGACGGTGAGGTGTATGACACTATGATAGGTGAGTACCTACTGCTGCGTGGTACAAAGCGTGGTATAGGCTTAGGGTATTGCGCTGAGGTGCGTGACCTACCGTCCCGTAAGACTGACGTACTAAAGGAGTACTATAAGAAAGGATACAACACAGATGAGATACCCCTCGCTGAACTACGAGACTACCTAAAGTGTGACTTAAATGTCACACGTGAGTTGTTCCTTGCACAAGAGGAAGACTACTCTAAGCCTGAGAGTCAGTCGATGCTAAAGGTACGAGACATAAGCATGAAGGTTGCAGTTACCCTGTGTAAGATGTACCAGCGTGGCTTCAAGGTGGATCGTGCTGCACTGGATGAGGTACGTAAAGAGTTTGAGGATGAGAAGGTGCAGCTAGAGACACGCCTTAACATGCACGTGCGTAAGCTTATGGGTGACACGCCTATCAATATCAACTCATCCGAGCAGATGTCCAACGTGATCTATAGTAAGAAGCCTAAGTCTAAGAAGGAATGGGTAGAGCTATTCGATCACGTCAACAACAAGGATGAGTACAAGTCTACCGTAGCAGCTAACACAGATCGTATATTCAAGACGCAAGCCTATACGTGTGAGACTTGCGAGGGTACAGGTAAGACGTATCGCATCAAGAAGGATGGCACTAAGTATGCAAGGCCTAACAAGTGTAAGGACTGTGAAGCTAGAGGGTATCGCTTGAAGCAGCTGAACCAAGTGGCAGGGCTTAACTTCTCTGCGCCCAACAAGGATTGGGTCAGTTCTAGTGGGTTCTCTACATCAAAGGGTAACCTGGAGATACTGATTGCTACGGCTAAGAGTAAGGGTATGTATGATGCGATAGAGTTTCTTACTGATTATCGTAGGCACAATGCTGTGGGTAGCTACCTGTCTAACTTCGTAGAGGGTATTGATTTGTACACTAAGCCTGACGGTAGGCTACACGTTGACCTATCCCAGACTACTACAGCAACAGGCCGCTTCTCTGGGCGTAACCCTAACATGCAGAACATGCCACGAGGTAACACCTTCCCAGTTAAGAAAGTGTTTGTGTCTCGTTGGGAGGGTGGCTACGTTATGGAGGCTGACTTTGCCCAGCTTGAGTTTAGAACTGCTGCGTTCTTAGCACAGGATGAGGTAGCTATGCAGGAGATTGACGATGGCGTAGACGTACACGCTTACACTGCTCAGGTTATCACTGATGCGGGTGAGCCTACTACCAGGCAGGAAGCAAAGGAACACACGTTTGCACCCCTCTTCGGGGCTACAGGTTATGGTAGAAGTACAGCTGTCAAGGCTTACTACGAGCACTTCACTGAGAAGTATAAGGGAGTAGCTAAGTGGCATAAGAAACTAGGTAAGGAAGCAATTACCCTACTAAAGATTACTAACGTAAGCGGTAGGCAGTATGCATTCCCTGACGTACACCGCAGAGAGAATGGCAGCATAAGCCACATGACTAGCATCAAGAACTACCCAGTGCAGGGCTTCGCTACAGGTGATGTAGTACCCGTGGTACTGATGGAGTTGGAGGAGAGGCTCAAGCCTTTACAGTCGTGCTTGGTTAATACTGTACATGACTCTGCTGTTATAGATATACACCCAAAGGAGAAGGACTATGTGATTGCTATCATACACAGTATGAACGAAGACCTAACTCGTATCATAGCTGAGGCCTATGATGTTGAGATGAATGTACCACTATTATTAGAAGCTAAGATCGGGCCGAATTGGCTTGACACAGTGGATGTATAGTGCTATAACTAGACCTCTTTAACCCGTACACAGAAAGGTTCTTGTACAATGACTAGCACAGAAGTAACACTAACAACTGACGGACGTTCTATTGCAGAGATGATGGGTCTCTCAAAAGGTAGTAGCGGTAAGCGATCAATGCTTGCACGGTTCAGTCAGATCCATAGCCCACTCAAGGGTGACATGGAGATCAACGGCAAGGCTGTTCGAGTAGACGTTGTACCAGCTGGTGCATACAAACTCTTACAGTCGGATGATAAGGTAGCCTATGCAGTCTCACCTAAGATCCGCATCTACGCACAGCGTATGCAGTGGACACGTTGGGACTCTGATGAAAACACTATGGTTAAGACGGTA
>Ga0208545_1000994_pt1 | contig 12930 bp, 19 predicted proteins | sample DEB08_DNA_12_FD_185498 | JGI IMG/M metagenome (GOLD analysis project Ga0208545, IMG submission 185498) | Aqueous microbial communities from the Delaware River and Bay under freshwater to marine salinity gradient to study organic matter... | ecosystem: Environmental > Aquatic > Marine > Coastal ... | reverse complement strand
ACAGCAGTTTGGTGAACGTGCGGCGGCTGGTGAGTTTGGTCTTGCGGCGCAAGGTCAGGGCTTCAGCCAAGCGGCGGCAAACACGCAACTGGCTAATGCGGCGCGTCAAGACACTGTTGCAAATCAACTTCTGTCTAATCAAATCGCAGGCCAGCAGCGTAACCGGGAGATTGCAGAGCGCAATGCCCTGCGCGGTCAGAACTTTAACGAGCTAGCAGCTTTGCTTGGTGGGCCTCAAATACAGCAACCATCGTTCTTTGCTCCGGGCGGCATTGATACGCAAGGTGCTTTCGGCGCTCAAATGGCTGCACAGCAAAATGCCTATAACCAGGCAATGCAAAATCAATCAGCAAATATGGGCGGATTATTCGGGTTAGCTGGCAATCTCGGCGCAGCTTACATGCTTTCATAATAGGGGTAGATAATGGCACTAAATCCAAGGCAAATGCTTGGGCTAAATAACACGCGCCCATCAATGCAGTATCAGCAACTAAACAACGCCTATCAGTCTGACCCACGCCGCATGTTGGGCCAGACGCTGATGGGGCAGGGTGCAAGCGCTGCGCCTGTTAGAACGCCCTTGCAAGGGCTTGGCAGGCTGTCTAGCGCGTTAGTAGGCGCATATCTACAGCGCAAAGCTGGTGATGCTCAGGTTGCGCGTGAAACCGCTATGACAGACCAAATTATGGGCATGTTGCCTGAAAATGCTAGCCCACAAGTTCGCCAGTTTGCTTCAGCTTACCCTACAACTTTCGCACAAGCGGCTGGCAGCGCATTGCTAGCTCCCACATCATCGCAAAGGATTGTTGACCAGGGCGACCTAGCTTATGTGCAAACTGATACTAACAACCCATTATCGGGCACAACTACTCAATCAATGGGCAATTTAGTGCAGCGCCGTGCGCCAACAGACGCAAGAACTTCAGCCATGAAAAATGCAGAAGCGCGAGGCTTGGTGCCGGGAACGGCTGAATATAACGCATTTATCGACAAATCAAGCAGCGGAATTACAGTAAATACAGGTAATAAAAAAGCTGGGGATGCGATTGTTACTACACTCACAGGGTTAGCAGACAGCGCTACGTCTGCAAGACAAACCATGAGCCGCGTTGAACAAATGTCAGGGCTTTTAGATGCTGGTTTGGTAACTGGGTTTGGGGCTGAAACAGTCAATAGTTTGAGAAGAGTAGGGCAGTTTTTTAATCCTAGTTACAAATTAAAAGAAGTTGCTGGCGCTGAAGCGTTTATTGGTAACGCAAATGCCATGATTGGCCCATTAGTCAAACAGCTAGGCTCTAACCCAACTGACAAAGATTTGAAGTTTTTTGAAACTGCTTCACCAACTGTCACTAAAACTGTTGAAGGTAACAAATTATTATTGAAGGGTTTGAAATTACAAAGCGCTCGACAAGTGGCCCTGTCAGAAGCAGCACAAGATTTTATGTTGCTCCCAGAAAATAAAGACATTGATGGATTTACTGGTCTGGTCAGATTGCAAAGGCATTTATCAAACTTTGTAAACACAAATCCTATTTTCAAGCAAGGTGGAAAACTGTTACTTGATGAATATACTAAACTGAATGGTTCTCCCCCGCCATCTACAAGCGGTAGCGCACTCGATGATTTGATTGACCTAGGATTGGTGGCAAACTAATGGCTGATTCAAAAAAAAATGCACTTGATAGATTGACCGAATATCGTGACGCATTGAAAGATGCTCAGTTTGATGGAAAATTAACGGAAAATGGACAGGCCACACTAAAAGCAATAGAGGATGGTTCACTGACAAGTCCTTTAGTAGGTAATCTGCTACAAGGAGCTTCTTTTAATTTAAGTGATGAGGTGATGGGCTGGATAAGAGCAAACATGACCCCCGGATTATCTGTTAATAATGCAATAGATATAGAGCGTGCAGCTTTGCAGGAATCCTCTACTGAGTCTCCGGTTGGGTCAACTGTGGAACAGCTTATCGGTGCTGCTTTGCCTGTTGCCCTCACCAGAGGCCGCGCTGGTATGCCTACAGTTGCGGGTGAAATACTGCCAAATGCAGCTATGGGCGGTGCGTTTGCTTTCGGAGCCAGTGAGGGAAGCGTTGATGAACGTATGGCAGATACGGGCGTTGGAGTAGGAATAGGGGCTGTCACAGGCCCAGCAATTCAAGCGATCTCAAAGCCTATTTCATCTATAAGCCAGAATGTTGGTAAAATCATGCGCGGGCCTAAATCTATTGCGACCCAACAAGCGCGTCAACTTGTTCAAGAGGCTATAGAAAATGATGCTTCAAGCGTTGAAGAAGCCGTTTTATACGTTCTTAATAAAAACACAACTGGTAAGCCCTATACATTAAGCGACCTTGGGCCAAACAGCCAAGCTCTGCTTGATGCGGTTAATGTTTTGCCCGGTTCTGGCAAAAAGACAGCGCAACAGTTTTTAAAAGCGCGTGACAGTGGCATTTTAACGAGGCTTTCAACCGACTTGCAAGAAGCGTTTGGCAGCAGGGCTGGGTTTTTTAGTGAGTTTAAAGCATTGCAAAACGCTCGTTCTGCCACTGGAAATAAGCTATATGAGCGTGCTTATCGCAATAACGTGCGGATCACAGGCAATTTGCAGGAATTATTTAAAAGACCATCTATGCAGGCTGCTTTGCAAAGGGCAATGAAGATCGCAGAAGAAGAAGGCGTGAATCTACCAAAAATAACATTCGCGGCGAATGGTCGTATTTTAGGGCCAAAAGGTACAACCGTTAGGGCGTTGCCAACACGGTTGTTACATTATGTAAAGCGCGGGTTAGATGACGAGGTTTTTGTTGGCAAATCACCTGCCAGCGGTGCTGGTAAAGATTTGGTTAATGCGGCAAAAGGCACTAGAACAGCATTTCTTGAAATCCTAGATGACCAAAATCCTAGTTATAAAATAGCCAGAAATTATTGGTCGGGAAAATCTGCGGTCATGGATTCAATGCAAGCAGGCCGTGAATTTTTGCGTGCTGATGTAGATGAGTTGGCAGATTTACTTGGGGCTATGTCTGGGTCTGAAATGGAAGGTTTCAGGCTTGGGGCAATGCAAGGAATTTTAAACGAAATGGAGCGTGGCTCTGAGCGCACAGCCGTGCAACGGTTAGTAAGGTCGCCCCAAAGAGAGAAACTTCTGCGGTTAACTTTCCCGCAAACGGCGGCTGGTGCAAAATCTGCTGACAAGTTTATGAGCAATTTAGCAGATGAAATTGTAATGCGTGAAACTTCCAAAAGCGTTTTGTCTGGAAGCCAGACAGCTATGCGCGGTGAGTTTGTAAGCACCATAAAAGATGCTGCTGCGCCGAACCCTGTAACTGGCTTAACAGACCTTGTAACTCGCGCAATAAGCAAAGACTTTAAGACTATTGCTACAAATCAGGAGACGCAAGTTGCCAGTGAAATTGCTCGCATATTGACGGAAAATAATCCGACAAAATTAGCAGCAATTCAAAAAGATTTGACAGGTAAAGGCATTAAGCAAGTCTTGCAAAAATACGCCCCAAGTTTATTGCCGAAATTGACTAGCATGATAGTGAACCCAAGGACAATGACATCACAGGCCACTACTAAAGCAACTGAAATGGGCGCTGGACAGCAAATTTCTGACTTGATGCGTTAAAACCGTGGCCCAGAAAAAACTGCAAGAAGATAGCTCGTTTTCTAAGTATGACAAAAACGGCGATGATCTCCTATGTGATGCAGAGCTAGCGACTGCACTAGACTTAGAGTTTAGACGCAGAGAGCTAGAGGACGCAGACGCTCGACGCGATAGCATGCGATACATGACATGGTTTGCCCTGTTTGGAACCCTGAATTATCCAGCCGCAATTTTGATAACCGCAATGCTCGGCTATGACACAGCCGCAAGCATCATAGGTGATATTGCGCCAACGTACTTTGTAGCAAACTCAGCGCTGGTTGCAGCCTATTTTGGGGCTAATGCCTACGCTGAAAAAAAGATGGATAGAAAATGATACAGGCATTAATAGGCCCGGTAACAGGGTTGCTAGACAAGTTTATCGAAGACAAAGACCAGAAAAACAAGCTAGCGCATGACTTAGCCACAATGGCAGACCAGCACGCGCAAGAGCTTGCAAAAGGTCAGTTAGAAATCAACAAAGCAGAGGCGCAACACAGGTCTATATTTGTAGCTGGTTGGCGGCCTTTTGTTGGTTGGACTTGCGGAGTAGCACTTGCTTGGCATTTTGTTTTAGCGCCATTTACCATGTTTGCTTGCGCTTATTTTGGCGTGGCTATACCTGAATTGCCTACCTTCGATATGTCATCTTTGCTTACAGTTTTGATGGGTATGTTGGGCCTTGGTGGCCTGCGTACATTTGAAAAGACAAAGGGGTTGAGCAAGTGAAACTCTCTGCAAATTTCACGCTTGATGAGCTATTAAAAAGCCAGACAGCCGAGCGCCGGGGCATCCCTAATAATCCAGACCCCGACCAGATAGAAGCGCTAGAAAAGCTGTGTGAGAATATACTGCAACCTGTCAGGGATGTGCATGGGCCATTTATGGTTTCATCAGGTTTTCGCAGTCCAGAATTATGCGTTGCTATCGGCTCTAAAATTACCTCACAGCATTGTTGCACGGGCGGCAAACACGCTGCCGCAGATTTTGAAGTGCCGGGCATCGACAACTATGATTTGTGTTTATGGATCGAAAAAAACCTGCCTTTCGACCAGCTTATTCTTGAGTGTTACGAGGGCGGCAATACAGGCTGGGTGCATTGTTCCTATGCTGATGCGGGCCGCAAAGAAACACTGACCTACAACAAAGCTAAAGGCTACCGCACGGGGCTGTTAAAAGATGGCTAGAGCGAAGCCCGCAAAGGGTAAAGCAAAGGTCAAAATCACAGCCACTGGAAAGCGGGTCAGCTACGGTCAAGCTGGCAAGGCCAAGGGTGGCGGGGCAAGGGTGCGACCCGGCACATCAAAGGGTGATAGCTACTGCGCTAGAAGCGCCGGGCAGATGAAGAAGAATCCTAAAGCAGCAAAGAATCCAAACAGCCCGTTGCGGCTATCGCGCAAGCGGTGGAAGTGCAGCGGCGCTAAATCACGACGAACAGCATAAGGAGATAGCTATGCCAATGGGTAAAGGAACGTATGGAACAAAGGTGGGTCGTCCTGCAAAAAAGAAGCCTGTAAAAGTCGCGGCTAAAAAGAAGCCAAGAGGCCGGATGGGTGGACGTAGTTTAAGAGGAGTGTAATTATGAAGCGACCCGGATTATATGCCAACATTGCAAAAAAACGCGCTCGTATTAAGTCGCAAAAAGCGGCTGGCAAGAAGCCTGAACGGATGCGTAAACCCGGCACAAAAGGCGCTCCGACAGCCGCATCATTTAGAGCCGCAGCTAAAACTGCCCGTAAACCCAGACGGGCTTAAAAAGTGGTTAAGTTTGGTTAAGGTTTCTGGCTACCATGTAGTCCCATCCGTAACCAAAATACACCATAAACTGCGGAAAAGTACCCTCTAAAACTGCTTAAATCCGCCCTTTCACGGCGGCAACACCGGTTCAAATCCGGTACGGGATGCCACTCTTTTATTAAATAATATCATATACTTAACAAGCCCTCGGCCTTCTGGTCGGGGGCTGTTTTTTTGTGTTTGGTTAAGGTTTGGTTAAGGTTTTTATTAACAAGCCTTCCATAAGTTGACATTTTATGCCATACTCAGTGCATGAAATAGCATTTGTGGAGGCTTAGATGAAAGACTTAAAAGTTAGGCAGCGGTCAGGCCGGGGCCATTTTGTTATAAATGCAGTAAGAGTTGGACTTTCTCATTCGCATGGTAATTTCGCAACTGAGGATGATGCAAAAAAAGAAGCAGAAATATTAAAAGCTAAGTTTCTATTAAACGTAGATGTTGTTGCTTCTGAAAAGCCAAAACTGTTTTCAGTGTCAGATGCGATTGACGATTATTTAGCAAATCAAGAACTGCTAATGACAACTGCATATCATAACGAGCAGACATTTAATTTAAAGTTAATGAAGGCAATTAAATATGATGGCATGCAAATACAAAAACATCAGATCGAAAATCTAGGCGCAAAGTCTCACCGCGCAAAATTGCGAACCTGCCTCCAGCTAGAAATACAAAACGAAGGCCAGAGCCACGACACTATGTCTAAACGCCGCAAGCACTGGCAGAAGTTTTTTAGCTATGCAGTTGGCAGGGGCTGGCTTGATGCAAATCCTATCGCAGATTTAAAACTGCCAGAAAAAGATGCGGTTGATGGCAGAGCGCCAAAGGTACAAAAAGATTTCATAAGCTGGTTGCAAACTGACGGTCTTGATGCTTACAGCGACGCATATATAAATGCCGCTGAAAAGGTGCTTGCCTCTGGACGCAAGAAATATAAGAAACGTGACAAACTGACCATCCCACCACAACGGCTAGAGCTAATGATGTTAGTGGCAATGACAACTGGGATTCGTCAGGGTGAGCTAAGAGGCATCAGGCGCTGTGACTATTCATCTAACAGGCAAATTATTACAACGCGCCAAACTATAAAACATGAAACAAAAAATGTTGGTAAAATCAAAACTTCTCAGGGGCAAAACAGAAGTATCGAGGTGCCAGCGGAAGTTTGCGCTATGCTGGATAGCTACCTTGCCACAAGCAAATTTCAAGAACCGACTGATTTGATTTTTCCGTCATCAGTTGGAACGCCACTGCGAAAAAATGATTTTAGTAATATCTGCAAGCCAATCCGAAAGGCTTGTCCGTTTTTAGATGAAGACACTGGCGAGGTATTGCATTTTGTCTGGGGTGATTTGCGCCACGCTTTTGCCAGTAATTTGATTGATCGTCTTGGGGCTAATTGGGCAGAGGTTGCTGAAAGCATGGGCCACACAAACGCCGACTTTACACGCAAACAATACGGTCATTACATCGTTGATGAGGAGAAGAGCCAGCGCAAGCGCGAGGCGGCTGGCGGCATATTGGTAAAAAAAGAGAGGCGCTTATAGCGCCCCTCTAATCCTCTCTAAAAGTTTCTGCCAAAATGATTTTGGAGCTTTCCGATTATCCCAGTAAGCTCTTAGCCGTTTTGAGTGCGCGGCCTTTTGCTCATCTGTCCAAGGCTTTCTTGGTTTTCGCATTTTGTCTCTCCTAATTTATCAATTTCAGATTTCGGAATGTAGTAGCGTGATCCATCCATCACCGCATTAAACACGCCTGACTTTATCCAGCGTCTTACCCTCTTACGGCTGGCCTCATTATAGCCTTCAGCAAACAGAGCATCACAAGCCTCTTTGAGCGTGTATAGAAGCTGATTAGAACTCATATGGCGGCTCACTTATTGGCGCAGGCGGCGCTGGCGCAATGGGTGCAGGTGCAGCAGGTGCTGGGCTGACAGAGGCTGGCCCAGCGCCATCATTAATAAACAGCGTAGAGCTACAGACCTTATGATATGTATCACCAATTTTTACCTGCAATTCCAGCGAAGGCTGCTTTTTCCAATCGTCTTTATTGGTGTTGTAATAATTATCAAGCTGTGCTTTTAGCTCCGGGTCTTGCACATTAAACCAAAGCGAGATGCTTAGATTTTCGTCAACGCGGATTTCGCGTTGTAGCCGTTCAGCTTTTACGGTTGCTTTATACTCAGGTCTTGCCATTTCTTATATCCTCTTCGTGTTGCTTCCAAATCGCGTAAAATCGGTTGTATTGTGCAGGCTGTTCTTTATGCATCTGCATAAGCTCCGGGTTTATTTCACTGACCCAGGCATTAAGGCTGACAAGTGATTTAAACGTCCTGCATTTTGCCTCTAACTCTGACGTATCGACTGGCTTTGTGTTGCTATTGTCCTGCAACGAGCCATTGATTTGTCCGTCATCATCATCATCAAAATCTATTTCTTGGATGCCAGCGGCAAGCCCAAGCGCTGCCATAAGGGCATAACGCCGGGCGTAACTAATAGCTGACCCAAGTTTCTGGTTGTTGGTCATATCATCGACAGCAATCGGATAGCGCCCAACCTTCTCATCGCCGCTAATATGCATGATGTAGGTCTTTAGGTGCATCCCTATGCCCTCTTCATAATCAACCAACTGGCTGAATGAGAGGCCGTGCTGGGCCGCTTCTTTTACTTTGGTCATTACTGACCCAACAGATGCGTACTGGCTTCTGTTGCCCGTCTTATCTAATTCTAGCCCGGTCTGCGCGGCTTGGAATGTAGCAAGAGCTTTTGCTAATTCATTCATTGTCACCTTCCACTCTTTTCGTGTTAAATATGCCCTTATGGGCTGGGTTATTCTTCATCCATAGCCGCGCATAATACGGCTTGTGATGGTCGTTTAATTTGACAGCTTCCCCGTCCGGGCGTGCATCAATAATTGCAACTGATGTCTCCCAGCGGATGCGCTCCATAATCATCTGGCTACCAATGCGCTCATAACCGCGCTCGATAGCTTGCTTTGTAAAGCGATCCCAAAGCTGATAGACGATTGGGTTTTGCTTATGAAACGCCATAAACTTAGCCTCTCGCTCGTTGCGAGGCACCTCTAGCACGTCAAATAGGTTGCGTTGCTGTTCCATTAGAAATGCCCCGGCACAGCGGCATAAAGCAGGCTTATGATGGCCCAGAGCCAAAGGGTCGTGAACAATGCGCCACAGCTATATTTCAGCACCTGCATTGCAGTCCTGTATCTGCGCCGACTGCGCTGAATATCGTTGACCTGATGGAAATGTAAGTTGATATATTTGTCTTTTATCATTTGAACCCCCATAGCGTTTTGGCTTCATCAACAAGGCTGGGTTTCATATCCCATGCCCACATATGCTTAAAATCTGGCTCAACTAGGCGCAGCATATCCTCAACTGAATCAGTGCTTTTGAGTAGATTTTCGCGGATGGCGCATTTTGCAATGATGTGCTTCAGCGCTGACTGCAAACCTTGCTCAGTCAGCCTCTCGCAGTTATCAGCGTTAAAAATGCGGTAATCTTTTGCTGTTGCGTAAACGATTGTCTGCATCAGCCCGGTGCCAGCCCAATAGCCTGCAACTTGGCAGATGTGGCTCCAGTCAGGCTGTGAGGGCAGGGCAGCGCTACGCTTGCCGGACTTAGTATTAGCCGCAACACCCGACCATTTTGTTTTTAGCTCGATGCGGCGTGAAAAATCTGGAAACCCAGAGTAAGGCAAATCAAGCCCGTTTAATTGTGTGAGAATTTCTGTCTCGCCCGTGATTTGATTGATGCCTGCTATGCTGTGAGCCTCGCGGATGCCATCGACAGCGTTCTTAATAACAAGGTCATATTCATCACGATTGACAGACAGCTTGCGCTCATCCTTGCCATCATCCCAGCCTCTTGGCTCATATTCATCAAATAGAGCCATGCCAGAACGCACAACCGCATCAAAGCTATGACCGTCAAGCAAGTGCTGATTAACGCAATCCTGCACAATACGGCCTGCCAGCATGTTTGCATTATCATTGTCTAAAAATTGAATTGTTTGCTTGGCAATAATTTTATCGCCATCAGCCTCGCCCTTTAAAACTTTCCAAGCCGCATTTTTGCGAGGACGCAAAACACACTTATCAAAAAGCGTGGCGCATAGAGGGCGCGAAGGGTTGCTGTGATGTAAATAATGTTTTTTCGTTGCCCACGAAATATCTTTTGGCGCTAGCATAAAAAAACCTCTCAGTAAGAATCACTGAGAGGAGATTAAGAAGCTAGACTTTAAATGTCAAGCGGGTATGTTTTAAAAGTCTGCAATACTATCAACAAAAGCGACATCACGCAGGTCTGGACGAAGTATAACTGCCAAGATAGGCGTAGCCCATTCGAGTTCTAAGCCTCTATATATGCAGTTATTGTCGTAAAAAACTTGTTGCGCAATCGTATAAAGACCGCCCGGCTCTGGAAATAAAACGCCTTGTGTAAATGTTTTCATCACACCGCTTATTAATTGAGGTTCTTTTAACTTTACCCAAGAAGGATACTGATAACATTCTTTATCAATATAGTTCCCTTCGATAGGCGCTAATCTAATCGTTTCTAATGCGTTATGATAATGTGAAAACGGCCCAACAAAATCTTTTTCAGCAGCCCATGTTACAGCGCCAGTGCCAGATTGGTGGAATGAACTTAGATAAGCATAGCCAAGTTTATTTGTTTCTGGCGATTCTTCAAAAGTATTGACGCTAACAGTGTTGTTGTCTGCATCATTCTTTAAATGAACCTTACCCACGATTTTCACAGGGTCTGATTTGTATGATATTTGATGTGGGGTACAGCCAAGGATTTCGGCATAGTCCTCTGCATCACGCAAAGTCATAGGCACCTTTTCATGAATATGCCTTGACAGGGTTTCAGGCGTAACGCCTTTTCGCTCTGCAACTACTTTCTTTTGTAAGCCAGCAGCCCGGATCATTTTATCTAGATTATTGTTCATAATAACCATGTTACATACCCTGTCATTTTGTGTCACTTAAAAATATCTGTAAGTGGGTTGCCATAAGATGTCAACTATATTACTTACAAAAGCATGACACTTGATGACTTTAGAAAAAATCAGGGCTGGTCTTACAGCAAACTAGCTGACGCTGTAGGAGCGAGCCACGCAACAATAGCCCGGCGCTGGTGTCTACCCGCTGGGAATGTGCAGCGCAAAATCCCTCATCCAACATATATGAGCCGCATTGTAACCCTGACTCACGGGCTGGTTCAGCCCAACAGCTTTTATGATGTGTCGCAGGATGACTGAGGACGAGCTACAAGCGCATGTCGTTCAATGGCTTGATGCGGCGCTGCCTATGGGGTCTGTCGTCCATCACTCCCCAAATGAGGGTAAACGCCATGTTGCTTATAAGGTAAGGCTTAAAAAGCTCGGCATGGCGGCTGGCTGGCCTGATTTAGAAATATTTGTGCCGGACACCGGGTGGTTAGATATTGAGGCTAAAGGCCCGATAATGTTTGAGCTAAAGCGCCCCAAGGGCGGGAGCCTATCGCCAAATCAAAAAGATATACAAGAACGGTTGCGCTGTTGCGGCGTGTATTGCGTCACAGCAAAGCGTCTAGCGCAGGTTGAGGCGTATTTAAGGCCGTTGCTGGCCTTGCGCGATACAGGCAGAGCTAACCTAGTGCGTCAGTTATGTGAGGCGCAAGGTGGTTGATTACATGAAAATCAGCCGCGAATGTGGCATCTGGGAGACGGTTGCTGAATGTGAGGGCTGTAATGGCTCTGGAAGCCGCGACCAAGATTACCACGTTATAGACCATGATCATGGCGGCTATATCGGCACCCGGTTTGCTGATTGCTCAGACTGCGCGGGTAATGGCTGGCGGCACCTGACAGAAGCAGAAGAGGAGCAGCTACATGCTTTGCCCTGCCTGCAATAACCGCACAATCGTGAAGGACAGCCGCCCTTATAAGAAGTCTATAAGGCGCAGGCGTTTTTGTGAGCGCTGTGAATCATCATTCAGCACTGTTGAGCAATTAGCCCGGCTGACCCGTGGCAAGACCGTCACCAAGAAAGCAGCGCCTGCTAAAGCGCCGCAGAAAACCCCGCCTAAGAAGTCAGACCAAGATTTGATTTGGGATGACCTGACTGATGATGAGCTAGAGATTGCGATATTCGAGGGCAGGGTGTCGCTCGATGACTGAGCTTATGCATCACATTGATCTCTGCTCTGGCATAGGCGGCTTCAGCCTTGGCTTTCAGCAAGCTGGCTTATCCAAGCCTGTGCTGTTCTGCGACACTGATGCGTGGTGCCGCAAGGTGCTGGCAAAGCACTGGCCTGATGTGCCGATTTCAGAAGATGTAAAGGAGCTTGCAAATGACCCAGAAAGACTTGTTCCAGCAACAGACCCCAGAAACACCATCCTCACAGCCGGATATCCCTGCCAGCCCTTCAGTGTTGCCGGAAAGCAGAGAGGCACAGAGGATGACCGCCACATCTGGCCGTACATTAGCCAAATTATTTCACGCAAAAGACCCGCTTGGTGCGTTTTCGAAAATGTTCATGGTCACATCGCATTGGGCCTCGACCAAGTGCTTGCTGACTTGGAAGCCCAAGGTTACGCCACAAGGACGTTTATTGTGCCAGCTTGCGGTGTCAACGCCCCGCACAGACGAGATAGGGTCTGGATCATCGCAAGAAATGTGGGCAACGCCGCGCACAACGGACGGGACGGGCGGGCCGCGCAAGCTGGACGAGAGGGGCAGGCGCATCAGCCACAGCAGCAACCTAGTGTTCGGGGCGAACCTATCAGACCAAGTGAGGATGTGGCCTATACCGACAACGAGGGACCACAAGGGTGGCTACCAAGGGGGTCGGATACGGAACGGCAAGGTGTCGATGGACACTTTGGACGTAGCAGTACAGCACACAGACAACCAGCAAAAGACTGGTGGGCAGTTGAACCCCCAGTGGGTCGAGTGGCTCATGGGATACCCAGAAGGGTGGACAGACTTAAAGGGCTAGGTAACGCCATAGTGCCGCAGATAGCGCAGCGTATAGGCGAGACAATCAAGAAAGCAGAGGGGCTATGACAGAGCAGCAAGCGATGCAGATAGCCCGTGATGAGTATGCCCGGCTAATAGCTGATGGCATGGGTATCTTCCGCATTGCAGAGGCGTGGGGCATCGAGCGCGAATATACAGGCTCTGTAAAGGCTCTCAGCCTTGACCTTGTATGGATAGACACGCCAGAGCCACTAAAGCAGAGGGGCTTCCTGAGCGAGCCTTATCTGCTTGCGGAGATGGCAAAGCAAGTGAGGGCCATAAGCAGTGAAGAAGAAGAAGGCAGTAAGCAGAAAGCCACTGATGATGTCTGGCGTGAGCCAAGGCGAAGACAACTGCGCGTTGTGCGGAAAGCTACATAAACATGCAGATGGAACGTGGATTATCACAGGTGCAGGGACGTTTTTATGCTGCAATGATGTGTGCTGGCGTGAGTTTGCG
>Ga0208545_1000977_pt1 | contig 13002 bp, 7 predicted proteins | sample DEB08_DNA_12_FD_185498 | JGI IMG/M metagenome (GOLD analysis project Ga0208545, IMG submission 185498) | Aqueous microbial communities from the Delaware River and Bay under freshwater to marine salinity gradient to study organic matter... | ecosystem: Environmental > Aquatic > Marine > Coastal ... | reverse complement strand
TACTTTAAGACAGATGCAGGTATGGAGGTTTACAAAACAATTTTAAAGAAACTTAAATAAGTTACCCTTTGTAGTGGTTAGGCCATCTTAAAGGTGGCTTAATTACTATAAATAATAAAAAAATACACAAATGGCAATAAGCGTAGATAGTGTTTACCAACGAGTGCTTGGTATCCTTAATAAAGAGCAAAGAGGTTATGTAACGGCTCAAGAATTTAATCTATTTGCCAATCAAGCTCAAGAAGATTTATTCGAACAATATTTTTATGATATAAATCAATTCGGAAGAGTTCCAGGTAACAGCACTGAGTATTCAGACATGCTAACCCTGTTAAATGAAAAAATTAATATATTTGAATCTGTTGCACAACCAACACGTCCAGGCTTATTCTTTGAGCCGGCAGCAGACCAATATAGATTAGGATCAGTTGTATATAAGAACACGACCACCAACTCCTTTGGTGTGGCTACGACTGAAAGCATAGAAGCTGAGCGTATCAACGCAAACGAGTTTCTATATATAAATTCATCTCCATTAACAAAACCTAAAAACGTTAGACCTATTTTTGTTTCAAATACAAGCGGAATTAGAGTATACGGTAATTCAGAGATTACAGACCCAACTGAAGTTGAGTTTCAATACATAAAGAAACCGGCTAAAGTGCAATGGGCTTATCAAATAGTTTTTCAAGAACCATTATACGATGCAGCCAACTCTGTCAACTTCGAGCTACACCCTTCTGAAGAAACGGAACTTGTTATTAAAATACTAGAGCTTTCTGGTATACTAATAAAAGATTTGTCTTTATATCAAGTAATGAATCAAGAAGAGAACGAAACAATCCAACAAGAAAAAGCATAATATATGGGCTTAATAAACCAAACAGATGAACAGTACTACCTAGGTCCAGATAATGTTTGGAACAGTTGGGACGAAGACTACGGTAATTATCAATTTACCAGTATAAAAGATATTATAAATAACTTCATTATATCTTACGTAGGCGAAGAGAAGATCATACCTAAAGCAAAAAGAACCGACGTAGCATTCCATGCTCAGCGAGGCATTCAAGAATTTAGCTTTGATATATTACCTTCTGTTAAATCTGCGGAGATTGAGGTAGGGCCTAATTTAAACTTCGTATTACCTAAAGACTACGTAAACTATGTAAAACTAGTTTGGGTTGATTCTAGCGGCATAGAACGCGTGATATACCCAGCCCAGCACACTAGCAATCCTTTCCCTATTCTACAAGACAACAATTACGAGTATCTATTTGACGAACAAGATCAGGAGATTATATCTGCTCAGTCTTCAGAGACAAAGAAAAGATTTCAATCAACAACTAATAGCGAGATTGGAAATGAGTCTGATAATATTACCAATAGAGGATTTTCAATTAATCACTTTGGCAGACGTTACGGTATTTCACCTCAACAAGCACAAACAAATGGTGTTTTCTACATCGATCAGCTTCAAGGAATTATATTCTTTGACTCTTCATTCGTAGGAAGAATAGTTACTTTAAAATACATCTCTGACGGCTTAGGCACAGACGAGGAAATGGTAGTACATAAATTTGCAGAGGAGGCTTTATATAAATACATGGCATACGCTATATTATCTACTAGAGCTAACACTCCTGAATATTTAGTATCAAGATTTAAGAGGGAGCAATCTGCGGCTAAAAGAAATGCAAAAATAAGATTATCTAATATTAAAATAGAGGAAATTACACAAGTTATGCGTAATAAATCTAAGATCATAAAACACTAATATATGGCAGAGTTTGTACATGTTTTCCAAAGAGGGAGAATGAACAAAGACCTTGACGAACGTTTAGTTCCGAATGGAGAATATAGAGATGCTCTAAATTTAGATTTAGCAAATTCAGACGCAAGTGACGTTGGAGCTATGCAAAATATCGCAGGCACAATACAATTGCGTTCAAAAGTAGGTACGGGAGCAACTTGGACCGGCGGCTATATAGACGCAATGACAAATCCTGTTTGTATTGGATCCTATAGAGATGATATAAACGAAAGAATATATTGGTTTATAGCAAGTGATGGCATTAGTGCTATTGCTGAATACGATCAAGTTAAAAACGAGGTTAGCCCTATTTTAGTAGACACCGCAGGTATTTTAAATTTTTCTGCTGATTATTTGATTACAGGTATAAATATACTTGACAAGTTTTTGTTTTGGACAGACGATCAAACTGAACCAAAGAAAATTAACATTGAAAAGTTTAAAACGGGTTCTACTGATTTCATTACTCAAACTAAAATTCCTAAGTGGGATGCAACTCAAAACAATTATAACGTAAACTTATCTGGGCGCCCTGATTTTGTAGAAGCAGATGTTACTACAATTAAGCTTTCGCCTTTAACGGCTCCTACTCTAAGCTTAGCAGCTAGTAAATTTGGAGAAAACGAAATAGGTACTGGAATAACACCTGTAGATTTAACCGTGCCTACAGCAGTCTCGCAGGAAACTAACGGAGCGCCTAACTTTACGTATGTTCCAAACCCAGCTGTTGATGCTAATAATTTTATTTCGCTTCCAACTTACGGGGAATATTTAGCAAACCCATTGGCTTATGATAACTCTAGTATTGGATCCGGGTGGGACGGTAGAGTAACAATAAGTATTACAACCATACCCTCTGTTTGGCAATCGGAACTTGAAGACGGAAGAAACCCCTTAATAATAATGTCCGGCTCTTTAGATAATGACTTTAATGAAACTTTTGAGTATGAAGTTAGTCTATTAATTACATCTATATCAGGTAGTATAATAACTTGCGAAATACAAGCTATCTCCAATAATATAATAAGAACCTTTGACGACGAGGATAATGTTGTTTTAATTCAATGGGAGGCCTTAATATCCGAAGAAGCACCAATGTTTGAATATGTATTTCCTAGGTTTGCTTATAGATGGAAATACATAGACAATGAATACTCCACTTATTCTCCTTTTTCTAGTATAGCTTTTTTAGGAGGAGAGTTTAAATACATTTCTTCTGACGGCTATAATATAGGCATGACTAATAATGTAAGAGAATTAATCATAGAATCTTTAGATTGGGGTTCCGAGGAAGTTTCTGAAATTGACATATTATACAAAGAAAGTAATAGTATTACTGTATATACTGTTGATACGTTAAAAAGAGAAGAGTATGTGCCGTACACATTAGATGCATTACCAACATCTTTTCAAGTTGAGACTGAACTTATTGGAGCTGTAGTTGAGAGTAATCAATTACTTAGACCTTGGGATAATGTGCCGCGTAAAGCTAAATCACAAGAAATAATTGGTAATAGAATTGTTTATGCTAACTACTTACAAAATTTTAATGTTGGTAAAATTGATTTAACTTTAAATGTGCAAAAGAAAGCTCATCCTTGGGAAGAGTCATTAAACACAGATAATCCACAGCCTGAATTTATAAGAATGCCTTTTAGCTCTTTAAAGTCTATAAGAACATATCAAGCTGGTATAGTTTATAAAGGGGCTTATGGTAGAGAGACACCCGTATTTACAAGTAAAAATGCTTCTACAAAAGTAAGTATTGAGGATTCTTATAATGTAACAAGTTTATCGGTGGTATCTAATGCGCTTCCGCCTAGCTGGGCAACACACTATAAATTTTTTATAAAAGAAATTTCTAATGAATATTACAACCTAGCTTTAGACAAATTTTACCCAGCAGAGGATGGTAACGTTTGGTTGTCATTTCCATCTTCTGAAAGAAATAAAGTTGACGAACAAACTTATTTAATATTAAAGAAACAACACGATAACGATGTTCCAGTAAAAACTTTAAATGAGTATAAAATACTATCCATAGAAAATGAAGCCCCTGCTTTTATATCTCAATTTGAAAAAACATCAACATACGCACCTGGAACTTTATCAATAAACGACGGGGTAGGGCCTGATTTTTTATCAGTAGTATTCACTTCTCCAGATCTTGAGGGTCCGGAACTGCAAGGCGGAAGACTTATAACTTTTGAGAAGGGATCAAGCATAACTGAATCTAGAGAAATAAGGAGAGTTACAAAAATTGGGGATGTTTATACGGTAACATTAAGAGAAGCATTAGGTCCAGAATCTACTTTTCTTTCACCTGGGGATTTAGTTGATATAAATGTTGTAGAATTAGTAGAAAGAAGAAAACCTGAGTTTGAAGGTAGATTTTTTGTAAAAATAAATAGAGATTTTGCTTTTGACACTAATATAATAGCATCGTTTACAGCAATGCAGACTCGCTATGGAGTGAAAGGATCATCTGTAATAGCAACCTCTCCTTATGCAGATGGCAGAACAGCACATCAGCAAAGAGCGTATGGTATAGCGGATGATGAATCATGGGGTAATTGGTATGGAGATAGAGGCTGGTATCGTAACTGTACAAATTGCGGTACTTCAGCTTCAGAAGCTCGCCTTTTTGGCGTTGGAGCTTGGGCAAATATCGCTGGACTTACAAACGGAGGGTGGCCTGGACCGCAGAGAATGTTAGATAAAAATTACCAACCACCTACACTTGGGTCTTCATACTTTGGTATTTCTTACGTGGGTGTACCAGAGGGAGCAGAGCTTAACGCTATGTTCGGCTTTCAAAGGACTGGTTTTAGCAATCATACTGGAGATGAGGGTGTTTTTACTCCTAATGGATTATTATCACCAGGAGCTTCAATAAGATTTAGATCCACAGGAACTATAACTGACCCAACCACAGGAGAAACGCTAGTAGAAGCTGGAGATGTGTCTAAGATATATACAATTGTTACTGCAGATGCTATAAGATCAAGACGCGGGGGTAAATGGAAAAGTAAAGACGACTTAAACGCAATTAACAATAGAACATCTATAGCTATGTTACTTGACGATAATATTATAGAGCCTTGGATGCCTACGGAGGGTGATTGGGATAGACTTAGCGAGGTTTTACCGACTGTAGAGGTTGTAGAGCCTATTTTAGATGAAGACAATAAACTATTATCATCATCAAATCCAGCAATTTTTGAAACACAGCCAAAAGAAAATATAGACCTTAATTTATATTACGAAGCTAGTAATGCTTTCGAAATTACGGATTACACAGTTCCAGTTCCTGCTAAAGTTTTAGATTGGCATAACTGTTTTTCATATGGAAATGGAGTAGAGTCAAACAGAATCAGAGACGACTACAACGCGGTTACCATAGACAAAGGGCCTAAGGTTTCAACTGTGTTAGATGAACCATATTCTGAGGAACGAAGAGGCAGTGGTTTCATATTTTCGCAAATATATAACTCTACATCGGGAATAAATAGATTAAACCAATTTATACAAGCAGAGCCGATTACAAAGGACCTCAATCCTATATATGGAACAATACAAAAGCTACACGCTAGAGACACTGATTTAATATCTTTATGTGAAGACAAATGCTTACGTGTGTTAGCTAATAAGGATGCTTTATACAACGCCGACGGCAATGTTAATTTAACCGGTAATAATGCCGTTTTAGGTCAGGCTATACCCTATGCTGGAGAATTCGGCATATCTAAAAATCCAGAATCTTTTGCATCTTATGGATTTAGAGTTTACTTTACAGATAAAAACAGAGGAGCAGTAATACGTTTGTCCAGAGATGGAATTACTAATATTGCAGAAAAAGGTATGTCAAGCTTCTTTGCTGATAACCTAAGAACATCTACTACAGCTATAGGTAGTTATGATGATGACAAAGATATATACAACCTTACATTAAACAACTTGTCTAACTATTGGCAAAAAAGATTAAGCCTTGATGCTAACTACCAATTAGATCCAGATTGCGAAGACGCTCCTGATAGTTTAGTACCTAGTACAACATTGTCATTTAAAGAAAGTATTGACGGCTGGACAAGCAGAAAAAGTTTTATCCAAGAGTCAGGTATAACTTTAAACAATCTATATTATACTTTTAAATCTGGTCTTATATGGTTGCACGGAGCAAATTCTATTTACAATAATTTTTATGGCGTTCAATATGATAGTTCGTTTAATGTTTTAATAAACGAAATGCCTCAAGTTGTAAAAGGTTTTAGCACTTTAAATTATACAGGTACAGCTTCTAGGGTTATTGAATACGAAGGGCCAAACCAAAAATGGTATTCTATTGCTGAGGTTAATGCTAATCAAATAATACCTATAGGTTCACAAATTAAAAAGCACGGTTGGTATACTAGTTTTATTAGAACCGATCTTGAGGCTGGCGAAATTAAAGAATTTCAAAAGAAAGAAGGTAAGTATTTCAATTACATAAAAGGAACTTTGATTGGATGCGAACCTAATGGGAACGGCATTGGACCTTGTTTAGATTGCGGAGAAGAAACACCTCAGGAATATTTATTAACGGTTACCATTGACGAAACTTGTAGCAGCTCTGGCTCTCCAACCCCTGACACTGATTTTGAAGGATGGTACCAGTGGAATGCTAAAGGTAAAATTTCTTCAATATTAGAAGCAACAACCGCTCAGGACGCTAAATGTATTATAGATGATTTTTACGATTATTTAAGTGGAAATTACAACCAGGTAACTATAAATTATAATCAATTTAAGTATGTGTTTTCAGATGGAATATCCGTAGGGACTCAAATGTACGATAAAGATACTTTGCGGCCTGTAACTGAAGCAGGTGCTTATTTATGGATAAAGCCTATTGTAACTGGGTTGGCTCCAAGCAACCCCTCTTTAGACCCTAACAATGCAGCTCTAATTCCTACCTTTTATTATATAGTTATATGGGGATCAGACGGTATTATTAATTCTGTTACACCATATAATTCTCTTACTGATTGTATAGAGGCTCCAGATAGAATGATAATAGCTCAAGGTGGTATGTCATCAAATGCATACATAAACGGAGTAAGCACGCCTAATCCTTATAACTGGGATTATTCATTTCTCAGTCAATATCACCCTGCAACCAACCAAGAATTGGTATGCCGTGTTAAAGATAATTTAGAGTGGTTAAATGCCGTGCCTAGATATGACTGGAACGGATATGGGGGTAGTTTTCCAAAATACTATTGGTATGGTCCAAACGACTTTGCAGTAGGAACGCAATTATATAGATTCAGCCAAACAAACGGAACGTACTCTCCATATATTTCAACCATTCCTTCTATTGCGGTTTATAAAGCAGATTATGCAAACATGGGGGGTGGAACGATGTACGACGATCAGTTTTTAGATCCTTCTAGTGTAGATGCTAATTTTAAAATACTAAACATAGACGTAAATGGTATAATAACATCTATAACCACATATAATACATTTACAGATTCTTGTTCCGAGGACACTTACGAGCCAATTGAAGGTCAAGACTTTAGATTTATAGCTTCAAAAACAATCTCTCCGCATTTTGGATTGTTTGATGACACTTTAACAGAAGTGAGTACCCCTTATACATTTGCACCCGTGCCTAATTACCCCGCTATAGTTGTGTCTAAAGCGAGCGACAACTATACCTACATGCTAGCAGCTGGTAGGCTCAGTGACCAACCAGTTTATTTATCGACTAACAATGGCGTAAATTGGGTTAGTTTAGGCTTTTCTGCTACTAGATATACCGTACATATCTCCAAGTCTGGTGAAGTTATGATTTTTGAAACCGGAGCAAACGTAATTGAAGTTTCAAATGATTTTGGTACTACTTTCACTACTTTCAACTTAAATAATATAATTACATTAGGTACAAGTATTGCATATATATCTAGATTAGCATTGTCTTCAGGGGGTAAATTCATAACTATAAGTGTATATGCTCTTGGCGTTACTGCAGGAGACAACCCTTATCGTATATTAAAAAGCAGTGATTACGGAAACAGCTTTAGTGATATAACTAACCATGTAGGCTTTCCGTTTACAGGCGCACAGCAAGACGTCAGTATTCAGGATGCTTTAATATCGGGCGATGGTAAATATGAAATATATTTTAATAGCTTAGGAGCATCTAGATATTCTAATGACTACGGTCAGACGTTTTCTGATAAAGCTTACCCGCTATTTGATTGGAATGAATTAGGTCAGATTAGTGAAGACGGTCAATACTTTATGCTAGATTCTACTAGTAGTCCTGGTAGATATTCAACTGATTTTGGTGTTTCTACTTCTCTGGGGTCAATTGCTAATTCTAATACATTTGGTTTAGGAGTAAGCAATTCAGGAGAATTTTCTTTTACTGGAAGCACATCTTCTTCTACTAGCATTAAATATAGCAACAATTTCTTTAATAGTTTTACAGAGGTAAGCGGGGCACCCGGTGTTGCAGCTCCTTACATACTAGTAGACGTAAGTTAAAATAAAATAAAAATACTTTAATAATAAATAAATATGCCAAGTTTTAACAATTATACATTTACAAATATTCAGTATACTATACCAGAAGGAGACAATGTTTCTATATTATACCCAACAGCTCAAATAACAATTGTACCAAATAGCGGGTATACAGCAGCTGCTGCGGATTTTTCATTAGATCCTAGCTTTTCTGACAATGCGGTACAATCTGTTGTTTTTACCCAAGATGGTTTAAACGTACTTTGTACTGTAACCTTTGATACAGGATTTGTAATGCCGTCAGGTAATTACACAATACCATTATGTGTTGTTGGAGAAGGAGGCGTAAGCCTTATTACTATAGGCGGAACAATATCAGCTACTGTGGGGCCAAACATTACAGGAGACGTTACAGAGAACAATACTCCTTATTCGAATTCTGGAAGTTTAGGTGAGGCGGAATTGCTACTTACAAGAACTTACACCGCGGATGCTGGTTTTTCTTTAAACTCTGCAGGGCTTCAGGTTGTTACAGGTAATGCGTCTAATTACAATATAGTTCAAGCGCCTACTTATGATGGGGATGGTAATTTAACAAGTATTAGTTATGCCGTTAATTACATATACCCTAATCAAAGCATTAATGGTGATGTACTGCAGGTTAGGAGAGTTTCAGCAAAAGGAATTTACGTTGCTCCTCAATATATAACATCCTATGGTATTTACAAGCCTTATGCACCTATTTCTGGAATTAATTTTCAGCTTCCAGTTTACGGTGGACAAGGAGCTGTTTTTTCAGCGGAATTAGCTTACAGTGCAACCACTGTTCCTATTGTAACTAACGCAACACTTCCTGAGACCGGGGTTTTAAATATACCTGTATCTATACCAGCTAATACCAGTGGATCTCCTACACCGTTATCTTATACGATAACTTTTTCAGGAAATATTGATCCATCTTTTTCGCAACCAAATCCAATAGTTATTACGCAATACGGGTTGCTACCTAGATTAAATTTTACAGGGACATCAACTCAAGGTATAACAGGTTTTAACGCCGAAGAAATTAAAGTGCCACTATTAACAACTTTTAGCAAAGTAGATGGAGCTTATTCCGATACACCTTCCGTTATTACATTAACAAGAATTTTAACCTCGCCTGCAGGCACTTATTTAGACACCAATACTGGATTCATAGAATCTAATATATCTAACGTTAGGTCTACGGAGATTGAAGTTAGTGGAAGTTATACTAGCGCTAGCAGCATAGACATAATTAATACTACAACAGATAGGGAATTAAGTGTTGGAGATCAATTTAATTTATCTTATCTACAAGACCAAGACGGATATGCTCCTTATAAGTATACTATTACAGCTATTAATGGCCCTCAATATAATTCTCCAGACACTACAGTTACAAATATAAGTATATCTCCTAATATAACGGTAGAAAATGGTACGCAAATTGACGCGTGGGCTAACAACGGTAATTTAATTACTTTTGATAATCAAAATTTTGAAATTGAAAGAATTGCAGATAACTCTATAAAAGTAACTTTTATTTATGATTTACTTAGAACAGGTGTAGCTGACACTACATTTAATTGGAATTTAGATGAAGTTTTTAAAGCAACATCTGTAGCTGCTTGCGATGATATTGTGCCTAATGGAGGCGAAGGAATTGACGACACAGTTATTCAATTAGACCCTGCTGGCGGGATTGTTTGTTTCTTAGTTGATCCTCAAGGTGTACCTGATAAGTTTGAATTAACGCATGGCCTACCAAACCTTAATAACAAAGTTGCCACTTCTGGGATGAATACTTTTGGAAATAATGGTCCTTTTGATAATATATATGGAACTGAAGCGACAAACACAATACCAACTGTAGCTCAAACAACAAGCACTTTGCAATTTATCGGCACGGATAAAGGTACTATAGATACAAGACAGACAGAATTTAATGCAGCTACCGGCGAAACAATTGCGACAATGCAACCTGGTGGCATAGGCACAATTTATAAGCAAGTGTTATGGTGGGAATATACTTCTATAGATTATAACGAAAACCCTATAGCGACACTTAGAGCTACTGGACCAACAGGTACAGTATGGACAGCTTTACGAGTATGTTTCCCTTAATATAAAAATATAAAAATATGGCAAATCTAACAATGACATTTTTAAACCCCTTGCCTGACGGAATTCAAGTAGGGGATATTGCTTGGTACCTAAACACAGCTACAAATGATGAATTTGAAATGGGACCAATAACCGCAATAACAAATAACCCTGTATCTATAACTATAGACTTAACCGCAGGTGTACCTCCGCCAACGTCTAGTGATTTCATTTTTTATGTTGAAGATCCAATTGGACATTTAGGGCAATTAAAAGGATATTACGCCGAAGCGCAATTTAGAAATGATTCAACAATCTATGCTGAACTATTCTCCGTTGGGTCAGAGATATTTGAGAGCAGTAAATAATACGTAATAATAAAATATAAAACTTAATTAAATGGTAGGACAAGTAGTCGGCGGATTAACTAGTATAGCTAGTGGCATAATCGGCAGTAAAAAAAGAAAATCCGAAGCAAGGGCAGCTGCTGCAGAATTAGCTCAAAGAAAAGATCAGTATCAAATGTTAGATACATCTAACGTGTACCAAAACATGGAGAATACCATGGAAGACTTAACCGTTAACCAGCAAGCTGCACAATTTCAATCGGAGCAAGAGCAGCAAGGGCTTTCTAACATAATGGGTAGTATGCAAGGTGCTGCAGGAGGATCCGGCATTGCGGCATTAGCTCAATCATTAGCTGGTCAGCAATCTCAAAATTTAAGAAGAGCATCAGCAGATATTGGTAAACAAGAACAATCTAACCAAATGGCTGAACGAACCCAAGCGGGTAACCTTCAGTTGTATGAAAGGAAAGGGGAGCTAATTTCAAGAGATGCTGAAAAAGATAAAGTGTCAACCTTAATGGGTATGGCTCAACAAAGATCTGCAGCGGCAAATCAAGCAAAACAAGAGGCAACAAATGCTATTGTTGGTGGAATCGGTTCTACAGTCGGGGGCGTCGCTTCTGCTTTATCAGGGATGCCAAGTATGCAAGGAACCCCAGGAGGTGCACTCCTAGGCTCTTAATAAAATATAAACTATGAATCAACAATTAGTAAAAGGAGCTGCTTTAATAGGGCAGAGCAATAGATCCACGTGGAATCAGCATTTCCAAAAAAACCTAAATGCATCTTTAGCGGAAGGAGCTAAAAGACAAATGATCCGTAAAGCTGAGAAAGCTAGAGCCAACGCTAAAACGGCTGGGTATATAGAAAGTTTAAATTCTAATGTAGATACAACAAGCCTGTCCAGTTCTCAACAACGAGCAGTTTCAAATTATCTTACCGATCAGAAAATGCTATACGCAGACGCTGCCAGGAGAATATCTAAACTAGACCCAACTCATCCTGAATACATGGCTGTTCGAGATGAAATGAATGGGGTGCAAATGAATTTTACAAATTTAGCAGGTTCGTTAAATCAATATAAAAAAGACAAAAGCAATTATCTAGAAGATTTCGATAACAGTTTGCTTTCCGCCGGCAACAAAACCAGTACCTATGTAGAGGCTTCTAAAATTTATACTGATGAAGGATTTGTTGGGATTGGAGAAGGTGGCGTGTTAAATTTCTACAATGACACTAAAGGAGAATTCAAAAAATACCAGGATATAGACAAACCTTTCTTAAAAGACACAAAATCAGCGGATAGCATACTCCAACTCAATGAGCAATTATACAGCTCAGGGAAGGAATTAAATGGCGCTAGAAGGAATATGGTACGTCAAAAATTAAATAACATGGTTAGCTCAGGAGGTAGAGATACTTTATTATCCCTAGCTTCTGATGATTTTATAATAGAAGGTGGATTGGGCTTACAAGATCCTACCTTATTCGAAAAAGAAAACGAGGCATTCCTTAAGGAAGCTGTGCTGGACGGCTATATGAACGTGTTAGAGGATTCCGCGTCACAAGGAGCTATTGACAATAGACCTAAAGTCTCAGGAGGTGGTGGTGGTGCCGGCGGCAGAAAAACTTTACAAGAAGAAATACCTGTTGTTAATGATGCTTTTGCTTTTTCTCAAATGAGCACTAATGTTGCCCCTGGAGACAGAGAAGCTAAAACTAGATTACTTGTTCAAGAGATAAATGCAATAGACCCTACTAAGGCAGGTAACTATTATTCTAGAGGGGATTTTTACAACATGTGGCTCGACGGCGTAGGCGAGAACGACAGTGATGAGGCTCGAAGAGTTTTTGGTAACACCTACGGGGATTCCCAAATATTCCTGTTTAATGAAAAAGACCCTGAACGATCTATGCCCATTAAGATGAATACTGATAACCCTCAAGACTTGTATGAGTTTTATTTAAAGAATTCTAATCTTAATACTAGAGCGCAGAATTACCACATCGGGCAATACGACGGTTATAAAAACCAATCTTCAAAACAAAACACCAATCAAAAAAATAATACCGAAAGTTCGGGTGCTTACGATAATCTAAATTAAATGGAAAAACTATATAATCAATTAAATAAAGACGGTAAATACACGAAGACATTTGAAGAGTTTCAAGTGCAATTTGGTACCCCTGAAAAATCTGAAAAATTAT
>Ga0208545_1000963_pt1 | contig 13072 bp, 8 predicted proteins | sample DEB08_DNA_12_FD_185498 | JGI IMG/M metagenome (GOLD analysis project Ga0208545, IMG submission 185498) | Aqueous microbial communities from the Delaware River and Bay under freshwater to marine salinity gradient to study organic matter... | ecosystem: Environmental > Aquatic > Marine > Coastal ... | reverse complement strand
TTATCGCTTCTTCCAATCCTCTTTCACACCTGATGAAAAAGGAACTGTACTTTCTGTAAACCATGATTTTTGGGGTACTTGGGTTACTTATATCGGATACTTTATGTTATATGCGAGTATGATGGGAATTTTCTTTATCGGAAAAACGCGTTTCAAGAATTTGGCAAAATCCTTAGATAAAATTAAGGCCCAAAAAAGTAAGTTAACATTACTACTATTATTATTGAGCTTTTCTATGGGATGGTCACAAAGTATCGATCACCCAAGAACACAAGTTGATTTTGATTCGCTTGTAGTTGCAGATGCTTTTTCAAAAGAACAAGCTGCAAAGTTCGGGTCTTTGGTTATCCAAGATTTGGGTGGACGTATGAAACCTGCGAATACTTTTTCATCGGAATTATTGAGAAAAGTGAGTAAGTCGGATACGTATAAAGGATTGGATTCAAATCAAGTATTGTTGTCTATTCTCAATGCTCCAGTAGTATGGTATAATATCCCCATCATCTATCTAAAACGTGGTAACGACTCTATACGCGCCATAACAGGAGTAGAGGCTAAAGCTAAGTATGCTTCTCTTGGTTCCTTTTTTGATGCTACAGGGGTATATAAACTTTCTTCCCAATTAGAAAGTGCTTATCGAGCTGCAATTCCTAATCAGTTTCAGAAAGACTTTATTGAGGTTGATAAGCGCGTGAATTTGCTTTATTCTGCTTTAGAAGGAAAAGTACTTCGAATTTTTCCTATCCCAGAAGATGAAAATAATAAATGGGTTTCTTTTCCAGAAATCGAAGAAGCCAATTTTAAAGGAACAGATTCTCTTTATGTACGCAATGTTTTGCCGCTATATTTTCAATCGTTACGAGCTGGAAAAGTATCCAATGATTCTCAGCAAGCAACCGAACTATTAGAAAGTTTAACCGGTTTTCAAAAACGATATGGAGCTGAGGTTATGCCTTCTGAAGACCGAATTGCAACTGAGATACTTTATAATAAATACGATATATTCAAAAAACTCTTTAGCTGGTATCTTTATGTTGGATTGCTTTTCTTCATCATTCTGTTGGTTCAAATATTCAAAGACTCTAAAGCCATTCGAGTTAGCATTACCTTCTTCAAAGCTTCCATAGTTTTGTTGTTTTTGTTACATACCGCAGGACTAATTGCACGTTGGTATATTTCGGGACATGCGCCTTGGAGTGATGCCTATGAATCTATGATATACGTTGCCTGGGCAACCATGTTTTTTGGACTTGCATTTGGAAGAAAATCGAACCTTACCATGGCTGCAACTACCTTTGTTGCCGCAATGATTTTGATGATTGCACATTGGAATTGGATGGATCCTGCGATTGCAAACTTACAGCCAGTATTGGATAGTTATTGGCTGATGATTCATGTTGCCGTTATTGTTGGTAGTTATGGACCTTTCGCTTTGAGTATGATTATTGGTATCGTAGCCTTACTCCTCATTCTTTTGACAACAAAGAAGAACAAGGAACGCATGGCTTTGAATATAAAAGAATTGACCATCATCAACGAGCTTTCGCTTACCGTCGGATTGATCATGTTGACCATAGGGAATTTCTTAGGTGGTATGTGGGCCAACGAAAGTTGGGGTCGCTACTGGGGCTGGGACCCCAAAGAAACCTGGGCGCTAATCAGTATCATGATCTATTCCTTTGTGATCCATATGCGACTCATCCCAGCACTGAAAAGCCGTTGGATGTTTAACCTTTCTAGCGTTGTTGCTTTCGGGAGTATTATGATGACCTATTTTGGAGTTAATTTTTACTTATCCGGTTTGCATTCCTATGCTAGTGGAGATAAAATAATCACCCCAGACTTTGTATACTATGCATTGGTGTTTGTGGTTATTCTCGGTGGAGCATCCTACTGGAAATTTAAGAAGATGTACCGATAGTTTAAATCATGGAAGCGAATCAGAAGAATCATTTCTTAGAATTACTATTCGCTACTTTATTGATCAGTACATCGGGAGTCTTAGGGAAATACATTGCCTTGGATCCTCCAGTTATTATCTGGTGCCGCGCTTTTTTGGCATTGGTAGTACTTTACTTTTATTGCCGTTATCAAAAATTGAATCTTAAGATTCTTTCTAGAAAAGACCTACCAACCTTACTCTTAAGTGGTGTTTTTATGGCAGCACATTGGATCACGTATTTTTATGCCTTAAAACTCTCCAATGTAGCTCTAGGAATCTTGTCTTTGTATACATTTCCGATCATAACTGCATTGTTGGAACCTTTGTTCGTTAAATCAAAACTAAGTCTAGTTCAGGTTTTTCTGGGCTTCCTTATTTTGGTAGGTGTTTATGTTTTGGTTCCTGAATTTGATTTAGAAAACGATCAGGTAAAAGGAATTTTGGTTGGTGTTTTTTCTGCGCTCCTATACGCTTTACGATCCCTACTTTTAAAACAGCATGTACAGCGGTATAATGGAACGGTAATCATGTTCCATCAAATGTTTTTAGTGAGTGTTTTGCTTGCACCATTTTTGTTTTATATGGATTTGGCACCGATTCCATCGCAGCTGCCTTACTTGATTTTATTGGCAATCATAACTACGGCAATAGGGCATACACTCTTTGTGAAGAGTTTGCGCTTTTTTGATGTAAGCACAGCCAGTATCATCAGTAGCTTACAACCTATTTTTGGCATTATTTTAGCATATCTTTTTTTGAGTGAAGTTCCAGCAACCAACGTTTATGTTGGAGGAACAATTATTCTTTTCTCCGTAATTGTCGAAAGTTTACGAACTAAAAATAAAAAACAACGATAAAATGAAAATAAGAACCCTGATTTTAAGCTTGCTGTTTGTCAATTTTATTTCTTGCGATAGCAAAGATATTGTAGCGAAAACCGATCTGAGCACATTAGATGAACAACAGCAATTATGGGAATCTAAAGGAATTGATTCTTATTCTTTTATCCAGCGTATTAGCTGTTTTTGTACCCAAGAATATACGCAGCCCAAAGAAGTGGTGGTTCAAAATGGGGTCATTGTTTCGGTTGCAGGAGTAACCTATGATGCTGACATCCACCAATCGATTTTAACGGTAGATGCACGTTTTGATTATATTCGAAAGAGTTTAGAAAGAGATCCGGAAGCATTTTCTGTAGAATATGATGCTACATCAGGATTCCCGACAAGCTTTTATTTCGATTTTAGTTTTATGATTGCAGACGAAGAAATCGGATACACGTTCACCGATTTTACACTACAAGGAACATAATAAAGTCGTTTTTACTTAAAAGCAGCGATAAACTCATCTTCATCTTTACCAGCAACTACAAGCTCTATTGCTTTGCTTACAATTGCCTCAGCATCTGTACTGAAACCAAGTCCAGTTACTAAACGTCTCAAAAGGCTTTTTTCTCCTTCATCAGCAATGTTGTCTGCATATACCATACGTGTTAGATCGTATAAGCGTTCAAGTCTGCTTTGTGTATTGGTAGGTGGGTTGATTTTATACTTATCAACGTTTTTAAGAATGTTCTGATACTCCTCTTCTTCTACTTCAAGGTTGATTGCTGTACGATTTAAGAAGGCTTGTTCTTCATCGGTTATGATTCCATCAGATAGCGCTACACGGACGATAGCAGCAAAATGATCACGGTTTCTGTTTTTAAAACCAGAAGAATAAATATCAGATATAGACATAGTATAAATTTTGATCAAATATAAAAAATAGCCCAAGGCTATCCTATTGGGAAATTACTTTTTTTATCGTAAAAGTCATTATGTGTTATTTGCTAGAACTTTGCTCAAAGCAATACTGAAAATGAGTCTTTAAGGTTCTGTTTGATAATCCTTTTTTCTTTTTCGACCATTTGTGAATATCGGACTGTAGCGTATTCAATAATGCTTTTATTTCTGGATGTAGTTTTTCTTCATCCATTAAACTCTTTATTTGACTAATGAAGTGGAGTTGAAGCGCCCGTTCGAAAGAGTCGGGTCGGACTCGGGATTCAAAAACATGGCTAAACAGCGTTTGCAGAAGTTCATCTACTGTCAATCCATTTCCGACAAGCGTCTGGCTTGTTGACAGCATTTTATTTAGCTTTTTTTCTGAAAGAAACCTGTTGAGAGCAGAACGTTGCAAGTTTTGAATGGTTATTAAACTCCCTTCGCTTTTAATGTTAGAAACCAATTGGGAATCCATCAACCAATTCGGTGTATTCCATAATTCTCGATTCAAAAAGCTTAGCGCCGCTATTTGAGTAGCTTTTGGAGTATTGACGTAGGTGGTAATTCCTTTTTGATTGGTGTTGTGCAAGGTTTCATTAACGCCTCCAACGATACTGTGCACATGATAAATATACCTTCGGTATACACTAACCATTTCACCATAAAGTTCTTCTAGATCATCATAATTATCTCCTTCAGCTAAAGTCCATTGCGGAAGGTTTTTGGCTACTATTTTAAGATTTTTTAATCCATAACCACTAGCTTTTATAGGATCATCTCCTATGTTCTCTGTTTGAGCATTTGGATCGTTTCCTCGGCCTCCAAACATATACATTGGATCTAAAGATTTTGCATCCACAAAAGCTTTCAAGGTTTTCGTTTCTTCTTCAAGGCTTTTCGATTCGTAATGACGGTAACCCCATTCTATTGCATAATCGTCATAAGGCCCAAGTTGACGAACAAAACGGATGTTTTCGTCTCCGGGTTGAGCTATATAATTGTATCGGGCATAATCCATGATAGTAGTAGCAATACCCATTTTTTGAGTAAACGTACCCGAACGTAAAGAATCAACAGGATAGGCAGCGCTAGCTTTCATGTTGTGGGGTAAGCCTAAGGCGTGACCGATTTCATGTGAAATCACTCTACGCATCATTTCTCCAATTTCTTTTTCGGGTGTATCGAGAGTTCGAGCTTTTGGGTTTGCAGCAGCAGTTTCAAGTAAATACCGATTGCGGTAGGAGCGGAGGTGGTTGTGGTACCAGATGATATCACTTTCAATAATCTCACCAGTTCTTGGATCAGAAACACTAGGGCCAACTGCATTTCGTGTGGTCGATGCAACATAGCGTACGGTAGAATATCGAATATCTTCTGGACTAAAGTCTGGATCCTCTTCTACAGTTGGAGACTCTTTGGCCTGTATAGCATTTTTAAAACCTGCTTTTTCAAAGGCAGTATTCCAGTCTTCAATTCCTTGTATGAAAAATGGTCGCCACTTTGTTGGCGTTGCTGGGTCTAAATAATAAACAATAGGTTTTATCGGTTCGACCAATTCTCCTCGCATATAGGCTTCCGTATCTTTTGGTTCTAAACGCCATCTTCGAATTAATTCTATTTCATCTGCCTTCAACGCTTGGGAACTATAATCTACTTTTTTAAGCGAAAACCATCCTACTCTTCGATCGCTGTACCGAACTTTCATTTGATCTTCAGGTAAAGCAATGAACGAATGATTGATTTGAAAACTAAAGGTTTTACTTGGGTTTGCTCTTGGTGCCTTTGATGCGCTAAAGGTTAACGTATGAAGGATTTCTGTGTTCTTCGGAAAACTTTTGGCACTATCAATCAGGCTTCTTTTTTTGTCAGCACTACCGATTTTATAATTTTCTTTTTGACTTTTTCGAATGATATTGAACCCAGGAGAATCATTCATATAGTGATCACTCACGTCAATTAAAAACCGATTTTCTTCTTTGTTCTTGATGTCAAAGGCAGCTACAATGGGTTGAAAATTATTCTCAGCTACACTAAGACTAATTGGGTCTTCTGGCGAAGCTACGTTACTGTAAGAAATTTGTTTCCAAATAATTTTCTTTCCTTTTTTAGTGAAACGGATGACTTGCTGAGCTGTTTTAGAACCTGCATTCGTGTACGGTGAATAATTGGCGGGTAATTGAGCAATTCGGGTTACAACCAACAGGTCTTTATCTAAAAGTGTGCTGTCAATTTCAAAGTATAATTTATTTTCTTCATCCAAATAGGTAGTAATTAACCCTTTGTGTTGGGTCATTTTTTGAGTTAAAGAATCTATACTTTTTGGAGTTTTGCTTTTACTGTTTTTATTACTTTTCTTCTGGGCTTGAATTCCAAAAGAGCAGAGTAGAGCAAAGATTAATATACGTAACTTCATGATTTAGATTTTAGTAAAGCTAAAAAAAGCAGTTGATTAAATCTATAATCACTTAGAAATATTATACGCTTTATTCTCTTAGAGCCGAAAGTTCAAACCAACGTTCGGTTTTTTCCTCTAATTCTTGTCCTAGTTTACCGAGTGTTATGGAGAGTTCTTCAATATCTTGTGGTTCGAGTGATTCAGTTGAAAAACGATTTTGAATTTCCTCTTTTTTCGTTTCAATTTTTTCAATTTCTCGTTCCAGTTTTTTGAACTCTTTTTGCTGCTCAAATGTTAGAGCCGCTTTCTTAGGACTTTCTTTCCATTCTTTTTTCACTTTCTTTTCAGGTACAGCAGTTGTCTTTTTTTCGACGACTTGAGAATCTTCGTATACACGATAATCAGAATAGTTTCCTGGAAAATCTTCAATTACTCCATCGCCTTGGAAAACAAATAGATGGTCTACAATTTTATCCATAAAGTATCGATCATGCGATACAACTAATAAGCAACCCGGGAAATCGAGTAAGAAACTTTCTAGAACATTCAAGGTTACAATATCCAGGTCATTGGTTGGTTCATCGAGGATAAGGAAGTTTGGATTTTGTATTAAAACCGTACAGAGGTACAAACGCTTGCGTTCTCCACCACTCAGTTTCTCGACAAAGTCATATTGTTTTTTTCGATCAAATAAAAACCGCTCGAGAAGTTGTTGTGCTGAAATTTTACGCCCTTTTTTAAGGGGAATAAAATCGCCATACTCGCGAATCACATCTATTACTTTTTGTCCCTCTTTGACATTGATTCCTTTCTGAGTGTAGTAACCAAATTTCAGGGTTTCTCCCCAAACAATTTTACCTGCATCGGGCGTATCATTTGATGTCAATAAATTCAGAAAGGTAGATTTCCCAGTTCCATTTTTACCTATAATACCGATGCGGTCATTACGTTGAAACATATAGTCGAATTGATCTAAAATAATCTTGTCGCCAAATGCTTTTTGCACCTTGTGCATTTCAATCATTTTACTACCTAAACGCTCCATGTTGATCTCCAATTGCACTTGGTGTTCGTTGCGTCGTTGACCAGCTTTTTCTTTTATTTCCTTGAAATCTTCAATTCTAGATTTAGATTTTGTCGTTCTGGCTTTGGGTTGGCGACGCATCCAATCCAATTCTTTTTTGAAATGGAGTTTGGTTTTATGTGCTTCAACGGTTTCTTGAGCTAAGCGTGCTTCTCTTTTTTCTAGGTAATAGGAATAGTTCCCTTTGTAGGTATATAGGTCGCCTTCGTCTAATTCAATGATTTCGTTGCATACACGTTCCAAGAAATACCGATCGTGGGTAACCATTAAAAGAGTGACTTTTTCTTTAGCAAAATATTCTTCCAACCATTCGATCATCTCGAGGTCTAAATGGTTGGTAGGCTCATCTAAGATGATTAGTTCGGGTTGCATAAGAAGTGCGTTACAGAGTGCAATTCTCTTTTTTTGACCTCCAGAAAGGCTTCCAACTACCGCGCTTAAATCACTTAATTTAAGTTTAAATAAAATTTGTTTGTATTGGTTTTCAAAGTCCCAAGCCTGATTTTGATCCATAGCCTCAAATGCCTTTTGATAGGCATCTTGATCATCCGGATTTTCTAGAGCACGCTCATAGTTTGCAATAACCTTGAGGGTAGGATTGTCGGCTTGTAAAATGCTTTCTTCTACGGTAAGCTTAGCATCTAGTTTGGGTTCTTGAGCCAAATAAGCAACCCGAGTTCCTTTTCGGTATACAACATTGCCTTCATCGGGGGTGTCTTCACCAGCAATGATGTTTAGAATTGAGGTCTTCCCACTCCCGTTTTTAGCGATTAGTGCAATCTTTTGGCCTTTGTTTATTCCAAAAGACAGGGGCTTAAAAATAATTTTTTCGCCATACGATTTTGAAATGTCTTCAACGGAGAGTAAATTCATAGGAATTGGATTCTTTTTTCAGAGCACAAAAATACACATTCATTAGTTGGAAGTTTCTTTATTTAAAACATTAATTGCTTAAATGCATTTTGACCTGCTACAATTGTTGAAATACTAATTTTGCTATGTGGTTTTTTAGCGTTTTGTCGTATTTTACGACTACTTTTAAAATAAATACATATTACATAAATGTTTACCGTTCAATTTAAATTTATTGATTTGAAAAATCTATTCCTCTTACTTTCGTCTGTTCTGTTATTATTTCATGCCTGTTCAAAATCTGATCCCAATATTACCGCGGTTGAGGACGATTCACTGTTTGATGTTTCTGTTGGTTCAAGTGTTATCCCCTACATTCAGGTAACAACACAAAATGTGATCCAGAATGAACCGAAAATCCCAGGGCTAATGCATGTTTATGTTGAAGAATCGTTAGTGTTCTCCTCAACTATTGGAATCGAATATCGAGGCTCTACCTCGTACCGTTTGTCTGATAAAAAGTCATATGGAATAGAACTTTGGGACGAAGTAAATGAAGGGTACGATGCTGAAGTATTGGGTTTCCCAGAAGAAGAAGATTGGATTTTTATGGGGCATGTATTTCGTGCTTCAAACAATACCATTTTCGATCCGAGTCTAATGCATCATTATTTGGGGTATCAACTTTATCGGTCCATGGGTAATTACGCCAGTCGAAGTCGTTATATGGAATTGGAAATTAATAGTTTCTATAAAGGGGTATATGTCTTTATGGAAAAACTGAAACGCGATTCCAATCGAATAGATGTCAATAAATTAAAAGCTACTGAGAACGAAGGTGAAGATTTAACGGGTGGATATATTCTTAAGATTGATAAAACTGCTGGTGGTGATGTCGCTCCAAACGAGCCTTTGGCATATTATGAAAACAATTGGGATGATGATGCACGGTACTCTGAAGCGCTAAGTTTTAGATCACAATATGATATTTTCGGGAATATCCTCACCAATGAACCCTTTGGACCTCCCAACCATTCAGAGCAATACTTAGAAACGTATTTTCTTTATGAGCACCCTAAGAATGATGATATAACGACCGAACAAAAAAATTACATTCAGAATTATATTAACGACTTCGAAACGGCGCTATTGGCTGATGATTTTTCAAGTTCAGAAAGAACATACACTGACTTTATAGACCTCAATAGTTTTGTAGATTATTTTATACTGAACGAATTAACAGGAAATATCGATGCCTACCGCCTGAGTACCTATATGCATAAAGAAAAATCGGAGCCGTTGCGTATGGGGCCAGTTTGGGATTTGAATATTGGATACAATAGACAAGATCGAGTACCTACAACCGATTGGATCGCTAATTATAATCAATATGTTTCTAGAGATGCTTGGATGGTTCCTTTTTGGTGGCCTCGCTTATTAGAAGACCCAGTGTTTCAATCCGCGTTGCAAAATCGATGGAATGAACTTCGTGTGAGTACTTTAAGTACTGCAACTGTCCTTGGATTAGTTAATACAACGTCTGAGTTTTTAATGTCCAATGGAGCAATTGAAAGGAATTATACTAAATGGAGTGGTATATCAGTTGATTACCCAAATGCAATAAATGATCTTGAACGCTATTTAGAAGATCGTTTGAGTTGGATGGATGCAACTATTGGGGCTTTTTAAATGAAACATATACTTAACTTTGGTTATATACAAATACGAAATCATGTATTGATAACGTAATAAAAAGCATTAATTTATTAAACTCGCTACTAATTAATGGATTAACAAAAGTTTTGCGTAAATTTGCAAAACAATAATTGATTATAATATATAATATGGATTACAGATCTGGTTGCCCCATCTCAAATTTAGTAGATCTTGTCGGCGATAAATGGTCACTTTTAATTATTCGTGACTTCTTTCTTGACAGAAACACCTTCAAACAGTTCATGGAATCTCCAGAAGCTATTGCTACTAATATTTTAACAGATCGTCTAAAATCATTAAAATCAAAAGGTATTATTGATTTTGCCTTTGCTCCGAATAACAAGAAAACAAAGTACTATTACCTAACTGATATGGGTATTGATTTATATCCTGTTATTTACGAAATGGCTATGTGGAGTAGACGTAACCTTGACAAAGAATTTAACGAAGTTGCAACCGATTGGTTTACAGACAACATCGATAAAGAAGGTCATGAAGTAAAAGCAAAATCAGTTGAGGAATACAAAGTAATTCGTCAAGATTTGTTTGAACTAGTACAAGCTTAAACTATTGCCTAAGCTTGTCTTTAACTAGTCAAATTTCCATTTATTATTTACTTTTCTTAAGCCAATCTAAACATTGATCAAAGTCATCGAACAACTGATCTTTAGAAACTAGATCGGGAATGATATCGATGCGCTCCATCATGTACTTGGGCTGTTTAGCTGCTCCAACCAACAGTACATTTTTATCTTGCTGGCGTAAATCCAATATCACAGATTCTAGTGCATATAGTCCCGACTGATCGATGTATGGAACCTTATCGAGTCGAATCACTAGCGTTGTTGAGCTATCTGGTATTTGTTTCGCAGTTTCAGTAAATTTTGAGGTTGAACCAAAGAATAATGGTCCATTGATGTGTTTTATAAACACTTCTTGCTTCATGTTTTTTGGTAAGTCTTTTTCATCTTCCCATGATTCCTCTTTTTTGAGGGCAACAATATTCAAGCTTTCACTGGTCAAATCTCCAATTTTTTTCATGAACATAAGAGAAGCGATAACCAAACCAATTCCTACAGCAAATACTAAATTCCAAACTGTTGAAAGAATCAGAACAACGATCAATATTAGAACTTCATCACGTGGCATGGCTGGGATAGCTTTTAGCCCTTTGTAATCCATTACACCAATTCCTACGGTAATTAAAATTCCTGCTAGAACAGCTGCTGGTATTTGTGAGGCAATTGGACCAAGTGCTAATAAGATAACAAGTAAAAGGAGTCCAGAAATCATTCCTGAAAGTCTTGTCTTACCTCCCGCATTGATGTTTACTACGGTTCTGATGGTAGCTCCAGCTCCAGGTAAGCCTCCGAATATAGCTCCAATACTATTTCCAATTCCCTGCCCAATAAGCTCTTTGTTCGGCTTGTGTACCGTTTTGGTCATGTTATCCGATACTACTGAAGTTAGCAGTGAATCAATAGCTCCAAGAAATGCTAGGGTAATGGCTGTAAAGATGTAGGTGCTCAGTGTACCCATTCCAAGACTACCGAAAAGGGATAAGTTTGGAAGCGGCAAGCCCGACGGAATTGCAGCAATGGGACGGTAATCCAAACCAAAGCCAATGGCGATACCCGACACTACAAAGAGCGCCACCAGTGTACTCGGCACTTTGGTTGTGATGCGTTTAAATCCAAAGATGATTAAAATGGTAAAAAACGCTAAAAGGACCTCTAGATAATTTATATCACGGAATATTTTAGGTACTGATTTTATGGTGCCAATAACTCCCGATGCATTCTTCCCAGCCAATGTTTTAGCTTCAGTAAGTATATCTTCTTCTGTTATTTTTTGTGCTCGATCGATGGTTGTTTTGAAATCTTCAAGAACAAGGATACCTTCTTTCATTTCATCCTTTAGAATGTTTTCTAAAATAATTTCTTCCGCCTGAGGCTTGAACTGGGTAACATAGTTTACATCTTCCTTGGGATAATATCCAAAAGAAGGTGGAATTTGTGTAACTAGGATGATCACCCCAATAGCGGTCATAAAACCTGAGACTACCGGGTAGGGGATGTATCGTATGTATTTACCAATTCCCAACATACCGAGGGCAACTTGAAATAAACCTGCTAAAAAGAAAACGCATAGGATCGTAGGGAGCGCCTTTTCAACATTTCCATCGAAATTTGAAATGATTTCTGCAATAAAAACCATACTTACGGCAGTCATTGGAGCTGTTGGGCCTGAAATTTGAGTGGAAGTACCTCCTAACAATGCAGCGAAAAAACTCAAGAAAATGGCTCCGTAGAGTCCAGCACTTGGGCCTAATCCTGAACTAACTCCAAAGGCTAGAGCAAGAGGTAAAGCAACAATTCCGGCAGTTAATCCGCCAAATAAATCTCCACGAATATGTTTAAAATCAAATTTCAGAAGCTCTTTCATATATCTAAGTGTTTTGTTAAAGCAAAGATTGTTTTTTTTTTCAGATTTCAAAGAAAAATAACTGCATTAAATTCATGTTGCTTAATGCAATTATTTGGTGTTTGATTGTCTAATTAAAAAATCATGTGTATTAATTAATGTATTCTTTTTCTTTTTTAATTGTAACGGTTGTTGGATCCATTAAAATTGCTGCATGTCCTAATGTCTTAGGAAGTTCATAGCTATAGAAATATTTCAGAGTTTCTATTTTTCCAATATAAAACTCATCAGATAAAGGTGCATTTGCATCATTTAGGTTGTCCTGTGCTTTAGTAGCTATTTCAAGCCAAGTCCATCCAATAATAATGAGGCTAAAAAATTCCATGAAAATACTTGCATCTGCTAAATAACGCTCAAAATCACCCTTCATAGCATGAGGCATAAGTTTTTGCAGAATCGTTTGAGTTAACTCTAATTTTTCGCTTAAAATAGCTGCATAGGGTTGCAATGTCTCGTGTTTTTTAGAAGCCTCTATTGTTTCCAAGATTTCGGCAGATAACAAAGCAAGCCCTGAGCCATTGCCCATTGTAATTTTACGGCCCAATAAATCTTGGGATTGAATTCCAGTAGTTCCTTCGTATATAGCAGAAATTCGGATGTCTCTATAGTATTGTTGTAAGATGAAGTCTGCACAAAAACCATAACCACCTAATACTTGTAAACCATTATTTACGGCATAACTTCCTGCTTCAGATGGGTACGTCTTCACTACTGGAATTATCATTTCAAGCAGGGTGTTGTACTTGTTTTTTTCTTCAGGTGATGAGGCAGTGACCTCTAAGTCGTAATATTTTGCAGCACGCAGTACAAGACTCATGGAGCCTTCTACTACA
>Ga0208545_1000962_pt1 | contig 13080 bp, 17 predicted proteins | sample DEB08_DNA_12_FD_185498 | JGI IMG/M metagenome (GOLD analysis project Ga0208545, IMG submission 185498) | Aqueous microbial communities from the Delaware River and Bay under freshwater to marine salinity gradient to study organic matter... | ecosystem: Environmental > Aquatic > Marine > Coastal ... | reverse complement strand
AACTTACTCGCTAACTCACCAGATAGATCAGCGTCTATTTCTTCGTTAGTGTGATAAAACTTTGGTGTCTTATTAAACAATGACTTCTTAGCTACGAAGAATTTACCTGTTTCAGGGTGTGGTCCCGCGAAGATAGCTGGTGCTCCGTCCCACTTGACTGTTACATTTAGTTTACTACCTGAACCACCTTTGAACATATCTCTCAATGATTGTAGAAACTCTATAGCACTTCTACCACCAGCTATACCGAAGTTTAGAATCTCATCTTCAAGATGTTCTAAGTGTAGATTTTTACCGGCAGCTTCTGTTAGAAATTCCATTTATTTACCTTTCAAAGCTTCTTTAAATTGTTTAGAGAATGTAGCTAAAAAACTAGGTGCTGATGTGAAGTTACCTTTGTATCTCAATGTTACATCACATACAGGTGTTGATCCAATTGATAAAATCATGTGTAACATTGCCGCTGTAGACCCTTTATCAAACGCTTGTGTTTTATTTTTATCTAACTTCATTGATGGTTTACCTGTTTTAAATAACTCATCAACTTTAGTAGTCATTGTATCAACATCTTGATAATCACCTGATTCTATAACTAGACCACTCTTTAACATTCTACCTATACCTGTAACTAAAGCGAAATCAAAATTTACTTTCTGTAATTCTTTTAATTCTGTTTTCAATATCAATCTGATTAGTGTATCAGCGAATAAGTCAGCGTTCTTTTCTATAACATCAGATATAGGTTTAAATATTGATTTATTTTTCTTTAACTGATAATTAATTAGATCATTTGGTAAAGCTGTAACAAAAGGTTTCCAGTTACTTGTACTTAAATTCTTAGCATTCTTACCTAGTTTATCCATCAAATCTTTTCTTATCCATGGATTACCATCTTTATCTACAGCTATCTTAGGTCGTGCTAATTGAAATCTTTGAGCAGTCTTTACAACACCACTGTAAAATAAATAAGCAGCGTCATCTAAATCTTTTCTGACTTTATCAAATTTTTTACCTTCTAATAGTGTACTAAATCCTTTATTGATTAATGTTGGATCACCTGTCGTACCAGATTTCTTTTTCTTTAATGATATACCAATATAGTTATCACCTTTCTTCATAATAAAATCAGATGCATTGAAATCTTTCATACCATATTTTGTAACTTGAAATTGTTTAACATCATCACTCCAAGCTTTACCTGTTAAATATACTTTGTCAACACCTTTCCAACCACCTTTCTTAGCGATCACTTCTGCTGCTGAGATAGCTTGAACTAAATTACTATAATCATTTTCTAACGCTTGTTCTTCTAGTGATGTATATCCTATAACTTTACCTGTCTTAATAACTTTTTTAACTTCTTCTATTAAAGCATCTAAGTCTTCTAGTGTTTCAACTGTTGGTATTGAAGACATTGTAGTTAGTGCTGCTGTCATTAACTCGTTTGGATCAGCTGTCGCTCCACCACCTCGTTTAGTGTCAGGTCTAGTTGTCACATATATTTTTCTATCTATGTCTTTATGTCTGAAAGCGAAATCTTTTGTTGATCTTGAAGATGTAGGACTTTCTAATGATAAGTCTTCGTCACTACCAATAATATCATTAGATAATGTAGTAAACTTAACTCTCTCATTAGGTTTGAGTATTATTTGTACTCCGATCTTCTTACTGTTTGTGAATCCTTTTCTTTGATCTAATGATACTTCACCATTAATAGAACCGATTTGTTTATCGATATCAGCTACAACATCAACAGCAAAATCTTTTTCGTCAGCACCATCATACTCTAATGATTCAACCATTTCTAGTGTTAAATCAGGTTCGATACTACTATTTTTTGATAGACGATATAGTTCGTCAGCTATTCTTTTACCGAATGCTGTATCTGAAGGATAATGTGCTCCAGCTACCATTCTACTATCGGCTATTCTTTGACCGATATCTAATATGTTTTTTCTATGTTCTAATGGAGCTTGATCTGCTACTAATAATGAGATTAATCTACCTGATGAAGCGTGTCCAGACGGATAAGCTGGTGTGTCAGCTGTTTCTAATGGAAATGCGTCTAATGGTAGAGTCAATTCTTTAGCTAATTCAGCTGGTCTTATTCTATTATAGTGTCTTTTAAGAGATAATATGATACTACCTCGTTGATAATCTAACTCTTTAATTCTATCCCATTCAACTTCTATACCGAAATCTTCTAAGTAATCTTTGAAAGGTTTAATGACTTTCTTATCATACATAGTCATTTCTGTTTTCCACACTTTTCTTTTACTACCCAATGACATAAGGTATCGTAATTCGTTATGTGTTTCAGTAGAACTGTTTTTAGGTGGTGGGTAACCTTGCCATTCTTCAAGATCAAAATCCTCGAACGCCGGATAGGGTCGAGCTAATTTTTTTAATCTTTTATTGTTGTATTTACCTTTGTGTCCTAATTTATCTAAACTGTCTACGGATTCTTCGTTTAATTGAGAGAATGTCTTCATAGGTAGTATTTATGTCAATACTATTTTTGAATTCTGTGCTTACTTAGGAACTTTTCTATCTTTGCGATAGACTCGACTAATTCTTCTTGTTTCTCTTTATTTTGGTGGGATTTTTTAAGAACAATTAGTTCTTTTTTGAGCTCAACTTTCTTAGAGAGTAAGTCCATTAAAGACTTACTCTTAATAGTACCTTGATCTTGACTATGAGTTGAGGATTTCATTGAGTTGATTAATTGTATCATCTGCCGTAGTATGTAGTATTCCTATACCACCAGCATCTCTGAAACATTTTACATTCTTTTCTCTATCGTCAATCAATACTGATTTTCTGTGAGCGAAAGCTGCTTTCTGACTACCTTTGAATGTAGGTATAATAATCAGATTGTTTGTAAAATGTCTTTGGATCCATTCTATTTTATCTTGTACAACTATAGTTCTATTAACAGTACCTGCAGCAGTCAAAATTTCTGTATGAATACCAGAGTTCATAGTCCAGTCAACGAGTTTCCACGCATCAGGTAGAGGCTCCAACTTTCTAAAAAGATGTCTAGCCGTAAGTTCTCTCTTGTTTTCATCATAGATGTCACTCATTCCTTTTAGATCAACTTTGTGACCTAACATATCTTCTAAACCTCTTTCGAAGTTCGCGAGAACTCCGTCCATGTCTAAAAATATTTTCGTTATTTTTTTATCATTTTCCATACTGTTAGTATAACAAAAGTGTACCTGCGGTATCAATCATATTTTAAACCTTCTGTTTTTTCAGAACTAATTCTTTTACCTGTAGTTGTTTGATCCATTACTGGTCCAATATCAACTAATTCATCTTGAGCTGACTGTTCACAATCATATAATCTCATCTTTGATCTATCGACACCCAATACGAATCTCTTATGATAACCAGGATCATTGTATCTATTCTTTAATTGTTTTACCATTACTTGATCAAGTTCTTGCATATCTTCTGTAGATATCAAAGCGAACATAAAGTCTGCTGTTGCAGGTAATCCGAATGATTCAGAAGTATCTTCAAGACCTACATCTGTAGATACAAAACCTGTTCTGTTTGTTTGTGTTGCTGACATAATCGGAACATCAAACTCAACTGCTAACCCTCTGAGTTCTTCTGCTATACTCTTAACATAAGTGTAAGTATTAACATTACTACCAGGTCTTACTCTGAATGATGCACATATATTCAAGTAATCAATAAAGATAACATCAGGTTTGAAGTCTCTTTTTAAATCAAGTTCTTGTAATAAATGTCTGAAATGACCACTATGTGCTGTTGCTGTCGGATATTCTTTGATGATCAATTTACCTTTAGTCTTTTCTCTGACTCTAGTAATCTTTTTCTCATACATCATCTTTGGTAGATCACCTAGATCATTCAATGATATGTCAAGTAAGTTCGCGTCGATTCTCTCCGCGATCTTTTCTTCTGCCATTTCCATTGTGATATACAAAACATTCTTACCTTGTAATAAAGATGATGATGCACAATGACACATGAATAGAGATTTACCAACACCAGTACCTGCCATACAGATATTCAATGTCTTATTCGGAAGACCACCTTTAGTGATCTTGTTCATAAGGTCTAAATCAAAAGGTATTCTTTCTTCTTCTCTATGCATGAACTCATATCTTGAATCCCAATCTTCAATGAAGTCATGACCTATATTACTGTCAAAAGAAACAGATAATGCTTCTCTGAGTATATCAGGTATCTCACCTTGTGCACCTTCTTTGTCTTGTATGATTGAGATAGAACTCATTACACCATTGTATACTGCTCGATCTTTACACCACTTTTCAGTAGAATCAATTAACCATTCATCAGGTGTTTGTGTCGTGTCTTCTTTGATTTCACGAATCAGAACCATTGTATCTGATATAAGTTGTTGATCAACACCTTCGATCTCATCAATATCAATGATGAGAGCTTCAGTTGTCGGTGGTGTCTGATATTTTAGAAAGTATTCTCTAATTTGTTTATAGAGAAATTCTTCATCTCTTTCTTGAAAGAACTCACTCTTAATGTAAGGTAATGTCTTTCTTATGAAAGGTTCATTCTGTATCAGATTCTTGAGTATCGTCTGTTCTAGTCTGGTTGCCATATTTATATTCTTGTTTCGCTGCTTCGTCTAATTGATCAAGTACTTCTTGAGTAAAATACTTCTCTGGATTGTTATTAATAGTTTTACCAAATTGTGTTGTACCATCAGGTAATTCTACTCTTGTTGATGATTGTTTAAAGATACCATACTTGATTGCTAGTTCTAGTAATCCATAGTATCTATCTAAACCTGTATCGTATGATAACATTACATCAACCATTTTGTTCTCAACTGTAAGTCTTGATTTCTCATTCTTACAATGAACAATATTTCCAATAACATCTTTACCGTCTTTCTCTTTCTTCTTAGACAAAAAGATAATTGATGATGCTGCGTACTTAAGACCTGATCCACCACCCATTACTTTCTTCGCGAACAATCCCATTTCATCATAAGTATGATTCGTTACGATTAATGGAACACCTGCTTTACCTAACTTAAGAGTCAATACTCTAAAAGCACCTTTAACTAATTGTGCTCTCGTCATATCTTTAGTCTCTGCTCCAGACGCTGTGTCTTCAATCTCTTTAGTTGTTGATAACATACCAAGTGAATCAAGTACAAAACACATCTTCATGTCTGTCTTGTCTTTCATATATTGATCAAGAATCTTAATAGATTGAGTTCTGAACTCTTGAATTGTTGTTACAGGTACAATCACGATTCTTGAAGAATCAATTCCTCTTTCCTCGATCATGTCTTTTGTGATTGCACTTTCAGACTCAAAATAGATAACTGCCGAATCCGGATTATCATCTAAGAATCTTTTACACATTCCAAGTGCGAAGAATGTTTTACCTGTTGCTGATTCACCTGCTAACGCTGTGATCTTATTACTAGGTAATCCATCATATATTGAACCAGATAAGAGAGCGTTAAAGATATACGAACCTGTATCAATGTAACCACTGACATCTGCAGCTTGTACTCCGTCTTCTACAATAGAAGCGAACTCATTACCTGTTGTTTTTACTAAGTTTTTCAAATAACTCATTATTTATCTCCATAATTTAACTGTTTCTTTCTTTTCTTCTCATAGCTTTCAAACTATTATCATAATCTATATGTTGTCTAATCTCTTTTTTCCAAGATTGTATTTCCATGTAAACAAGACCCAATAAGAACCATGTTACAAAATGAAAAGACAAGAAGATTAATTGAATTTCAGTCATATATCTATTATACTACCGAACTTGTATCTGTCAAGTTTTTCATAGTCCTACCCAAAAAATGAATCAAGTGTACTAACAGGTTCTGTTGTCCACCCGATCTTATCTAATATTACACCTAGAGGTTCGACAAAAGATTTTTGAAATTGTGTATCGTAATCAATATACGGTTCTAGTTCGAACTCTTTAGGTAACGCTGAAACAAAAGAAATAACATTCTCATTCATTATATTAGGTAGTTTCATATAACAAAACTTAACTTTCTCACCATTCTGTATCACAGGATATTTCTTGTCTATATTGTATTTATATAAAAAGTTATTGTAAAGTAATGATCCTCTTACATGAATCGGTGTACCCTTGTTATAGATAGAAGCCGCGTTGTAATATTTTTTGACATTTTGAACACCACGAGGAAATGATATTTCTTCTATCGGTAATTTGTTGAATTCATTTCTTGAATTAGTAATAAAATCCCATACATCATTTTCAGTTCCATTCATTAATGTACGAATACCTTCTTCTAGTTTCTTTCTACACCACATCGGTGTTGAAGACTTCGCTGTCTCGATACCCATCATTTTTAGTTTCGGTGTTTTGAATCTTACACCTTCTGAATCATGTACATTGAGAATATATCTTTTCTTTGCTGTCCATATACCTTTGTCTGCTATGACTTCTCTACCCATTTCCATTTTATTCTGATACGCGTTTGTATAAGAAGCTAGTTCTTCGTAGTTAGAATTAATCATAGGTTCTATTTTTTCTTTCGCGATAGTGTCAAGAAACTCTACAGGATTCTTCGGATTGACTCTATCAACTAAATCTTCAAATGTTACATAGATTGAATCTGTATCAATCGCGACAACATAATCTTTATCAGTCTCAAGTAATTTATTAAGAAACTTGTTAACAGCTCTTTCTACCCACTTGATACTTAACTGACCTGATGTTGTAATACCTTCAGCGATCTCTCTGTTGAAGTATCTGAAATACTGATTACCTAGAGCTCCATAACAACTATTAAGTGAAATCTTTCTTACCATTTGATTGTTATTGTATTTAACAATCGCGTATTCACATTCTTTTCTTTTAACTAAATCATTCTTGTCGATTGTTTCTAGTTCTATCTGTTTGTCAATCATCTTTCTTTTGAACAAGACTCTTTGATCATACATTTCTTCTAAGAGTTCAGGTAGAAATCCTTGTTTATCAGTTCTAAACAAAGCACCATTCGGTGTGACTGTTGTTTCAGTTAACATACTGAGATCAACTTCACCTTCTAGTAATTTATTTACATTGATTTCTTGATTGAATATTTTCTTTTGATAAGTGTCCGGACTCATATTGTATTGCATGATCAAATGAGGATATAGACTGTTTAAGTCAAAAGACATTACCCATTTGTGTTGTCCGACTTGAGGTTCTTTTACATACGCTCCAATGATTCGTGAATCTTGAGCCAACTTCTTCGGTGGTGGAACCATACCTCGTTTCTTCAAGAAGTTATAGATAATTAAATCCCAATATCGAACTGATCCAAATACATCTTCAAAGTTACACTTCGCTTGATATGCCATAGTAATAACTAACTCCATGAGTTGTAGTTTATCGTCTAGTTGTTCAACAAGTTCTGTATCTCTGATATTATAATCTAAGAACTTTTGATAATCATTTCTGTAGAATAGATGCATCGCTCCGAACTCTGAGTAATCAATTTTCTTTTTACCTAATTCGACTTCTGCTATATGATCTAATCGATATGTTTCTCTTGTAATGTATGTAAACTTTTTATACATCTCAAGATAATCAAGAATCGCTACACCTGCTATGTTGTATGAGATCATTTTCTTTTGACCCATATACAACCATTCTCTTGATGTAATTAATTCATGTGGTGATAACTTACGAACTGTATCCCAATCAAAGAGTTTCCAAATACGATTAACAAGATACGCGATATCAAAAGTCTCAACATTCCAACCTGTAATGATGTCAGGTTCTAGTTCATCCCATATTCTCATGAACTCTAAAAGTAATTCTTTTTCATGTCGTGTCTTATGATAGATCACATTCGGATCATCATTCTTGTATTCAAAGTTATCAATACCAATCACATGAGTTTCTTTATGTCCAAAGAGTTTCATAGTAATCGCGTTTACTCTTTCTTCTGCTTCTGTCGGTTCAGGAAATCCGTTCTCACACTCACACTCAATATCAATGTTAAGAATATTAATGTTCTTAATGTCAAAGTCTATATCAGAAGGATATGTCTCAGCGATATAAGTGTACTCCCATTGTTCAAGTCCATGAATATCAATACCTGTGTTGTCATATTGTTTCTTCCAATGTCTTGCTTGACTCGGAGAACTAAACTTCTTTGACTGTAGATACTCACCTGCTATTGACTTGTGAGCTGTTGGTTTGTTTGTAGGGATATACAAAGTCGGTTCGTATTTCAATCTTTTGATATACTTTTCACCATTCTTAACACCTCTCGCGAGTATTAAGTCTTTGTATCTTTTAATGTTTGTATAGTAATGCATAATGTAATTTTTGTGTATAGTTTATTATAACAGCGGTTTGCCATTATGTCTATACCAATGTGGTTTTTGTTTTATTCTTTCTTCTATTCTTTCTCTTATGATAGCTCTGTCTCTATCAGTAGGTTTCCAATCATTGTAATAGTCTGTTGGAAATTGTGTAACTTTAAATAAGCGTGTCTTATCTAATTTAAAGTTTCTTTTAGTTAATTCAGTTTTTATTTGTTCGTATCTATTATAAAGATATTTACCTTTATCATAAAAGAACATGACATGACCTGTACCCAAAGTTAATTCTTTAGGGATTCTTTTCTTATCCCACTTTGGCGATGCTAGTGATTTTTGAAGAGCCGAACCGATCATGAATATCTCTCGATATTCTGCCATTAGATGTTGATCGGTAAGTTCTTCTACAGGTAATATATTTATTCTTGTCAAACTACTCTATCAGGTACGAAGTGATCTTGAACAGCTTTTAGTTTTTCTTCGGCTGTAGTTAGTTTTTCAAGTTGTTCATCAATAGCTCCGACAAGATCAGAATGTTCTCCAATCCCAACTGAACTATTCATGTAAACAGTAATGTTAGCTTTAGCTGACGCTACTTCACCTTGATATCTCAATATAAGAGCTTCTCTTAATTGTTTATCTATATTCATAATATATCCTTTTGTTTATATAGACCTAAGTCTATCCATTAATCTATGAGCTCTGTTATAGACTTGTTTAGCCCATTTAGAGTCAAGACCTTGTATCGATGCCTCAACCCAATTACCTTCATTGAGTGCTGAGAACATCATCTTAAACTTTTTAAGTCTAGTAATACCTAGATTAAAAGCCATGTTAGCGATAATGAGTTTTACTTCTTCTGGATATGTAGCCCATTCTGATAAATGACCTTCACAATCATTCAGAACATTTCTAATATCTTGATAAAATAATTCATCACATCTTGTTTGTGTAATTTTATAGCCTACACCTTGACCATGTTCTATGTCACCTTCTAAGATTAAATGTCCGACTCCTACTGTAGGATATCCAAGATGATCTAAGTATACTTCAAGTACAACTCCTTCATCTGCAGACACTTCGTCTTTCAATCGAACCATAAATTCTTTACTATATTCCATTTTTTAATTCCTCTATGCCTTGGTTGGCTAGTAATTCTATGAGAATATTTCCCATAAGTTGATTAAATTCTTCATCCTCTGAAATTGTTTCTTTCATTTCATCAGGACATGAACGAACAGCTCTCTCAAAATCTAATGTTGGTATTTCAGATTCTTCTCTAGGTATAAAATTAATTTTACCATACTGATAGATTATATCTTTATAAGTACCTTTCAGAATTTTGATAGCTCTTTCTCCATTTTGATGAACAACCTCTGTATAGAGACCATCATCAAATAATGGATAATGAGTATTTAGTTCTTTATCTTCCTTGACCACGATATTTCTTTAGCTGTCTTTTCTTATCTTTGTTCATAGTTGAAGTACCGATTTTAACTCGTCTACCTCTACCACCAACTCCAATAGAACTAGTCTTAGAACCTCGTAGTCTTTCAGATTTTCTATAAAGTTGAGCCATTATCTATTTTCGGCATAACCTAATAAACCGACAAATACTAACAACCCGAAAAATCCTGTTGTTGTATTTAACGCGTCAAATATATAGGACATATCATATCCTACTAAAAGACTTGTTACTACGAATAGTCCAAACATTGAAGCTACTACTTGTATGAGTCCTACTGACTTCATTTTGTTTTGTTCTTAGAACCTTTAGGTCTTCCACGACCTCTCTTGACAGGTGTTTTCTTAACCGCTGTCTTTCTCACTTTCTTAGTAGGTGTTCTTCCATCTTTGTAAGCTTCGTTAGTATTCGGTGTAGATTTATCATCAGCGACAAACCTCCCTTTACTATCTTTAGCTCTTTCACCAGACGGTTCACCAACCATGAAGTTTACGAATTTATTCCAAATTCCCATTTTTTTCCTCGTTAGTTTTATTTAATTGTGTAATATATGGATCTGTATAATCTATATAGTCAAGTTCAGGATCATACCTTTTAAACAAGTTCATAATATAATTTTTAATTTTCCTAAACATACTATCTATTATAACAGCAAAAGCTGAGGTGTCAAGTTTTTTGACACCCCAAACTATAGGTTAGTTATTCAGCTAAGAATTGTTTCTTATCTGACGACTTGAGACTCCCAATCTCAATAGTTCTAGCTTTCTTTTCTTCTGGAACTACTCTTTCAGCATAAATGGTTAGAATACCATTTGAAAGATCGGAACCTTTAACAACTACATCTTCTGCTAAAACAAAAGTTCTATTGAATTTTCGTTGTGAGATTCCTTGATGTAAAAACCCATTATCTTTTTCACCAATGTCACCGTTAATAGTAAGATTGTTTTCTTTAACTGAAATAGTTAAATCATCTTCACTAAAACCAGCCACAGCTAATTCAATAAGAAAAGTATCTTCTACTTTACCTTTACGAATATTGTAAGGTGGATAATTGGTTTGTGGGATTGATCGAACTCTGTCTAATGAATTGAATACATTATCAAAGCCGACTGTGAATGGAGATAAATCTCTCCAGATTTGCTCATTAATAGTCATTGTGACCTCCTTATGTTAAGCAAGGTTAAAAAAATAGACCCGAACCTACGGCGTCTACAATTATATTTATAACAGTTTATTAACTGTTTTTCATATACTTAACCATTAGTTCATCTTTCTTAGACTCCCAAAGTTTTTTCATCTCTGGGTCTTGAGCTCTATTCATAGCTTGTCTAAGAAAAAAGATTCTCTTGGTTAAAGATTTAGGTTCTAACCTAATAGGTATAGCACTCATAAATTTCCTTCTTCTAAATGTTGTTTATTACCAAGATACTGTTTGTACTTGATTCGATTTAAAACTGTTTGTTTGAATTTGTTGTTTGGATCAAAGTCATTGATTGAATGACGATTAATTGTAGCTCTACAAGTGAAAACATCACCTTCACTTAATATGTGTGGAGCTCCATCAGGACCTTTAGTAAAATCATGATCTACTCTTATTTGTGTCATATCTGAGAAACACATTAACTGAGCACCTTCTTTATTCATAAAATTATGAACTGTAAAATCTCGTCTTGTTTTATAGTTACCCATATACTTAAGAGTCATATCATATCGTTTCTTTTCTGTACCGACATAAACTCCACCCGGAAGTATGTCTTTATTAGATTCTCTTAATTTATCTTGTTTAGCTTTCTTTTCTATGTATGTCATAGTTCTTTTAACACCTTCTATTTGTCTAGGAGAAATAGGTTTAGACCTAACAATTCTGTCATAGATATCACCTATAAACCCATTGACATTCTGATTGTCTATAATCCATTGAAATAGATCATTTTCTTTCTTCATAAACTCTTGAGGATTCATACTTTTTTATTTTTCATTATGTACATAGTATAACAAAAATGTACCCGCGGTATCAACTATATTCATGGGGTTTTACACCCAATTTCATCCCTCAGCTTTTTTAATGAGGTAAGGCCTCCTCGCGAAGTTGTGTTCATCACTTCCCAACCAGACCACGGTCCAGCATTTCCATGTCCGTTTATCATCTTCAACCAACCAACCACTTATCAAGATTCAACTTCATTATGTATATTATACAAAAAGTGTACCCGTGGTGTCAAATGTGACAGTTTTGTGACATAAATAAGAGTATGATTAAAAGAATGTGGAAAGACTTTCATAGAATGATGAAAGCGGGAAGACTACAAAAAGTAGTTAAAAAATTTATACCTTCAGAAGTTTAATCTTTGTAGAGTTTACGAACCTCTCCATTTATTAATGGAGCATACATTTTAACAGGTTCTTCTTTACCTTTGACTTTAACTTCACCTAAGACACTAAATGGTATATCAGTACATTGTAGATACGAATATTCAGACACGATAATTGGAGTATCTTCTTGTCTTGTTTGTGCTTCTAATCTAGCTCCAAGATTAACAGCGTCACCGACAACACTATAGTCCATTCTACTTTCTGAACCCATATTACCTACAATACAAGTACCTGTATTAACACCTGTACCAAACTTAACTCTAGGTAATCCCATGTCTTTCATCTTTTCTTCTAGTTCATCACCTAGAAGTTCTATTTCTATTGAAGTCTTTACAGCTAACTCAGCGTGATTCTCACAAGGTATAGGTGCGTTCCAAAACGCCATGATACAATCGCCCATGTACTTATCAATAGTACCACCATTCTTTAAAACAATCTTAGTCATTTTATCTAAGAACTCATTGATCAATTCTACTAATCCTTCAGGATTATCTTCTTTCATATACTTCTCGCTTATTGGAGTAAATCCTACAATGTCAGCGAACATGAAACTCATCTCTTTTCTTTCACCACCTAGTTTCATTAGACTAGGATCTTTGACAATCATATCAACATACTCTGGTGAGATATAGTTTCCAAACTGACTTTGAATTTGTTGTTTTAATTTGAAATTAATATAGAAGTTATTAAAGCTTGAATGACTAAATAGAAGTATAAACACCACAAGGGGATATGAGAAATCGATCAAGAGCCCGGAAGCGAAAGCTTCAAACCCAACAGCGACAACGCCGACTACACTGCCACCGAATAAGACAGCTGATAACCATATCGGTAGATAATATACGGATAGGAGAAGTAGAAGTCCCACGAAAATTAGTAGACAAACCTCTAGCAACAGAATGGATTGAGGTC
>Ga0208545_1000961_pt1 | contig 13086 bp, 10 predicted proteins | sample DEB08_DNA_12_FD_185498 | JGI IMG/M metagenome (GOLD analysis project Ga0208545, IMG submission 185498) | Aqueous microbial communities from the Delaware River and Bay under freshwater to marine salinity gradient to study organic matter... | ecosystem: Environmental > Aquatic > Marine > Coastal ... | reverse complement strand
TATGCACGTAAGGATGATGTGAAAGATGATATGCACAATCTTATGGATGCACTCAAAAGATTAGAAGATAAGTTGGATAAGATATTGATTGGAAATAGATAATGGCAATGTTTAAAGGCTTCAAGCCACAAGGGATGCAAAAGATAGCCACACGTATGGGTTATGCAGGTAGCATGGAAAAGTTTGATGATTACCTAAAGCAGAACCCTGACAAAGAACGTGAGATGATTGTGTACAGAAGTAAAGCACAAGAGATGGCTCGTGGTGGTTCTGTAGTTAGAATGGCTAATGGTGGTGCACCTTTATTTGGTACAGTCGGAACAGCTTCAGCACCTATTATGTCTTCACCCGGATTTGACCCTAGATATGAAGGCAGAGACCAACAATCATCAGGGCAACAAAATAGAATACCTACCTTTGATTATCTATATGGACAAACACCCCCACCTGCATCTTTTGGTGGAAACCCTGAACCTTTTTACAGACCTAAACCCGGTGAAACATTATATAGAACAGACCAAGCAGCTATGGCTGAGAATCCAAATTATCCGGGGTTTATGGCAAGAGCTGCCGTTGAGCCTAGACAAGGTGGTCAATATGCAATGACTAGTACAGGTGAAAGAGTAACAGTTCCTTTAGGATTCTTTGGTACTCCTCCGGGTGGTAGTAGATTTGATACAGCAATAGACCAAAGAACTGCACCACAGTTAGTAGACCCAAGAGATGCTGTGTCACCTGCAACTCAACCTGCACCTATACAATCACAACCTACTGCTCCACCTTCACAACAAGCCTATGTACCCACATTAGGTGAATCAGCAGGACAGATACCTGCCTATGGCACATCAGGTGACCCTAAAAGTATAGGAGAAGTTGGTACTAACCTAGCACAGACAGGTGCAATACCTGTAGGTGCTGTAACACAACCTGAACTAACAGCAACTAATCAACAACAGATAATAGACCCTACTACAGGACAGCTAACTAGCACTCCTGTAGCACCTACATATGGTGCAGAGACAGCAGGAGCAATAGCTCCTACCACTGTTACCTCAACTGCTATGGATGCAGTTCAAGCCGCACCTGCTGTACAAACAGCTATACAAACAAATCAGGCTGCTCAAGCAAATGTAGCAGACCCACGTGCTCAAGTATTAGCCGCACAGCAGACTGCTAGTTCAGTATCCAACCTTCAAGCTGCTCAAGGTACTGCCACTCTAATAAACAATCCTGTACAAAGACAGATACAATCAGGTGAGTTAATCAGTGGTGGTGTAGCTAATGCACAGACAGCATCTAACTTTACTGAACAGATACAGTCAGCTACAGCAACTCCTAGTGAGAAAGCTACTGTACAAGGGCAACTAGCCACATTAACTGCTAACTTTGATGCCACTAATCCACCTGCATGGGCAGCAGGAGCAATTAGAGGTGTTCAGGCTATAATGCAACAAAGAGGTTTAGGTGCATCTAGTATGGCAGGACAGGCACTTATACAAGGAGTATTTGAGTCAGCACTTCCAATAGCACAGGCAGATGCACAGGTAACTGCACAGTTTGAAGCACAGAACTTATCTAACAGACAACAGAGAGCTATGTTAGCCGCACAGCAACGTGCTACATTTATAGGTCAAGAGTTTGACCAAGCCTTCCAAACTAGAGTTGCAAATGCTGCCAAGATTGGTGATATAGCTAACATGAACTTTACATCTGACCAACAGGTAATGTTAGAGAATAGTCGTGCAACTAATACTATGAATCTAAACAATTTAGGTAATAGACAAGCTATGGTTATAGCTGAAGCATCAGCATTAGCTAATATGGACTTGAGTAACCTAAGTAATGCTCAACAGGCATCTGTTCAAAATGCAAGTAACTTCTTACAATTAGATATGGCTAATTTAACTAATGAACAACAAACTGCACTCTTTAATGCACAGGCAATTAATCAGTCTATACTAACAGACCAAGCTGCTCAAAATGCTGCTAATCAATTTAATGCCACATCGCAGAATCAAGTAGACCAATTTATGTCTACGTTAGCAAATCAAGTAGCACAGTTTAATTCTACACAGACTAATGCACAGAACCAATTTAATGCAGGTGAGTTGAATACTCTATCAAGATTTAATGCAGAAGTATCTAATCAACGTGACCAATTCAATGCACAAAATCAATTAGCTATTGCACAAAACAATGCAGTGTGGAGAAGAGAATTGGCTACTGCTGACACTGCTGCCATTAACCGTGCTAACGAATTAAATGCTAAAGCAGTGTTAGATGTATCTAATGAACAATACAATAATCTATGGACATTTTATGCTGATACTATGGAGTGGGCATGGAAGTCTGCTGAAAGCGACCAAGACAGATTAGTAGAAGTGGCAGTGGCTAATTTAAATGCTGAAGCATCTGAAAAATTAGCTCAAGCTAAATTAAGTGCAGGTAGCACAGGTGCTCTAGGTAATATAGTTGGTCAATTAGGTGCTGCATATATAGGTAAAATGAGTCCATTTTAAGGAGTATTAATGTTTAATCCAGCAGGAATGATATATCAACAAATAGATAAGAGAATATTACAAGGTAAAGCTATATCAGAAAAACAAAATGAGAAGCCTAAAGGTAAAGGTATTCTTGCTAGAAGTAATAGTAAACAATCTATGAATGAAAATCAAGAGTATAATGACCCCTTAGATTTTGTAATTGATGCAGTTATAACTTTGCGAAAAGAAAAAGAATCTATGATGGAGAATCTAAATGCCGATACGTGAAGAAATTCTATTAGAAGCACCTATAGCTGGTATGTCTATGACACATGAGTTGGGTGCTAGACCTTGGCAGACACCACCACAACAGGCAACTGTTCAGGAAGCTATTGCACATTATATAGAACGTATGCAAGATGATTCTATAACAGAACAAATAGTTAATATATTACAATCGGATATTCCTGTAACTACATTAGCTAACACAATACAATTAGCAGGTGTTATGGAAGGTAGGCACAGCATAGATGTAGGTGTTTTAATTCTACCTGTTATAATGGAAATGATTATGCTTATAGCTGATGCTGAAGGTATAAAGTATGAAACAGGTATGGAACGAGATAAAGAAGCAGAAGTAAAAGATTCTCGTATTATGGCAGGTATGGCAAGAGCTAGAAAAGAATTATCAGATGATATACCAGAAAAAGATGAAGAAATATTAGAGGTTCAAGAAGAATTGGCAGAGATGCCTAAAGGATTAATGGGTAGGAGATAGAATGGCTTTCTTAGGTTTAAGTGGAGATGCTTTAACTTTTTTAGGTGGTGTAGCTACAGGTGCATCTAAAGAAATTGATAAACAACTAGAAAGACAACAAGAAGCTATAAAAGAAGCATCGTCTACTGCTATAAGAGCAAGATTGGCAGGAAGAAAAAAATATGACGAGAACATAGAAGAGATGACTAAAGCAATCAAACCTCTTCTTGCTCAATACAATATATCAAATGTTGCACAATTAATGAATATGCCAGAGACACAAAGAAATAAAATAGTTTCTTCTCTAGCTTCTATAGGTGGTAAAGATGAAAGAGGTACTTTCTTTAAGGCACTAAAAGAGTTTGATGGTAAAACTCCTTTAACCTCTTCTCAATTAATATCCTCATTAGTTCCTGCCTACACAGAATCTAAGATAGACTATTCTGGACTAATACCTAATACTGCTGTAGATGTATTGTTTGGCACTAAACCTAGTGACCAATTAGAGAGAAGGATTACAGCAGGTGCAGGAGCACTCAGAACTAAAACACCTACTATAGATTTAAGTCCATATGAAGGTGAATTAAATCTAGAGGGTAAGATAAGAGCTTTTTCTAAAGATGCAAGTGATGTTACATCTACTGCTAAAACTTTTAGCAATACTTTGTTTCAATCAATGGGAGGTAAAACTAAATTAGAAAATGGTGTATATAGAGATGTCGGAGGTCAAGAAGGAGATAGAGAGTTAGCTAATAGGTATTCTCTAACACTAGGAAATGTTTACGCTAAAAGAGTAAGAACTTTGCAAATAACTAAAAAATTAAGCGTTGAGGAAGCAGAAGCCCAAGCTAAATTAGATATTCAATCGTATTTAAACAACTCATTTACCATAAATAACCCTGCATCTAATAGAAAAATAATGCTACAATTTACAAAGTCTGATATAAAACAAGGTGTAAATCCTAATCAAGGATATGGCAAAGTTATAAAGGGAGATAAAAAAGCAACCACAATATTAGGTATTGATTTTTTAGAAAAGGAAATACAATCTAGAGATAGTAATAATGAAGCAATTACTAGAGAAGTAAAGAATGAATATGTAAGTAAATTAGATAAAATATTAAGGTCTCAAAATATTTATTCAGAACCTGAAATAGATAAGATTATAGAATTATTTCTAGCTAGGATAAATAAATATTTGAGTGGTGAATAATGTCTAAAACATTAGAACAAGACTTAAACGAGTTTTTAGATAATCGTGATTCTAGGGAAGCTAGTAACCTTTCATCTAATCAGATGACTACTAATCTTGACAGTATTACTACTACAGATACTAGTGGCTTTGATTTACTATTAGAGGAAGATTCTGAAAGAGATAAAAAGAAACCATTCTCTGCTGAAACTGCTTCGCAGACTGAAAATGCATTTGGTATGTTTAAAAGCAAACAAAAGAAGCCATCTCTTTCTAATATATTTACTGAAGTAGATACATCAGGAACTAGTACTTATGTAAAAACTATTGAAGACACTAAGAAAGTATCAGCAGAACCTTTTAAGGCAGGTGATGGTCTTAAAGTCCACAACTATAACTCCCTCAAACCAAAAGAAATAACCAAAGAAAAACTGTTAAATGATAATGACTTTTTAGCAGATGCTCGTGCTATACTTAAAAACAGACATTACTTTGAGAATAAAGACTTAGATACAAAAGACAAAGTGTGGAACGCATGGACAGAACGACAGAGATACTATGATATGGGTCACGAGGTTACTCTATCTTTAGACTTTGATTATTTATTAAACCCAGAAAATAAGTTTGTTGTAGATGAAAGAACCAACAGATATGGTAGATTACTAGACGTATGGGAAAAGTATAAAGGCGAGGATATGTCTTGGAGAAAGTTTCAAGACTATGCAGGTGCTACCATGACATCACCAAGTAACGTACTAGCAATGACAGGTGCAGGACTGTTGACTAAGTTAGGTAGTGTAAGTGCAAAAGAAGCAGGTAAAGTAGGAATAAAAACATATTTAAAAAGTTATATAAAAGCAGCATCTATAGCAGGAACATTAGATACAGCAGTTGGATATGGGCAATCTTCAGGAAAAGAAAAGTTAAGAAGTAAAACATTAAGTTCTATTTATAATAAAGAAATACCATTTAGACAAGATGTAGTTAACTTAGAAACAGCTATACAAGGTGCTAGTGGATTTATGTTAGGTGGTTTTGGTGGAATAATGGATACTAGGTCTGTTAGTAAGGCATTATCTTTAGAAGACGCATTTAAATCTTCTAAGAAAGAAATATCTGTAATAGCTAAACAAAACACAGACAACTTTTTAAAGACTGTTAAGAAGTCAAGAAAAAAAGAATTATCTGAGAAACTAGCAGCACTTAGTCCTGAACTTACTGCTATGGGGAAAAAAATACGTCAAGACTTGACACCTGACCCTACTAATAAAAACTTTATTGCAGGATTACCTGTAGAGTTTCATAATAACTTAGTTGCTTCTACCTTAAAAATAGAAGATTTAATTAAGCCTAGAAAGGGTGAAAGAATTACATCTGCTCTGCACAGGGTTATAACAGAAGGTGTAGAACAGCCTGATGGGTCAATGAAATTATTTCAACCTGCCGAGATACGTAAAATATTAAAAGAACACAATCTAACAGTAGACCAATTTGGTTTAGTCTTTTTAAGTGATGTTTCTGATGCAGGTAAAACTCTTCGTTCTATGCGTACACTAAAAGATTCTATAAAATCTAGAAAAGAAGCAGACAATCAAATTAAAGGTTTATTTGATGAGATAGATGCATTAAATACACAGGGTCTATCTCAAGGTATTAGTGAAGATGCAGTTTCAAATGTGTTTAACACAACATTTAAAGGTCTTAACTTTACAAGAAACTTTTGGAGAAAACTAGATAGAGCTAAGTTAGGATTTATGACATCCCAGCCACAAACTACACTTAGAAATAACATGAATGGTCTATTTAGAATAGGTACAGACACTGCATTTTATGCACTTAGTCAGGTTATTGATGGTGTAACTCGTAAGAAAAATCCACTTAGAATTATAAAAGAAACTGGCGATACATTTGCATTATCCAAATATATGTTTAATCCTGCTGATGCTAAAGTATTTAGAAAGATATTCTCAGAAGAATTTCCTGAAGAAGCATCTTATCTGTTTAGAGAAATGGCAGATGTGTCTTTATCAACATCCGATGATGGTATTATAACAAAAGGTACGACAGGTAAGTTATCTTACTTAGCTACTAAGATGAATGTATTGAACACAGCATCGGATAACTACTTTAAACAGGGAGCACTATTAACTTTTATGAGAAGAGGAGTTAATGGTATGCCTGTAAAAGATTTACCACCAATGACTGCTATAGATAAAAAATTATTATTAGCACAGAAATTGCAAAAGGATTATCCTAGTTTAGCTGAAGCAAGAATATTTGTTGATAGTTTATCTCCTAATGGATTAAACGATGCTATAAGAATAAACAAAATTCAAGATAACCATGATTTATTTTCTCTGATACAGACAGGTAAATTAAGTGAAATTCCACCTGAAGTAACTAAACAAGCCATACAAGATACTTATGAATTTGTTTATCAAGCTAGTTTTAAAAGTGATGGTTATTTAAATAGATTCAACAAAGGAGTTCAACATTATCATAAACAATTACCATTTGTAATATCTTCTTTTTTCCCATTCCCTAAATATACAGCAAACCATTTAAAAACTATATATAATCATATACCATTATTAAATATGATTAAGGTAGAGAATTTAGGTAGTGCGAAGTTAAAAAAAGAAGGTAAGGGCATATTTAGTAGGCTAACTAAAACAGACCCTACTACATTTAAAAAAGACTTGGCTAGAGGTATGGTAGGTTCTGGATTGTATCTAGCGGCTTTAGAATGGCGATACAGACAAGGAAATACAAATGCTTGGTGGGAAATAAAAAGTGAGACAGGTAAAACTATTGATGGTAGAGCTATATATGGTGCTGTTGCACCTTATATGTTAGCAGCAGATTTAACCTTTAGGTATCAAACTAATACTCTTCCTACTACGAAAGATGGATGGAATGAGTATGGTAAGCAAATGGCACAGGCACTTATAGGTGTTACAGTAAGGCGAGGTTTTGGTCTTATGTTTTTAGATAAGATAGTTTCTTCCTTTGATGAAAATAATAGTCAAATAACTAGAGGTATGACAGAAGAATTTATGTCTACTGTAGGTCAACAGTTTATGATACCTACTCAAGTTGTTACAAACTTTCTAGGTTTTAGTGATAAACAGGCTCGTAATGTTCCTGAAACATTGGATGGCAAGACTAATGTCTTAGATATTATTATAGCTAATGCATTAAGAGGTGCTCCTGATTTAAAGAATGTAGATATTTCATCTGGTATATCATCTGATTATAGTTTTCCAAAAACTGATTTCACTACTCTTTCTTACAAGTCAGGCACAGGTGAAATAAATATAAATAAAATGTTTACTGATATACCTATGTATGAAAGACAATCTGTAGACCCATTAACAGGTCCTAGAAAAAATGAATCTCCTATATATAAATTATCAGGTACTACATTAAGACCTGAAAAATCTTTATTTGTCAAGGAGTTAGAGTTATTAAATATTCCAACAAGAAGTATTTATAAACGAGATTATAACAATGCTAATGTTGAAATAATTGCTAGAGAATCTTTGGGCAAAGATGGCAGTCCTCTTAACTTAAATTTTAGAATGGCTAAGTATATAAAGGGTAAGCCGTATCAAGACACTATAAAAAGAGCAGAAAAAATAACTAAAGAAAGAGGTAAGCCTAAAACTTTATTTGGCTTTGATGTTAACGACCCTAAAAACTTAACTGCAAAATCACCTTTTGGTCAGGTATCAGAGCTTGTGGTAGCACCTGCTCAAAGAAGTCAGCTATTAATTAAAGCAGCTAGAGGATATGTGGCAGATGCTAGAGCATTTGCATTGCAGAAAGTAGAAAAATTAGATACTTTACTTGAAGCACCATTCTCTGTAACAGAGTTAAAAAGTTATAAGTCGTTATCAGCTAGAGTAAATGCGGCAGCTAATGAGTATTATAGACAACAAAATGAGTTTGTTTATGATAAAGACCAAAACCCTATTGAACCTAGTAATATATATTTAGATAGAGAATACTTTACTATCCAAGGACCTTTAACAAAAGAATCGTGGTCAAAAAAGAAAAATGTTTTAGTAGATGGTTTGGGATATGCAAAGGCAACTATGAAGAAAGACTTTGGTAAATAATGGATATAGATGATAAAGAATTAGAAGGCATAGATAATTTTTATTCTAACGAGAGTATTGACAAAATTGCTGATGCTTTCTCTGAACCATTTGAAGCTGATAATATATCTGAATCAATGTTCAAGGCAGCACCTGATATGTTTGATGACTCTACCTTTGGTGGATTCAATCGTACTGTTGTAGGTGGAGCAGTTGATGCTCTTGATTTAGGTATGCGTACAATAGAATCAGGTGTCAAAGGTAGTGCTACAGCTATAAATGAAGCAAAGAACTACGTCACAGGACAAGATGATGACAGGTTAAAAAGAGACATACTTAACTTTTTTGTAACAGCAGGTATGGGCAGTGCAACATCAGGTCCTATGAATATACAAAAGGGTATCAACCAACTCATAAAGAGTGGTAAGAAAGATGAAGCAGCTAAAGTTATATTAGCTGAAAGTGATGCATTTAAAAAGAATAACTTTAAACAAGTAATGGCTATGACTAGCAAACGTGAACCATCTCCTGCTAGAAAGATGACTGATGCAGAAAAGAAAATACAGGGATTTGATTTTGAAAAGAATTTTGATTTAACATATGTATCAGCTAAAGGAAAAATGGACTTTGACATAAATGCAATGGCAAAAAAATTTAAGGGTGTTTCAAAAAATATTGAAAAGACTGGATATTTTGATGATTACCCTATAGGAAGTAAATATATATCAGAGCCGCCTAGTGGAGTAAAAACAGAATATACAGTTGTGGGATATAGTGTAAGTCCAGTTAGAAAAAAAAACTTAGACCAATTACGTAGAAATCATAGCAGGATGGTAGAGTACATGAAATCTCCAGATAATCCTGCAATAGTTAAGAGAGACTTACCAGAGGAACTAACTTTCTTTGATGGTAATAATCCTATGTTTTCAGTAAACAAAAACGTATCCGACCAATACGTATATAGACCAATGTTAGTAGTAAAAGATAAAAATGGCAAAACACAAAGGCTTAATTTTGATATGATACTGCATAGAGACCAAAGAAAAGATGAGTTACTAACTAAAGTAATGCCAAAATCAAATACACCTAAAGTTAATATATTAGATTCTACTAAAGAAGCATTACCTTTAGATATAGGTGCAAGTAAATATGCATTAGATGGTAATTTAAAATCTAATTATACAACTGAAACAATTAAATTGTTTGATAATAAACTAAAAAACATTAAGACAGCAGGTAGTTCAGATGCTAACAAACTAATAGGTGTTGAGGTAAAGGATGGTACAAAGGTAGGTATTAGAAAGAATTTAAATTCTAGGACTATTGATGGAGAAAAGGGTGTGTTGCAAACTATACACACAAATAACTATAATGGAAAAGCATTGTCCTATCAGTCATATGCTACAGTAGAAAATGTAACATTTAATGTTAATCAGAAACATAGACAAAGAATTGCTTCTAAGGCTAAAGGTTTAGCTGTTCCAGAAGCTAGTGGTAAATTTAACATGGCTTCCGTTGATGGTAATTATGTATCTAATCGTAATCTTTTAAAAGAAGGGTATGAAACTGAAATATCATTTAATCCTGCATCAGGTCATTTATATACAGATGTAGCCACAGGACAAGCAGTTAAAAGTGCTGATACAGCCACAGTTATAGGCAACAGAGTATTTGCTAATGGTGTTAACTATTGGAAAAAGATAGACGCACCAAAACCTCTTGATGCATCAGATGGTACTAAACTTACAGGTGAAGTTCGCTACAAGTTTAAACGTGGTGGACTAATGGCACGTACTTAACGTGTATCACCTGAACCTTGTAATGTGCCACGTTCTTTTCTACCATGTAACTTCTTCAAGTTCTCTTGCATAATAGTATTCAAGGGAACTCCCACTTCCTTTGCCATCATAGCACAGTACCAAAGTACGTCACCTATCTCTGATGCTATGGCAATCTTCTTCATCTCAAAGCCTTCCACATCATCCCCATCACGTATAAGTTTCTTTACCTTACCTGCTACTTCCCCTGCTTCACTTGTCATACCCAATGCTAGATACTCCAATGCTTTTTCTTTGGGGAAGATAGCAGTTTGACCTGCTAAGTTCTCGTACAAGTCAGGTGTAATAACTTCATCTATAAACAACTTATCCTTCATGTATTTTCTCGCTTCTTCTTCTAGTTTCATCTTTCTTCACTCTCTCTAACCTTTGATAAAATGAGGTATTGAAACCTCTAAGCCACTCACGTGACTGCATACTATTGCTATGATAAGGATTAGTAGTCTTACCCCTCTTAAAGTCTGACATACCTTTAGTAAATTGTATCTTTAAAGGTGCGTCATACTTACTTAGATTTGGGTTGCGTTTTCTGCTCTTCAATAGCTTCATCTTGTCTCCTTTCAAAGAATCTAACTAAGTTGTTTAACTTACCATTCTCATGTTCTAGAGCACTTAGTTCTTTTTCTATAGTCTCTACAATAGTAGGATGGTCTCCTATCCCTACAGGATTAGTCATCATGGCTTCTATGTTAGCTATATGACCATTTATCTGTCCTGATATTTTACTCTTTAGTGCTTGTAGTATCATCTCTCTCATTTATTTCTCCGTTTTGGTTTCAAATGTAATAACTCTCGTATGTGTAACTTTCTTCCTCTAAAGAACACTATGAGATTTATTGTCGTATTTATGCTGATAGCGATTAGTAACCACCACTGCCACCATAGTATCTCTGTGCTTTCTAACATTTAATCTAAATAACTTTCTTTTAAAGTTCTTACTTTGAAGAAGTTATCATATTGTGGATATTCCTGCAAGAACTTTCTTGCATAATGTGAAATCCATCCATCATCAATTTTAAAGTCTGAATCTTTTTCATTGATAGCTGTTTCCCATCTCATCCTATGAAATATAGCTTTAGCAGAGTAGTGTTTTTTTACTTTTGCCATTTGTTCAGCAAACTTACAGAACATATTATATATCTCAGGATTTTCATTGTGATGAGTCTCAAAGTTTTCTTTTGTCCATTTACCATTTAACATTATATTTCTCCTTTACTTAACTAGCTTCTATATCAACCATCTCACAGGCATCTGCTGTACAGGCTAACTCTCTTCCACCTGATGTGGTGTCTTCCTTCTCATAGTCTGCTAACTTAGACCAATCAATAGATGTAGGCATTTCCTTGTAGGCTCTCTCATACTCTTCACCTACTATATCTTGATAGGGTGCTTGTGCATAAGTATGGTCACTAAATGGCAGGAATGATATACCTGATACCTCATCAAAGTTCTCATACACCCATGCTCCTACCTGCATCCACTCATCTTCCTTGACAGATATAGTGACAGATGGCTTGTGTTCACACCAATACCTCTGATACAATAACCAAAACTCTAACTGTTGAATGGCAGTCATCTTTGTTCTAGTTGTAGCACCTGATGGTGATTTCATTGGGAAACTAAACACTGTTGTACTGTCAGGCTTCATAGCACATGGCTCACTTGGTATGCCATTATCTTTCATAAACTGTGTCAAGGGGTCTTTGTTATCACCACGTACAGTTCTTATGTAATACTCGCTATGTCTAGCATGAATACCTGATGCACTGTCAACTAATTGACTAACTGTACCACTAGGTTTGATGCAAGTTATAGCAGTTGACTGTGGTATGCCTAAATCTTTGGCAATCTTCTTGTTAGTCTCTACTGCTACTGCTCTTAGCTCCTCAAGAGTATCACTTAACTCATAGTAATCATGGTTTAATACAGGACAATCAAGTATACCTGTTAGGGAAACTCCTAATAATCTCTCTTCTTCTGTGTTATCTTTCCATATCTTACGTAGATATTTAAAGTTAGTAAGCGTAGATTGTAATGTACCAAGTATAGTAGCCATACGTACCTTTTCTTTTAGTGATACTATGTCATCTGTAACCCTGCATACTACCTCTGTAAGATTACAAAACTGATATGGTCTAAGTATAATCTCTGAACATGGATTACAACCAAAGTAATAATCAGCATCTCGTCTACCATTCTCAAGTGCTTTCACTTTGGCTGCCTGTCTGTTGAAGATACCACGTTCCCCTGACTTAGATTCATATAATGATGTCCACTCTCGCATGAATGTACCCATCTCAGGCTTACCTTTAAATGCTACAGAGTTATTAGCTAGTGCTCGTTGCCCTTCATTCTCCCACCATTGACCTGACTTGGCATGACGCATTTGGTCATCACCTAAGTTGGATAGGGATATAAGAGCAGACCTACGTACTCCACCTACAACTACAACTTCACCTATCTTACACATAATATCATGGCACTCAATAGGAAATAGTCTTCTACCTTTAGCACCCTTGAACTTCTGTATGCAGAATTGAAATAGCTCAACTAATGGTGCAGGTCCTGATGCTCTACCACCAAATGTTTTAAGCCTTGCACCTGCTGGTCTGACCTGTGATACATCCCAAGTAGGCACTTGCCCTACATATAACATAGCAATGAGTTCTCTCAATGCCTTTGCCCATCCGGGTCTGCTGTCACCAACAGTTATGAT
>Ga0208545_1000952_pt1 | contig 13219 bp, 21 predicted proteins | sample DEB08_DNA_12_FD_185498 | JGI IMG/M metagenome (GOLD analysis project Ga0208545, IMG submission 185498) | Aqueous microbial communities from the Delaware River and Bay under freshwater to marine salinity gradient to study organic matter... | ecosystem: Environmental > Aquatic > Marine > Coastal ... | reverse complement strand
TAGCGAAGGCAAGAGCCACAGTTTCCATAGTGTATCTTGCAGTGTAAGTTTCTTGAGCATTGTCAAAAACTACACCTGAACCTTCAGGTTTTACTTGAGCATTAGCGAAACCAGATAACATAACTTCCTCTTCGAAAGCTCTGTCTGATGTTTCTGTTGCATATATCTCAGCATGTTGGTTTTCGTATCTTTTGTATTCCAAGCCGAACAGTGCGTTCAAACCTGGCTCTAGTTCTTTAACTAGTTGTCCTCGTGATATAGCCATAATTTAATCTCCTATTCTGCTATTATACGCCAGCTTGAGTTTTCAAGAAGTGCTCATTGATCATTACAACAAAGTTTACATGCGATGCACCTAAATCATTGTTCTTAATGTCTTTTGAAACACCAACCACTCTTAGTTGTCCAGCAGTTGAACTCAAAGTAGAGTCATCTAACTCGACACCTGAAAGGTGATCGTGTGTACTTCCTGCTGCATAAGTGATGTCATAGTTCATAAAAACATCAGTTTGTGCAGAAGCTAGTGTGTTGTCTGATTGAATCTCAAATCTCTCGTAAGGATCTGAAGACACAAAGCCTACGATATCTGTAGCAGTATTACCTGCTAATAGATGGTTCGCAAACGTTGGTTTACTTGTATTCGCGTCAGTAAAGAAAACCCCGTTTAGAGCTCCTAGTAAAGAATCACCTGCCGCTGCTACTCCGATAGTTCCAGTGTTTAATGCTTTTACTGGATCTTGACCGAATATAGCGCCTGCTGATGCTGCAATACTAAATTCTGCTAAACCTTGGTTATCTCTATTTTGACCGATTTTTCCAATTGCTCTTAAGCCGAAAGGACTATCTTGGTTTGCCATAGTTTTTCTCCATTGTTTAATTTAAATGATGAACTAGAAATTGTTAAAAAACTTATTTCTTCGTACCACCAAAAGTTACACGAGTATTTCTATCAACACTGATAGGCATACTTGGATGCTCTTCCTTTAGTAGATCGTTGTCAAAGGCATTTTCGTTATCCTGCGCTTGTTTACGATAGTAATCAGCGTATTGTTTTGCGATCTCTACAGATACTCTAGCGAGCACTAGGCCACCTTGACCGATCACTCCCTTGTACTTACCGTCTTGTACTACAGCATAGTCTGTTTCATTGTATTCATCCGCTCTTACTAGTTCAAAGCCAGATCTTATTCTGCTTTGCACATTTTTAGAATCGTCGAATCCCATTGACTCAGCTCTAAGCCATCTGTGTACAAATCCTGCCGGTGCAGGGGGTGCATCTAATAAAGATGGTGGAGCCCAGACTTTTGGTCGAGATGTTTTTTCTCTAGTCTGACTCGCACGTGAAGTTTTTTTATCGTCTATATTTTCCATGCTTATACTCCTTCCGTGATTTTTAATTGTTCCGCATAGTCTTTAAGTGGCACACCTAATTTTTTAGCAATTGCTACCTGTGAGGGCGTGAGTTTCACAATTTTGCGACCAGAAGACCTGTTAGCTCGCGTAGCCGAAGCTACAGTTTGAGTAGGTCTAGTCGATTCCTGAGTAACATTAGTATCAAACTTGTGCGGAAATTCAAGTCTTATTCTTCTATCTACCTCTGAATAATATTCTTCAGCTTCGGTATTAGGATCATATCCTTCAATTTCAGTCAACTGTCTGTGTATTACTTTTGCTCCCTCAGTCATTATAGGGTCTTTGTTGAACCATTCGTTTTTTCTAGCCCAATCTCTTGCTCTAGAATCAACTTGTCTTGGTACATCCACTTCTTGTTGTATTGGTTGTTGAGGTACTGGAGTTTGAGTTTTCTGGTCAGCCTGTCTAGCTTTTAAATCTGCAAGTCTTGCTTCTTCATAACCTAGTCTTGAAATTTCTGCAGTTGCAGCAACTTCAGCTTTAAGATCAGTTTCTTCTCTAGCTTTTGCAAGTTTTGCAACAGCTGCTTCCATACCTGATTTAATTCTATTCTCTTTTTCAGATACAAATCCTGTATCTAATTTTGCGAGTCTAGAACTTAACGCTTCTTTTTCAGCTAAAACACTTTTTGCATAAATCGTAGCTGCTTCTTCTCTTCGCTCCGACTCACGCATTTTTTTAGTTAGTTTAGCTATTCTTCTTTTTACTCCTTCAGAGTATTCTTCTAATTCTTTCTTTTTTTCTGTATTCTCTTCGCTAGCTTGAACATCAGTTGACTCATCAGATTTCGCAATTGCGTCATCGGCGCTGCCACCGTCTTCAAGTTTTGTTTCACGTTCGTTTTCATATGATTTATCCGTTCCTGGTTTTTCTTCGACAATAGTTTCTTCAATTAATTCTTCTTTAACTGAATCTAATTCTACCTCGGCACCTGGTCCAGATGTATCTATGTTAACGGGCTTGTCTGTGTCTTGCATAGTAATCTCCTATGGTTAAAATGTATGAAGTATATCTTCGGGTTTATCGATGGTTGCTAAAACTTCATCATCATTTAGCAATCTTACTTCCCCACCATCTATAGGTAATCTTGAACCCGCATAACGAGCAAAGATAACCCAATCTCCTTTTTTGCACCAAGGCCCTTCAGGAAATTTTTGTTTATCATAACAATATGGTCCCATCGAAAGGACGAGTCCACATGTAGATGCAACTTGTTGTCTTTCAAGTGTATCCGCTCCTAAAAGCAAACCACCTTTAGTTTTCTCTGGCATCTTAAAAGGTAAAACTAAAAGTCTCCAGCCAGTTGGCTGAGGTAACTTTGAAGTTTCTTTCGTTTTTAAACGTTCGTATCCATCAACTTCTTTTTGATGTTGTTCTTTATTTTCTTTTTCGTATTTTTCTGCCAAAGCGTTTTTATGCTTTGGGACTTCTGTCTTTTCCAATGTCGACGACTTTGCCGTCTCTGTCTTTTCCATTCGTTGCTCCTTTGTTTAGCAGGTTGGATATTTCCCCTGAAATATATTGGTAGGCGTGGGCCTGTCCCAACATGTACTTGTATTTTTCCATATTGTCAACACCACCACTCACCATTGAGTCACCTATTCGTTGGTAACTTTCTTTTAATTGTTTTTGTATTTTAGTTATTAATGTCAGTTCGTCCATATTTACCTTTCTATTTTATATTGTGTTATTAAGGATATTCTTTTTTTGTAAGAATCTGTAAAACTAAGTGGCGCATGATATACATTAGAACTCCATGAAACTATTCTATTGGGTCTAAATCCAATGTGGCTATTTAATTCAAAACTATCTTTGCCTTTTTCAATATAAAATCCTGTTCCACAATGAATATCTTCATCTCCGTCAATATAAAGAATAGTTTGAAAATTTGTATGTTCAGATTTATCATTGTGAACTTCAACTTTACTTGATTTTGCTACTAAAGAATACTGACATAATCTCATATCCAATATTTTTATTTTAAAAAAATTAGAAACTCTTTTATAGACAATATCACAAATTTCTTTTGAAGCATTTGTTGTGAAAAATACATGATGATTTTTCTTCTTGCTATACTGGAGTTGTAAGGAATCAAAACTTATTTTTTTTGAAACATCTTTAATATAATTAAAATCTTCTTTAGAAAAAAAATTATCTTTTATTCTTATATCAAATTCAGTTGCATCTTCATCTAACATTTGCTTTTTTACCTTTATTTACACCTTTCTTAATTATGTAATCTTGTGTGCCATTCGCACCCGTTTCTACTTCTTTTTTAAGATTACGAAATAGATTTTTTTGTTTTTCTTCTTTTTGTTTTTTTATTGAAAAAGCTTCCAATATTTTTGTATCTCTCATTGCACCAACTATCTATAAAAAGCATAATATTGTCAAGACCTGCAAAGAATCTGTAAACTAGTTTGTCTAACATTTCCATCTTCTTCTAGCCTGACGTAGTCTAGAATTAGGATCTTTAGCAGCTTTAGGAAACTGTTTCATTTGACCAGCACTTCTTGCACAATACGACTTTCTACGTTTTGCAGCAGCGGAACCTTTTTTAACTTTTCCAGTTACTGCTGTTTTTAATTTAGAACCAGGGTTAGCTGCTCTATAAGCTTTAACACCTGCTTCTGTCATTCCTGCACCTTTATCAGTTGCACGGAAATTCTTTTTATTTCTTTTAGGCATTACGTCACCACCTCTTTTAAAACCTTGAAGCATCTTGCCGTAATATTTTTTATAACTTTGATTTTCTCCAGGACCACCTTTTATAAAACTACCGGTGTATTTTGTATTTGGCATTTTCATATCATTCCTCCAATTGCTTTTCTATCTCGTTTAGAGAACGTTGCAACGTTGGTTGGTTTAGGTCCAGTATTAGATACTGCTCGTTTTCGTTTGACAGCACTCGCCTTTTGCGACTTTGTCATTTGTGTGGCTTTTGCAAGTGGGACGCATTTCGGATAAGCCCTCTTGCTTCCCTTCTGTCTTCCACAAGGTTGATATTTTCCATTTTTCTTTGGGGCTCCAATATCTACCCATTTGTCGTCGAGCCATTTTTTTAATCCACTCATGAATTCTTTCCATAAGCGTTTCCTTTACCTTTAGTAGCTACTTTACATATTCCACCGCCGGCTTTTTTAGTCCGACCTACTTTGCCTTTACAATATTTAGATGCCCAAATATTTGCGTATGCACTTGGGTATACATCAAATTTTTTCTTAGCAGCAGCTTTTCCTGCAGGACAAAGTTTAGCCATTATCTCGCTCGCATTCCTTTTTTGTAACCCATTCGTTTTGCAACTGCTGGAGCTACCTTTTTAAGTTTTCTTATGCCTTTACCTTTTTTACCTTTTGGAATTGGTTTTTTCATAATTAACCCTTCTTAAGTTCTCTAACTATTCTTTTCTTTTCAGCTTTAAGATTCTTCTTCCCTTTTCTAGTTCTTGCTTTTTCAGCATCAACTCTTCCAAGTTCTTCAAGTCTATTCATACGTTTAGTATTCTTGTGAACCTTGCCACCTTTTTTATACATAGCTCCACCTCTCATACCCATATCGTCTTTGTAGTATCCTGAAGCCATATCTTTTCTAGCAGTAGACATTTTTCCACCACCCATTTTCATTGCTCTTCCGCCAACTTTCATTGGTGTTCTAGAATTAGCAACTTGTTTATTGAATCTTCTGTTTGGCATTATTTTTTTCCTCCGTTTTTAAAGATTTGTGTTCCCTTTATTCCAAAAATACTTCCCACGACGAGGATCCAAAGGGTACTGAACCAAGTCGGGAGTGCCGCGAAATGCTCGAAGAAAGTTTTCACTTTATCGAGAGCGCCAGGATCCTCCGAGAAGACTCCCCACGCGAGCACAATTATTGGCGCCGACAAAATTACGAGAACGAACTCGTCCTTGTAATCATTTTGACGTGCCTCTAACAACTTACCCTGATAAGCTTCCTCACCTCGAGCTTGTCGTTCTGCGTGCAACAGTTGAGCATCAGACATCGCGACTTTTGCCTTTTGCTTGTTAGCATAAATTTTACTACCAGCAGAGACAGCTAATTTAATTGCCGAAATCCACATGTTAGTACCAAGTTGCTTTTTTACTTTTAGATTTTAACATTCTTTTAGTTCCTCTAACTTCAACTTCATCTCCAACACCTATTTTGTTGAATACTCTGTCTTGGTTTGTAAGGATAGTAGATCTTGGATCTGTTTCAGTTCTAATTTCTGGAGTTGTAATCTCTACACCACCTGTTTCATTAGAAGAAGCAACAGTTCCTTTACTACCGTAAGAAAGTTTATTTTTTAAATCTGCCATAATTTTCTCCTTAAGCTGTTATAATTATTTTTTCTTAAAATTTCTACCAAAATCGTGAATTTTACTTCGGTTAGCCATTTCTTGTTTAGCAAGGGAAGTTGCAGCACGTAATTCTGCAAGCTCTTCGTTCTGTTCAAGCTTTTCATCCTTGTTTTGTTGGTTCATAAAAGCTTTCATTCGGTCAAGATTAATTTTTTCTTGAGATTGTTGTGCTTTTGTGAAGTCATCTTGTGCTCTGATGTCCAATTCTCTAGCTTTTAACTTAGCAATTGGGTCATTTCCGTATTCACCCATTAACTGAGTCTCTTCTTTAGCAAAATCTTCGAACATTTCTGCAATTAAAACTGCTTTTCTAGACTCTATCTGCATATTTATTGCCATCATCTGCTGTTGCATCTGTGGATCTTGAGCTAAAGCAGGATTCGCTTGCATTTGTTGTTGCATTTGTTGCATCATTAAGATTTGATCTTTAAATTCTACTTCAACTTGCTCTAATGCCATTAAACTTATGTGTTCAAAAATATTTTTTTGCATAGAAGCAGTAACCATCGGATTTCCTCTAGCCATTGAAGACGACATAAAGTTTAAATGGGCTGTTATGTGAGCTCTATGGTCTTGTCCTTTAAAAGCTTGGAACGGTTGACCACCCAAAGCTTGAATAGCTTCAATAGATGGGTCCATTGGCATTGGTTTTGGAACTGGTTTTAAAACCATATCAATATTTTTTACACCCAACGCTTCGTACATAGCACGATACGCATTATATAAATTATGCATTTGCGGATTTGATTGTGCTAATTGTAATTCCGCTTGAGCAATTGATATTCTTTGTGTTTGAGAAAATATATTAGGGTCTGCTACAGGTAAGATATCTATTCTATCATCAAAGTCTTGTTGCTTAATACTTCTTTGACCGCCTACCACATCATAAGGATACTCTTGTGGTAAATATGTTTTAAATACTCGAGCAAGCATCTTGAACTCATTCTTAAGACTCACATAAATTCTTTTGTGAATCGCAGACATTGTTCTGCTTCCTCGCTCCAACAAAGCTACTGTCGTTCCCACTGCTGCTTGTTGATTCCCGTCACCTACTTGAAGGTCAGCTATGGACGCGAAACGCTGTCCAGCTGATACAACGACACCCATAAGCTGTAACAAAGTTTGTGAAGGCTCTTTGAATGGTAACGCCATAAAGGCATCTTTAATGTTTCCACCTGGAGCATCCACATCTCTAAATTCACCTGGAGTAATAGATTGCGCGTCATCCCTAATTCGAATGCCGCGCATCTTAAATCCTGCTGGCAAATTGGAGAGGGTACCAGCATCTAGTAAAGATCTTAATGCAGCTGTTGCTGTTCTTGATAATCCACCAATCATGTGAATTAAACCAAAACCATAAAAACCTAAACCAGGTAAAAATTTAAAATGTACAAAGTAAGAAATTTTCTTTTTTAATGGATCATTAATTTCGTAGTTTCTTCTAATAGATAAAACTTCACGTGATGCTTCTTCGATTGTTACAATGTAAGGTAACTTAATTCCAGTAGGTTGACCATCTTGTCCTCGGTCCTCGAACCCTTCTAAATCTAAATCGACATGAAATTCTAAAATATTGTAGACATCTTCATTTTGTGTTTTTTGTATTCCCTCTAACTCTCGTTCTTTTCTCTCCAAATCAGACTCTGTATCTGCAGGAGATCCAAGGTCCACATCTCTGTAGAAACCATTCACTTGTTGTTTTCTTAAATCATTCTCTTTGGTTTTGATCACATGGATCACGGCCGTTGCATCTTCTAAAGATGTTGCAGAATAAGGTACAACCAAATCTTCTGCAGGTACAAATTTAGAAACTGCTCTGCCTAAAAGATCATCATAATAAATTTTCTTAAAGGCAGATCCAGCAAGAGGTAGATAAAATAACAATTGATCGAATTCAGGTTCGTATTCCTTCATCTGATCCATCAACTGCCAATTCATAAAATCTTTTACTCTAGTTGATTGCATTTCTTTTTCAGGAGATGGTGCACCCATAATTTGAGTTCTAATCGGTCCATCAGCTGGTAATAATTCTTTGTAAGCTAACGCTTGAAACTGTGTGACTGCTTCAGCTAGAACTGGGTGAGTTGCACCTGCAGCTCCATTGAAAGGTTCTGTTCTATCTTCATATTTAAATCCTAAAAGATCTAATCCAGTTATGTAACTGTGTTCCCATTCTTTACGAGACTCTTTGTAGTCCATGTAGTTTTGATTTAATTCTGAACCTAGAGGACCTAATATTTCCTCTGGTAATAACTCGGCTAAATTGTCAAAGTGGTTTTCACTTTGTGCTTGGTTAAATGCTCCAGGTTCAAAATCAATCTCTACACCGCCATCTTCAGTGGGAGTAATTTCTGCGTCACCAGGGTTTGGTAATGATTCGTTAATTTCTTCTTGAACCTCAACTTGCTCTTCGGGCCCTGCTATTTCAACCGTTTTTTTTACTTCGGTTAATGCTTTGTCTATGTCTGCCATTTATTTTCTCCAATTTATCTTGTTTATATGCTTTTGATTCATTAATCAAGCCTTGAGGATCAGGGCCACTTAATGGTGGGATTTGATCTCTTTTTACATGAGGCATGTTTTTAGTAAGGGTTGGGTTTTTATACTTACTAGGATGTTTAAATACGAACGTCATTACCAGTAAAATTTCTTTTTTCTTTTGGGTTGCTGCTCTTCTTGATAATCTTCAGGATGATCTATAAATCCGCCTTGTCTGTATCTTAACAGAGCCTGTGTTGTACTGTCAACTAAATCGTCATGATCGCCATAAGGAAACGCTGCACACTCTTCAACAAGCTCTTGTGCAAACTCTTGATCGAGAGGCGCCCAAATTTGTCCGGCTTCAAATAATGGAGATACGGCATTGACTCTTGCAATTTTATCTTGACCTTTACTTGGTGTAAAATTCATAGCAGGAATTCCCATCTGTCTAAGTTCATACATCAAAGGTAGTCCTGATGCTTTTGCTTCAATAATAACTGTCTCAGGATTCCAATATTTATATTGCTCTAAAGCAACACGACGAAGTTCTGGAAACTCTAAACGTTCCTTATAAGAATCTAATAATATTAATTGACGAGGCGAGTCTTCGTTTGGACGAAAAACTCCCCAGGTAGTAATAGCAGAGTAGTCAGCTGTTTCTTTTTTAAGGTACGCTGTATCATAACTTTGAATGGTATGTTCGATGTGAGGCATATGTTTAGACTCCCAATTTTTCCACCACTCACGTTTGATGAGAGCTCCTTCTTCTGAAGTTGGGTTTTGCATGTACTGCGCGTTCCACTTTGCAACACCAGCGGATGCTTTAACAGATTCGAGGTCCTCGAGCTTCCAATATTCAGGCCAGACTGGTTCTCCACTTGGAAGGATTGCAGGAAACTCTACCACTTCCCATTGATCCGCGTTCTCGTTTTTTTGTGCGTTCAATAATCTTTGTGTTAAATCTTTCGTAGACCATCTTGTCATGACGACAACAATACGACCTCCTGGTTGAAGACGCTGCCTTGGTCCTGAAGTATACCACTCCCATGCATTATCAAATGCCGAAGGTGAGTTTACATCTTGCTCTGAATGTGGATCATCGATGATGAGTAGATCAGCACCTCTACCGGTTACCGCACCTTGGACACCAACAGCAAAATATTCACCACCGTCCGATGTATTCCAACGTCCTGCAGCTTTACTGTCTTCTTGGAGTCTTGTATTAAAAATTTGTTGATACTCTTCTGAGTCAATTAAATGTTTTGCTTTACGACCAAAGTTTACTGCAAGCTCCGCTGTGTGAGTTGCTTGAATAATTTTTAATTTAGGATTCTGCCCGATCATAAAAGCAGGGAGAAAGAACGACGCGAATTCAGATTTAGTATGTCTAGGTGGCATGTTTATAATTAGACGGGTCAATTCTCCAGTTGCCAATCTATTAAATTTGTCTGCTATGGTTTGATGATGGGACCCCTCTATAAAATCTGGCCACATTTTTTTTACAAAAGATAAAAAATTAGTTTTAACTTGCTTAAGTTCTTTTCTTTGATGCCGTTGTATAATCTGTATCTTGAGCTTCCTTCGCTCAATAGGATCTTCTATTTTATTAATATCTTCAACAGTTAGCATACATTTAAATATGGGTGGTAAACTATTATACACGATTAACAATGCAAATCAAACTATATAGGGTAGGTCTGGGACCCCTATAATTTTAAGGGGTATTCGCGTAAACATAAAAAGTTTGAATTCTGATATAGTTCCTTTAGGGTCCCCTTTAAGGGTGGGTCCCGCCCACATGCTCTTCTCTATGAGCTATGCAGTTCTTGCATAGGATAATGTAGGATAGGCCATGCAAATACTGCATGGCCATTCTTCCTTAACGAAGCTAGTTGTTTATCTTATTCAAGATATTCCTTTCAATACTATTTAATTGATTAACCATAAATCTATGTCTAGTGTTTTTGTTTACTAGACCTCGGTTCGTGATTACTATTTTTAAACCCAAATGATTTTTGAATAGTTGTCGAAGAGCAGCGTCACTTGGATCGTGTCTAAAGTAAGCCTTGCCCCAAACGAAATCTAAAAACCTAGTTCTGAAAATAATTTCCTCGACAGTTTTTTCTGTGATTTCATTTACTCCGATTGCCATCATCAACCAACCTAGAGTGTCCGCTTGTTTTCTTTCATCATCTTTGAAAGTCTCTTGGTTGTACTTGTTCATCGCGTTGTAGTGTACTTCTAACATTGTATTCCTTTCGTTAAGTTAATAAATCCATTATGCATATCTATCCTATAATGTCCACTATGTATGTGTCCATTTTGGGTCAGCCTTTTTTCTTTTTTTATAGGGTGGGCCCCGCCCACATGCTCTTCCCTATTTTTTTTGTGACGGGTTAAACTTGCTATAAATATTGTATTTAACCTTTAACTCAAGAACGCGCCACGTTTGGTTATTTATTTATCAAATTTAAACTCCATTTGTTTTTGCCTGTCAAAACTTTCAGTAAGTTTTGATTGTCTATTTTTAAAATCAATAGCTTCGTTAGTTCCCTTGATACCAAGATAAGCCATGACACCACAAAGGGCTATGCCTAAAGCATAGCCCAAAGTAATTAATGATAATATTTCCATATTATTTACTCGGTAATGCTAACAGCGAATTAGGTAAATCTAATTGTATGTTAGCTGTTGCCATTTCTTTTTGCAACTCAACCAATGTTGGTTGAATGTGGCTTCCAGTATAAAGTATATTCAAACACTTTTTCTTTTTATTCTCTAGTGCATGAAATAATTTATGTTGAGCTCTAGCGTGGACTTCTGCTTCTTCATAACAAGCTTTTTTAATTTTCTTGTGTATGTACTCAACTGGGTCAACATCATCTTTAATTTCAATGTTGATTTTCTGCATATCCCACTTATTACGCTTTTTGATATTATTAAAAATCTCGGAAATCTGATCCGCGATTTTTTGCGTTTGATAACGTAAATCGTTTTCCATAGAATACTTTTTCTGTTGGAAATCTCTTAACGCTTTTTCTTTTTTTGCCATGTCTTTAATTAGACTAGGCAAGTTCTTATGTATTACTTGAGCGAATTTATCTCCAACTTCCTCAACTTTATCTTGAGCCTGTTGTGATATTTCACGCTCTACTCTATTTGACGCAATACTAAACTCATCTCTTACAAAGTCTTTGTAATGGTCAACGTGGTCTTTTCTTAATGGTTGCATAACTGTATTCCTTTCATTAGTTAGTTATAAATATTCTTATAGGTTATTATAGGATATACGTCAACCCCTAAAAAACATTTATTTTTATTTTTTTTATATGGGTGGGACCCGCCCACATGCTCTTCTCTGGGTGCGACAATATTGTCCTTTAATAAATAGGATATTCTGATAAGGTCTTTTTATGTTATTTATTCTGTTTAGGTGAAATAAATAATTAGATCCAGGGGATACCCTAAAAATTCCCCTGGATCGAGATCTGCTTCTTAGTAGTTTTAGAGCACAAATAAATGAAACTACGCAGACGGATTTTACCCGTGGGAATAGACGCAAGGTTCGTCTCCATGCACGGGTACTGATCCCGAACTAGGTCGGCCAGATCCAACGGTAGGCGCTAGTGCACAGAGTATTTGCTAGAGGCAAATGACCTGGTTCGGGATCGGAATACCGATTGAGCAATGCGCTCGGACGTGGAGTGGGGTTGAACACCAGCATAAAGACCTGGGAATCGGTGGCACCAGGACAACACCCACCAAGTCTTTCGATCATTTGTGAGTGTAAGGTTTAACTCTCCCCAAGTCCTACAGGGTTGTGTAGGACATTTTTTTAAGTTTTTATTTTTTAGGGTGGGTCCCGCCCACAAGCACTAACCACAGGCTACAAGCTCAGGGTGGGTCCCGCCCACAAGCTCTCCTCTGCGGCGGAATATTATATAGGAATTTATAGGAGATGTCAAGAAAAAAATTTTATTTATTTTGAGCCGTGGCCCTTGCATCTTATGCCATAATATCCTATATGAAGGAAAAGAAAGGAATACAAAATGAATAAATTAAAATGCCCGACGACCAAACAAGGCTGCAAGCCTGACGGCTGGCCAGCAGGTAACCCAAAATTTATGCATACTAAAAAAGCCTGGGACCTAGTAGGCGGCTTAAGTAAACCTGGCAAGATGCCAGGATGGTCAATTGGAATTCCTGCTGCTGAGTGTAACACGGGATCCAAATTGCGATTAATACCTAACTCGGTCTGTAGTACCTGCTACGCGTTAAAAGGCTGCTATGTTTTCAAGGTTGTTCAAGATGCTCAGTATAGGAGGCTGAAGGCTTTGAAAAAAAAGTTATGGGTCTTCGCAATGGTGACCCTGATTAACTCTAAAAAATCGGATGTATTTAGATGGCACGATTCAGGCGATGTTCAAGATCTAGATCATTTAAATAAAATTTTTGAAGTCTGTAGACAGACGCCGACTAAACGCCATTGGATGCCGACTAAAGAAGCCTGGATAAAGCCGTACCTGAAGGACAAGCCTGCGAACCTAGTTGTAAGATTATCATCTTCGATGATCAATCAGCCTGGTATTAAAAGCTGGCCGAACACATCAACGGTAGTTACAAAAAAACCCAGCTGCCCGGCTCCAAAGCAGGGCGGCAAATGTTTAGATTGTAGAAAATGCTGGAACCCAAAAATTAAAAATATTAGTTATGGCAAGCATTAGATCTAAACATAATAATCTATTAAACTATTTCATTTGCGATCACGCGCGCCTATCAAAGGCGTACGTCCGCAAGTGTGAAAAATTCCTAAAAACCCATTGTCTCGTCAAGGGTAAGGAACAGAGGGCTGGTAGTATTCCACCAGCCCTCAAGCAGAAATAAAAAATAAGGGTGGGTCCCGCCCACAAGCACGCACCACAGTCCGCAAGCCGAGGCCACAGGCCACAGGTCACAGGTGCATGTTT
>Ga0208545_1000950_pt1 | contig 13251 bp, 15 predicted proteins | sample DEB08_DNA_12_FD_185498 | JGI IMG/M metagenome (GOLD analysis project Ga0208545, IMG submission 185498) | Aqueous microbial communities from the Delaware River and Bay under freshwater to marine salinity gradient to study organic matter... | ecosystem: Environmental > Aquatic > Marine > Coastal ... | reverse complement strand
TAGGTCTATCATCAGCATATCCATGCAAACATTCCCTATAATAGGACAGGGTTTTCCGCCTACAAAAACCACGCCTTTGCCTTGCCCATAAACCCTTGAAATGCCATCTGCGTGGCCAATAGTTAATGTGGCCACCCGCATTTTTTTATTTGCCACAAAACCTTTGTTATAACCTACCCAATCTCCTTTTTCAATGGAGTGAATTTGAGAAATTTTAGTGGTTAAGGTCGCTACAGGTATTAATAAGGCATCTATTTTTGGATTGTTTCCATAGCCGTATAGCGCTATGCCACTTCTGACCATATTGAACGCTGCCTCCGGGAAGTTTATTATTCCTGAACTATTGATGAGGTGTTTTATAGCTACAGGACCAATGTGTTTTTCAATGAAGGCCACTCCATCTTTAAATCGTTGGATTTGTAACTCGGTAAAAGCCCTTTCTTTTAAATCATCAGTTGCCGCTAAGTGAGACAATACAGCTTTCACTTTAACATTGGACTGACACAAAAGCGTTTTACAAACCCTCTCTAGTGTGCCTGTAGAAAGGCCCAAACGGTTTAGGCCTGTATTTAATTTAAGATGAATGGGGTAATGACTGTCCAATGGCGCTACTTGAATGAAAGCCTCCAAAGTTCTTATGGAGTAAATGCTTGGCTCTAGACAGTGATTGACAATATCATGGAACTCCTCTGGCTGAGGGTGTAGGACTAAAATGGGTGTTTTTATGCCAGCTAATCTTAAAGCTACCCCCTCATGGGTGTAAGCTACGCCCAAATAATTCACCCCTAAATCAGTGAGTTTTTGAGCTATAGCAATTGATTCAGACCCATATCCATTGGCTTTTACCACCCCTAAAAGCATTATTTTAGCGCTTATTTTAGACCTCATATAGCGGTAGTTGTGGGCCAGAGCGGCCAGGTCAATTTCTAAAATTGAAGGTCCCATTTAGGAAATGATTAGTTGGATTGCTTTTGTTCTGTATCCGGAATTGGATTTAAATTACCCGCCGTTTTTGAAGGATCTGCCAAGGCAATAGGGTCATTAACTTCTAAGTCTTTTACCCTTTCTTTTAACATGGCTTTAAAGTAAGCAGACCTACTCAAAGGCTCATATTCTGTAGTTTCTCCCAATAAAACAAGTTTTTCATTGGCAGATTTTCTGAAGCTATAATTGGCCAAGTTTCCTGTTCTAGTGCATACCGCGTGTACCTTGGTCACATATTCTGCCGTAGCCATAAGTGCTGGCATTGGCCCAAAGGGGTTGCCTTTGAAGTCCATATCCAAACCAGCGACAATAACCCGTTTTCCTTTATTGGCAAGATCGTTACACACATGAATAATTTCAGCGTCAAAAAACTGTGCTTCGTCTATACCCACAACATCGCATTGATCCGCAAGAATTCTAATGTTTGCTGCTGCTGGAACTGGGGTAGACCTAATTTGATTTTCATCATGGGAGACCACCATTTCATCGTGGTAGCGGGTGTCTATTTGAGGTTTAAATATCTCTATGCGTTGCTTGGCAAATTGGGCTCTTTTTAAACGCCTAATAAGCTCCTCTGTTTTTCCAGAAAACATGGAACCACAAATCACTTCTATCCATCCAAAAGGCTCTTCATGATTTACGGTATTTTCTAGAAACATATTATTTTATTTATTAGACCCATCAAGGCATCGGCCTTGGGCCATAAAAATATAAAATTAGACGCAAAGCAAATGGATTTTTATCTAAAAAACCCGATATTAGCTTTAGTATGAAAGAAAAGCTCCACCAAGAACTTCAGCGCCTGGCAAAACATATCATAGATGCCAATCACAGCAGTGAGTTGGCACCACTATATGAGACCGCCAAGACACTCTATGAGAAGCTCGCAGTATTGAAGTTTATTTCACAAAATCTTGGGGATCCTCATTTAGACACGGATAGCAATCAGATGGCAGAGAAGTTCCAGCAAATGGCCCATGAGGTGCTGTCTTCTGGAGAGGAGCTTCCAGAGTCCAATCCCCATGAAACAGATATTATGACACCTGGAATGGACACCATTATTGATATGGTGTCTCATATGCCTAAAAAAGAGCGCCTCCCACAGGAGTCTGTTCCTGAGACCGAGCCGCCTCAAGATTCCCCTAGTGACAAGCAAGCACAGCATGCTGGTGTCAAAAACACAGCAACCACTTTAAACGGACGTTACGGCCAGCAAATTTCTTTTGGTTTTAATGACCAAATTGCCTTTGTAAAAGAGTTGTTCAATGGGGAAGAGGACAGTTTTAAAAGGGTCGTTTCTCAATTGAATACCATTGCGTCTCAAGAGCGCGCAATGTCTTTTATTGGCCATTTAGTAAAGCCAGAGTACAACGATTGGAAGGGTAAAGAAGCTTATGAAAAAAGATTCATTGACCTAATCTCCCAGAAATACCGTTAACCAAATTGATTAGAAAGACCCTATGTCTAAACTGTACTTAGTTCCTACGCCTATTGGCAATTTAGAAGATATGACCATTAGAGCTATAAGGATTTTAAAAGAGGTTTCACTTATTTTAGCAGAAGACACCAGGACAAGTGGAAAGCTACTCAAGCATTTTGAAATTGAAACGCCCATGTTTTCTCACCACATGCACAATGAACACAAGACTGTGGCTGTTTTGGTCAACAGAATGAAAGCAGGGGAACCTATGGCGCTTATCTCAGACGCAGGTACTCCAGCCATTTCTGATCCAGGATTTTTACTTTCTAGGGCATGTATAGAAGCTGGGGTTGCTATTGATTGTTTGCCCGGAGCCACCGCCTTTGTTCCTGCACTTGTGAACAGTGGTTTGCCCAATGATAAATTTATCTTTGAGGGCTTTTTACCCGTAAAAAAAGGAAGACAAACCCGTTTGACTTTTCTTCAAGAAGAATCCCGAACCATCATTTTTTACGAATCTCCCCACAAATTACTCAAGACATTACAGGATTTTTGCACTTATTTTGGCCCAGAGAGACCTTTGAGTGTGTCTAGAGAAATCACCAAGTTATTTGAAGAGACCATTCGAGGCACAGCACAGGAAGTTTTAGACTACTATACCGCCCATCCCGCAAAAGGAGAAATAGTGATTGTAGTAGGAGGCAAGCCAAACCTAAAAGCCCCTAAAAAGTGAGCGCTGCATGGGTTATTTCTCTTTTCACGATTGTCGTAGTTTATTTTTTAGACCAATCCAAAAACAAAGCGCTTGCAGCGGTATTTGACTGGATTCCAGCAGTACTTCTGGCCTATGTAATTCCGGCCTTAATTTCGTATTTTTTCTCTGTAGACTACAGCGCAGACGCCATTCACGGCTTTAGTAAAACATGGGTCATTCCTATGGCTATTGTCGCTGTGATGAGTAGCCTATCATTTGCTCAATTAAAGGCTATTGGTTTTAAGCCCATAGTTTTGTTTGTAATTGGGTCCGCCATTATTGCCCTATTTCCCGTAGTTTTTGCTTGGGGATTTTTAGATTCCGACCTGGTGCAAAATCAATGGATTAAAGCCAATTATTGGAAAGGTATTCCACCCATTGTAGGCAGTTGGATAGGGGGGAGTACCAGCCAATTGGTCCTAAAAGAATTGGCAAAAACCTCGGAGAGTCTTTTTTTACAAGTATTGGTCATAGACACTGTTTTGGTCAATATTTGGACCATATTCATGTTTCAGATCATTAAAAAGAGCCATAAATTAAATACTTTTTTTAACATTTCAGACAGGACTATTCCAATACCTATCGCTGCGGAAAGCCAAAAGAAACTTCCCTGGTATTGGGTACTTGCCCTACTCATTTTAGGGGTTTTTCTTGTAGAAATCTTCTTGACTATTTTCGTGGTTAAAGTGATTGCCTTGTCTTTATTGGGATTATTGGTGAGCCATTTTATTCCCAGATGGAATTATGCTTTTGCCCTTCGATTGGGAGGCGTTTTGATTATAGTGGTCATGGCCATTTTAGGACTTAAACTTCAGTTTACGGCCTTGTCAATGCCCCTTGAATTTATAGGGTTTTTAGTCCTTTGGATTTTTGTTCATTTTATAGGAATGGTATTGGCAGCCAAGGCTTTAAACCTTCATTTGGCTTGGGTGCCTATTGCGAGCATGGCCAATGTAGGCGGTATTGCTACCGCTCCAGCAGTAACAGCGGCTTATGAAAAAAAATGGATGCCCCACGCCATTGTTTTGGCTATTCTAAGTATGGCTACAGGGACCTTTTGGGGCATGATCACCATTTTTCTTTTTCAACAGCTTTTTAAGGTTTAAAAACGCAGGGTTTTTTGTACTTTTAAGTGTTCATAAAAACAGTAAAAAATGAAAAATTTAGTGACCACAAAATGGCTTGGAGGTATGGCTTTTGAAAGCGACAATCCCTCAGGGCATACCATAAAAATAGATGTAGATGCAGAAAACGGAGGAGAGAATTCAGGCCTAAGACCAAAAGCGCTTATGCTGAGCTCCCTAGCTGGATGTTCTGGATTGGACGTAGCGTCATTAATGAAAAAAATGAAATTAGAGGTGCGTGCTTTTGAGATTCAAACAGAAGCCAATCTAACAGATGAGCACCCTAAATTCTATGATGCAGTCACTATTTCGTATCATTTTTTTGGGTCTAATTTAGTAGAAGACAAGCTTCAGAAAACAGTAGACCTTTCTGTGGAGCGTTACTGTGGTGTTATGGAAATGTTTAGACAGTTCGCCAAATTAGAGATAAAGACTGTTTTTCATCACGAATAAGTCCTTTTAGAAAAATATTGACCTCAAATGCACCTGCTGCAATTTTACAGTGAGGCCATGCATTAATCCTGCCTTATATCATAATGAATTGGATCGAAATACCCCTTAGGGCCCCAGAAAGAATAAAGGAGCTAAGCGAATCGCTTGGTATTTCTAACGTACTGTCCCGGCTTTTAATCCAAAGAGGCGTTTCAGATTTTAATGCTGCCAAAACTTTTTTTAGGCCCGAAATGTCTCAGCTCCACTCCCCCCTTCTCATGAAGGATATGGCGCTTGCTGTAGCACGAATCATACTCGCTATGGAACGCGAAGAGTCTATTTTAGTCTATGGAGATTATGATGTAGATGGCACCACAGCGGTGGCCTTAGTCGCAGATTATTTACAACAGTATTATCATAAAGTAGCTACTTATATTCCGGACCGTTATGAAGAGGGCTATGGCGTGTCTTATCAAGGCATAGATTTCGCTAGCGAAAACGACATAGGGCTTATTATTGCATTAGACTGCGGCGTAAAAGCCATAGATAAAGTAGCTTACGCAAAGGAAAAAGGAATTGATTTTATAATTTGTGACCACCATACGCCTGGCCCTATTTTACCAGATGCCGTAGCCGTGTTAGACCCCAAAAGATCAGATTGTAATTATCCCTACAAAGAACTTTGTGGATGCGGCATTGGGTTTAAGCTCATACAGGCCATTTCCATGGCTTTGGAAGCCCCAGAAGAAGTGGTTTACCCTTATTTAGATCTTGTAGCCACCGCTATTGGAGCAGATATTGTTCCTTTAGATGGTGAAAATCGGACCCTGGCATTTTTAGGTTTATTACAAATAAATAGCCACCCAAGACCAGGATTTAAAGCCTTTTTAGAGAATTTTAAAAAGCCCGTTGTTACCCTCACTGACCTTAATTTTACGGTGTCTCCAAGAATTAATGCCGCTGGCAGAATGGTTCACGGCGCACATGCCGTAGCGCTATTACAAACAAAAGACATGGCACAAGCCAAGCAAATGGCCGCCGCAATTGAGGACAATAACACAGAGCGAAGAAGTTTAGATCAGTATATCACAGACAACGCTTTAAAGCAGATCGCTGGAGATTTGGAAACCACCAATGCCACCACAGTAGTTTACCAGCCAGATTGGCACAAAGGAGTTATTGGTATTGTAGCCTCTAGACTCATAGAAACCCACTACAGGCCCACCCTTGTTTTTACCAAAAGCGGTCATGTATTGGCGGGTTCAGCAAGGTCTATTAAAGGATACGACGTATACAAAGCCATTGAAGCTTGTAGCGAGCACCTCATTCAGTTTGGGGGTCATATGTATGCCGCTGGGCTTACCTTGGCTCCTGAAAAATACGATGATTTTAAAAATGCCTTTGAAAGCTACGTTTCTACTACTTTAGATTCCGCATTAAAAATCCCTCAAATTAATATAGACAGCCCGCTGTCTTTTTCAGAGATTAGTCCTAAATTCATTAGAATATTAAAACAAATGGCTCCTTTTGGTCCTGAAAATCCCATTCCGGTATTTAAAGCTACAGGCGTTTATGACACAGGTTATGCAAAAGTGATTGGGGCAGATCAAACCCACCTCAAGGGAACGCTTACCCAAGATGGCGCTACAAAGATTAATTTTGTGGCCTTTAAAAAGGCCGATGCCTTAGCACTTCTCTCCCATCAAAAAAAGGTGGACATTGTTTTTAATATATCAGAAAATTTTTGGCAAGGACAAACCACCATACAATTACAATTATTGGATATAAAGCCCCATGAAGGCTAGGACATCTTTATTGGGCAGTTTGGAGCTTTAAAGAGGTTCCGTCATAAACTCCATAGGTGTAGTGAGAGATCCAATCTCCGGTGTTTACGTAGGTCGCATTTTCTGCTACAGCGATCTCTAAGGGTAAATGTCTGTGGCCAAAAACAAAGAAATCATAGTGTTGCTCTGTGAGCTTTTTCTTAGCGTACTGTACCAACCATTCCTGGTCTTCTCCTAGAAACACCACATCTTCTTCTCCAGAAATGAGCTTATTTTTAACAGAGAGATAATGACCTAATGCCACACCAATATCTGGGTGTAGCCATTTGAAAAACCACTTAGCTATTGGATTGGTAAAAACTTTTTTCATTCTTTTAAAACCTTTGTCTCCAGGACCTAGCCCGTCTCCGTGACCGATTAAAAAAGTTTTATTTTCAATAATAAATTCTTGGGGTTTGTGAAATACTTGAATTCCTAATTCTTCTTCAAAATACCCATGCATCCATAAATCATGATTTCCCACAAAGTAATATATAGGGATTCCAGCATCTGAAAGTTCTGCTAGTTTTCCAAGCGTTCGGGTAAACCCTTTAGGAACAACTGTCTTGTACTCAAACCAAAAGTCAAAAAGATCTCCTAAAAGAAAAATAGCAGCAGCAGAATCTTTAATAGTATCTAGCCAAGAAACAAACTTCTTTTCCCTAGGCAAACTTTCTGTAGCGCAGGGTGCTCCGAGATGATTGTCACTGGCAAAATAGATTTTTTTACCGTTTGTAAGGGGTATTTCCTGTTTCATAAAGCCTAAAGATAGTAAACAGCTAGTTATCTGAGGCAAACCATTCCGCAAACGAGCTGTCTGTTTCTTGAAGCCTCAAAGAGAACAAGGCAATGTTTTTTGGCAATCTGGCTTTAATTTTATCTGCAAAATCCAGCACCATATTTTCTGAGGTTGGTTGGTAGTTTGCTAAAATCACAGCGTGTCCTCTGTTAGTAAGCTCTTTTGCCAACTCTATGTGAGGGGTGTTTTTATTAAATACTGTGGCGTGGTCAAATACATCTACCACCTCTTCTTTGACAATTTTTTTTAAGTCTGAGAAGTCAATCACCATACCTAGTTTTACAGCCCCTTCTTCTTCTATAGGGCTTCCAATGACTGTCACAGACAGTTTATAGCTATGGCCGTGAACATTTCTACATTTTCCGTCGTAGCCAAATAAGGCGTGGCCGGTTTCAAAACTAAACTGTTTGGTAATTCTAATTTTGCTCATGAGAAAAGTTTAAGTTGCAAAGGTATTCTTTTTGCAAAACCAATGCTTAATTGAACTACATTTATCTGTTCTTTTAAATATTGTAAGTGGCTGCATTGTACCGCGAAATGGACGTTGAACTAGACCCATTGTTCGAAACCATTATTTCAGATTTAATGACCCAAGACTACAGTGTTGTGGATCATTTTATAGACCCTAAAACGGTGTCTCTTTTGAGGAATTCTCTCTTGGCTCACTTTGAGGAGGATCGTTTTAAAAAAGCAGCCATTGGAAGTAAAACCAATGAAGTCATAGCGGCGGCTATCCGTGGAGATTATATCTTGTGGATAGATGAAAAGGTCCAGACCCAAGTAGAGACTTTGTTCTTTAAAAGATTAAATGATTTGGTGGCCTATTTGAATAGGACCTGTTTCCTAGGTATTCTTCAGACAGAATTTCATTACGCACTGTATCCTACAGGCACAGGATATAAAAGACATTTAGACAGCTTTCAAAACGACAACAAAAGAAAGCTCTCTATTGCTTTTTATTTGAATTCTGAAGATTGGTCGCAAACAGACGGAGGCGCATTAGCCCTTTATCTTGAAGGGGATCAAAGTGAGGAGCAGACCATACTTGTAAATCCTATTGCTGGTAGAATGGTTATTTTTGAAAGCCAAAAAATCCCTCACGAGGTATTAATAGCACATAGAGACAGGCTCAGTATTACCGGATGGCTTAAAACCAGTTAACTATTTTCGTTTAAATTTTTTGTTGTTTCTAAATTTATTGAAAAAGTATATCACACCTACGACTAAAGCGAGGGCAGCGAATAGAAAGTTCTGATTCATGGTACTATTTTATAAAGGATTTGAATGCAGCTTGTGCTTGTTCTGTTAAAGCGAGCGCTGCTGTTTCTGTAGCATTAGCATCTAATAGCTCAGCCCAATGATCGGTCCCTTGCCAAGCCGTTTTTTTTATTTGATGAAGGGCTTCTTTACTGTATTGGGTCAGGGCCAAAACCCATGTATTTGTCTCTGCAGTTAAACTCTCTTGGGTTTTGGAAATTTTGTTGAATAAGCCGTTTTCTAATCCCCACTGTGGGCTTTTCCACAGGCTTGGTTCAAGGCTTAAATCGGTGAATTTGCTTATGCCTACTTTTCTAATCACAGCAGGCGCAATCACTAAAGGGCCAATGCCAATGGATAATTCAGAAAGCCTTAGACCGCTATTTGGACCAGCAATCACATAGTCGCTCGCCGCTATTATTCCAAGGCCACCTCCAACAGCTTTCCCCTGAACTTTGGTTGCGATTATTTTGTTAGACGTCTTCATTTCAAGGATTAAACGGCCAAATCCTTTGAAAAATTCCGCAGCATTTTTCAGGTCTTTTAATGCAGACAAATGCGCTATGGATGCACCTGCACAAAAGGCTTTTTCTCCTCCAGATTGTAGTAGGATTAATTTAACCCCTGAATGCGAATTAAGATTTTTTATACTGCCAGCCATTTCCGCTAACATTTCTGGATCACAAGCATTACTCGCCGGGTGTTGGAAAGTAATGGTGGCAATAGCATTTTCTATATGAGTGTGAACAGTCCCTTTCATAATTGTTTTAAATGTAGGTGTTTTGTTTTAGGGGTAAAAATTTTCTTCGAAATTTCCAGATTAAGGCAAGCCCCCTTGCGACCATCCAACAACCAAAGGCAACCCATATTCCTGTGAGTCCCCAATTCATTTTATTACTCCAGAAAACCAAGGGTACAAAGACCCCAAAAGAAGTGAGTAACAATACATTTCTCAAAAATTTCATTTCCCCCAAGCCTTTAAACATTCCGTCTAAAACAAAAGCAACACCATTGGTGGGTAAGCAGATTAACAAAATAAAAAAGACCCCTTCAAAAGCCAGTAAAGTGCCTTCGTTTTCCGAAAACAGCCCCCCTATATTTCTGTAAAATATTGTTCCAATCACCAATAAAATACTTCCCATCACGAAACCAAAAAAAGCTACTTTTTTACCTAATTCCCAGAGCTGGGTATAATTTTTAGCCCCTAATAATTTACCGCCTATACTATTTCCTGCGGTCCCATATCCCTCTATAAAAAAGGCAGAAAACAACCACAGATTGAGCAAAATAGTATGGGCGCCAATATAAGTAGTTCCCATAGCAGTAGCCTCTCTTACAGATAAAATAAGGGCTGTATTTAAAGCCAAAGAGCGCACGAAAAGATTGGCGCTCATGCCAATAATATTTTTTAATTCTGGGTGTATGGGCCCTTTTACAATCAGCGGAAAATCAGTCTTTAAAAAGAGCAAGCTCAAGGCAAATACAGCCATTACTATTTGCGAAATTAGGCTGGCCCAAGCGGCCCCTTCTAAAAACACAGGTTCAATAAATCCCTCTATTCCATAAACTAAAATAAAGTCTAATCCAATATTTAAAAAAGCGCCAGTAAGCGCGACTAACATTGGCCATAAAGTATTTTGTAGCCCCCTAAAAACACCAAAAACACCAAAGGTGAAAAGGGTTAATGGAAACCCCCAAATTCTAATACTAAAATATTGCGTACACATTTCAAGCAAAGGGCCCGAGGCGTTCATTAGTTTAAATATCTCTGTTTTAAAAGCCAAGCTTGTAACGAGCACCAAAATACTTATAGAAACATTCACATACATGGCCTGCATGGGCAGTGCTTTAATCCCGTCTAAATTGTCCTTACCCAAATATTGAGAAACCAAAGCAGAAATGGCACTTTGGGTTTGCCCCAATACCCAAACCAACATGGATAAAAATGAGCCTACTATTCCAGCAGCAGCCAATGCTTGAGCACCTTGAATAGGTATATTTCCAACAATAGCGGCGTCTGTTAAAGATAGAAAGGGTTCTGCCACACCAGCAATGGTAGCGGGAATGGCCAAGCGATGAATTCTTTTAAGCGGATTTTCTGTAGCACTCATTATTTTAATTAGTATATAATGGGCAGTTCAAAACAATGAAAAGGGGCTTTACTCTTAATAGGGAAATAAATATCTCCTAATTTAGAGTAGCCTCTTTTGGTGTAGAAAGCCACATTTTTTTCATTTAAACTAAAGGTGTCTAGGCGTACAGAAATAAAACCTTCTTTTTTAGCTTTATTTTCTGCAAAATCCATGAGTTTCTTGGCGTATCCTTTGCCTTGGGCAATTGGGTGCACACAAAGTCTATGGATATACATGTTTTTCCCTGTAGCACACATCCATTGAACGGGTTCGTAAACAAGGTCCTTAAAATCACTTATCACAACCGCTCCTAACACATTTCCTTCTTGTTCAAAAACATATAATTCTTCTCGATCTAGGTCTTTCTGAAATGCCTCTAGACTCGGATAATGCTCATTCCATTGAAATATACCATTTGCTGTCATATGTCTCGCACATGATTGGGTGATTTCTAAAATGAACGGCAGGTCTTTTGCTTTTGCTGGTCTAATCATATATTAGGGGGTCAAATCTTATAGGTATATTACTAATCACAAATTTATAGTATATTCATGGTAGTTTAATACCTAATTCTAAATATACCTAACATCTCTTTATGAATCATATTCTCGTTCCCATAGGAAGTAGTCCAGACATTCACGAAACCCTTCAATACGCGGTAGATTTTGCGGCGCCTTTACACTCAAAAATATTTGTAATGGAAGTGTATAATGCACCATCTGCACCAGGAACACTGATGAATGTGTCTGAAAAAGTGGCACAGCAGAATAAAGCACATTTACTAGAAGTTATTGGTAAAGTAGATCCCAAGGGCTTAGAAATTAAAATAGTCACTTACAACGGAAGTGTGGTAGAAGGGGTTAAAGCCATTTACAAGGAGCTTGGTATAGATCTAATTATCATGGCGCCTAGACAAAACGATATTCAGGATATTTATTATTTAGGCCCTACTTCTGGAAGCATTATTAAACGCACCAATATTCCGACCCTAATTGTGCCCAAAAAAGCGGTATTTAAACCCTTTAAAAATGTATTAACTGCTTTTAAATCTGGTATTCTTAAAACAAATAGAATTTTATCCCCACTTTTGGAGATTCAGAAAAACCACCAATCTAAGGTGTCTCTTTTACTGGTTAAAACACCAGGATATACGGAAGAAGATTTAAAAATAAACACCGCATTAATGGACATGAGTAGTCAGGTTAATATGACCCAAAACGCCACAACTTATTTAGGTGTATTAGAGCATTTTAGAGACCAAAAACCAGATCTTTTGTGTGTTTTTAGAAGAAAAAGAGGGTTTTTTGTCAATTTATTGGAAAAAAGCACCATTTTGAAATCTGAATTTCACGTGTCTATTCCTGTATTAGTATTAAGCGTGAAAAAGGACTGATTATTTTGCGCAAATTAAAGGTTTGAGATTATAAAAAAAAGTGGTTTCTTTGCCTCGCTTTGGGGGATTAGCTCAGTTGGCTAGAGCGCTTGCCTGGCAGGCAAGAGGTCAGCGGTTCGAATCCGCTATTCTCCACTAAATAAGCATCGGCTTTAGCCTTAAAAAACAGACCTTCACAGCAATGTGAGGGTTTTTTTGTGCCTATCTATTACACCACAAATTTAAACAAAAACCCTTAAAGTGTCAGATTACTGTCAATATTTGACACCTATATGACAGTTAATTAATCTCTTTTTGTATTCAAAAATATAACAGTTTCTATCTTTTTTTGTTTTTAAATAAAGACACAATTATGACAGAGACAATTGTTATTCGGTTTACTAAAAAGGACAAGGAATATCTATCCAAATTAGCCACAAAACACAGACTTACTTTAAGTAGTTTTTTAAGGTCTGAATTACTGAATTCATTAACATCTAAATCTAAGTTAGATGTTTAAGGGTGTTCGTAACGACAACGGCAGACCAGTAGGCTCTAAAAACAAATCTACTGTACTTATTAAAAATACTATTGCATCCATCTTAGATGACAATGTAGAGTTGTTTAAAGAAAAATTACTGCAGCTAAATGACAAGGATTTTGTAAAGGCTTATATGGACTTGGCTAAGTATGTTATTCCCACAATGAAAGCGGTTGAGGTAAATGATATTACTGAAGACAATGTCCCAAATTGGATTGATAATTACAATGAAGAGCAATTAAGAGAGGCTTTAACCAAACAAATATAGGTATGTACTATAACGATATTAAACAAGCATTAAAAGACAGCTTTAAGCAAGTATTTACTTGTTATAAAGACAAACAAACGGGGTATGAGATATGGTTACTTAATGGTGAGATAATAAGCGCTTTTGGTCGTTAAAAAGTTCTCATAACCCAAATGAAATTATGGTATAGATAGCTGCACCATATATAATTTTGTATTAATTCCCATAGGGTGCGTATAGCATAAGAACTGCGCAATACTTCTATCACCTAATCAAGTTGGACGGTAGTTGGTTCAGATAAAATAAGACTGTGTAATAATTGCGTTGGCTATTTATTTTCTAAACACTTCGTAAGCACCCACCAAC
>Ga0208545_1000945_pt1 | contig 13270 bp, 13 predicted proteins | sample DEB08_DNA_12_FD_185498 | JGI IMG/M metagenome (GOLD analysis project Ga0208545, IMG submission 185498) | Aqueous microbial communities from the Delaware River and Bay under freshwater to marine salinity gradient to study organic matter... | ecosystem: Environmental > Aquatic > Marine > Coastal ... | reverse complement strand
ACTTAAACGAAACTTCATTAGAGCAGTCTTTGATTGACATCGCTGCAATGACTGATGAAAGAGGTTTAAGAATCGCAGCTAAAGGAGTTAAAATGATAATTCCTTCTGCGAATCAGTTCAACGCTGAAAGACTTATGAAGTCTCAAGGTAGAACTCAGACTGCTGATAATGATATCAATGCAATCAACAGCATGGGAATGATTCCTCAAGGTTACAGAGTGAACAATTTCTTAACTGACCCTGATTCATTCTACATTATCACGGACGTTCCAAATGGTATGAAGATGTTCTCAAGAACTCCGTTGACTACGTCAATGGAAGGAGACTTCGATACTGGTAACGTTAGATACAAAGCTAGAGAAAGATACGCTTTTGGCGCATCTGACTATAGAGGTATCTTTGGTTGCGAAGGTGCGTAAGCAAAGTTAAACATTTTTGTGGCCGGACACAGTTCGGCCACATTTAATAAATAACATGGTGGGATTCATGAAAAATTTTACAGTTAAAATATGGGCATACGATCATTACGCAAAATTTAATGTTTTGTCGGAAGATAATGCTATTTCTCTTGAAGAATCTATCCTTGACAAATTGGGAGAAAAGAGTATAAACTGGGAATATCTCGGAAACAACTATAATAACGAGATAAATCGAATAACTTATGAGGAGGTTATTGATGATACAAGACCTATACAAACAAAAAAGGTCCTTGGAGTTGAAGTGGCAACAGGAGCATCTGTCTAATGATAGATACACTCTTGAAATGGTCAGAATTGATGACAAAGTTAAACAAGTCATTACTGAGATCAAGCTTGAAGAAGCTCAAATTGCTCACAGGCAGAATAGCGTTGAAGGCGCTGCTCCACAAGTTTCTGTAGCTACTTAAGTACAAAGCTACATCGCTGAAATCGCACTTTCTTATAAGGCTCTCTTGCACTCTACTAAAAACTAATATATAAATAATTCACTATACAATTTAAAACGATATATGGACGCGTATAGTCGACGGCCTAGAGACTATATATCATAACTAGGAAAAGGAGAAAAATTATGGCAAATACTACATTTTCAGGACCAGTCAGATCAGAGAATGGTTTTGAACAAGTAACAAAAAACGCAACAACAGGTGCATTTACAACTAGTGCTACTTACGGAGCATCTATTACAGGTGGTGTGCAAACATTATCTGGTGCAGGAGCTGCGGATCTTACAAACTTAATAACAGAGCTTACTACAGCCGGCGGAGCTGCTGCAGTAACTTTAGCTGATGGAACAACTTCAGGGCAAGTTAAAATCATTAACATGATTGTTGATGGTGGTGGAACTGCAACAGTTACTCCAGTTACATTTGCAAACGGAACAACAATTGCTTTCGATGCAGTAGCTGAATCAGTTACTTTAGTTTGGAATAGTACTATTGGTTGGGTTGCTACTTCAGTAAACGGAGCAACAGTAGCTTAATAATTAATTTATTGTGGGGCTTTGGCCCCACGTAAATTTTAGGAGAATAAAATTATGTCAATAACATCAAAAGTAAGACAAACGATTGTTTTAACTGCAGACGGTAATTTACAAGGTTTAGTAAATACTGCAACTACATCAACAGCTACTAATCTTACAAAGATTAATATTATGAATGTTTATGGAATGTCTACGGCAGGAGACGCTGAAATAAAAATTTATAATGAAACTGGAAGTGCAACAGCAAAAAATTTAGTTTTTCATGGTAAATGGGCAGCAGCCGATAACGCTGTTCAAGAATTTAAATTACCAGGAGCTGGTATTTATTGTAATGATGGAGCTTACGTAGATCTTACTAACTGTGATTTTTGTTACGTAATAGGAACATTTTAAAGGAGTAGCCAATGGCTAATACTACTTCCTCATCATATTCATTTGATCAGGATTTCTCGATAGATGAAATTATTGCAGATGCATATGAACGTATCGGTTTAGTTGGTACTGCAGGACATCAAATAAAAACTGCAAGAAGATCTTTAAACATTCTTTTTCAAGAATGGGGTAATAGAGGAATACATTTTTGGGAAGTAGGAAATACTAATATTAATTTAGTTGTAGGTTCAACAACTAATATTGATGCTACGGCTGAAGGATCGGGTGTTTATACTTTTTATAGAAACTCTACAGACGTGCCTGGAGGTGGTGAACCACCACAAGCAACAACTGTTCCAACAGCAAATGTTTATGGTATTTCAGATATTTTAAATGTTTCTTATAGACAAAATTATAATACAACTTCTCAATCAGATACCGGTTTAACTAAAGTTGCAAGAGATGCATATGCTGCAACAGCAAACAAAGCATCTAATGGAACACCTTCTCAATTTTGGGTACAAAGATTTATAGATAAAGTTACATTAACTATTTATCCTTTACCTAACTCAACTGCTGCATCAAATTTTTTAAGTGTTTATTATGTAAGAAGAATTCAAGATGCAGGAGCATATACTAACGCAAGTGATGCACCTTATAGATTTGTACCATGTATGGTTTCAGGACTATCGTATTATTTATCTATGAAGTTTGCACCACAAAGAACACAGGAGATGAAGTTGTTGTACGAGGATGAATTAGCTAGAGCATTATCGGAAGATGGTTCTGCAGCTAGCACATTTATTACTCCGAAGACATACTATCCAAACGTATAATGGCTAGATTTGCAAAAGGTAGTAGAGCATTAGCGATCTCTGATAGATCAGGAGCAGCATTTCCATATAGAGAAATGGTGCAAGAATGGACTGGTGCTTGGGTACATACATCTGAATTTGAACCTAAACAACCTCAATTAAAACCACATCCAGTAGGAGCTGATCCACAAGGATTATTACACGCAAGACCTGCAAGAGTAGAGTTTGCAGTGCAAGATATTTTACCAGAAAACCCATTTACAACAACAGCAGCATCTAAAGTTTTAAGTGTTTCTTTCCCAAACAATGGTTTAAATGAAGGAACATCTTACGTAAGATTTAGTGATTTAAAACAAACTGTAGGTGGAGTTGCAATTACAACTTTAGAATTATCTACAACTTTAAATGGAAACATAAGTGATTCTGCTACATCAATTATTTTAACTGATGGATCTGAATTTCCAACAGCAGGATATATTGTTATAGAAAAAGTTTACACACAAGCTGATTTAACAGCGGGTGTAATTACTAATCCATTATTAGTTGGAACATATGCAAATGAAACTATTCAATATACAGGTAGGTCTACAAATACATTAACAGGATGTACACGTGGAACAGCTGCACCATTTAGAGGAAAAATTTTAGCTAACACTACAGCTATTGCTCATACTTCTGGTGCAAAAATTTATGGATCCTATCTTGCAACAGCAATTGGAACAACAGTAATAGTAGGTCCTAAAACATCACAAACAGAAACACAATATAATTCATTAACAGTACCTTTAGTTTCTAATGCTACAAGTGCACAAACAGGAGGCGGTTTTCAGTGTACAATTGGACCCGTAAATGATAGAGGTTAATTATGGCTGGATTTACATACGCAACATTAACGACTGCAATTAGAGACTACTCAGAAGTAGACTCCAATGTTTTTACATCTACTATTGTAGATCAATTTATCATGAATTCAGAATACAGAATTGCATCTGATATACCTATGGATTCTGACAGGAAACAAGCACAAGCACAATTTGCAACAGATACACAAAGTATAAACGTACCTGCTGAATGTTTATTTGTAAGAGGTGTACAAGTATTTCCATCTACTGCAAATACTAATGAACAAGGTCAGTGGTTAGAGAGACGTGATCAAACTTTTATATCAGAGTATATTGGTAACTTAACAGGACCAAAAGGTTCTACTGCATCAGGAGCAGATGTTACAGGATACCCTAAATATTATTCTATGTTTGGTGGTGCTACAGGAGTGTCTTCTAGCACATCAGGAGGTATGTATTTAGCTCCTACACCAAATGCTAATTATCAATATATAATTCATTATAACAAACTTCCACAAGCTTTAAGTGGTAGTAATACTACTACATATGTTAGTCAATATTTCCCTAATGGGCTTTTATATGCTTGTTTAGCAGAAGCATTTACTTTCTTAAAAGGTCCAACTGATATGTTGACATTATACGAACAGAAGTATAAAACTGAAGTACAAAAGTTTGCAGCAATGCAAATTGGAAGAAGAAGACGAGACGATTACACGGATGGAACATTAAGAATACCAATCGAGTCAGCGCCTCAGTAATTAGGAGAAAAAAATTATGGCAATAACATCGGCAATTTGCACAAGTTTCAAAGTAGAAATATTAAAAGCAGTACATAATTTTACTGCATCATCAGGTAATACATTTAACATAGCACTTTACGATAGTGATGCTAGTTTAGGTGCGGGTACAACTGCGTACACAACTTCAGAAGAAATATCTAACACATCAGGATCAGCTTACAGTGCTAAAGGAAAAGCATTAACAAGTGTAACACCTGTTGCATCAAGTACAACAGCAGTCTGTGACTTTTCAGATATATCTTGGACATCAGCTTCTTTTACAGCAAGAGGATGTATGATTTTTAATGACTCTGCTTCAGGAGACCCATCAGTTTGTTGTATAGATTTTGGTGGAGATAAAACTGCAACTAACGGAACTTTTACAATTCAGTTTCCAACAGCTGACTCATCAGACGCAATTATCAGAATAGCATAGGAGTAAAGCATGGCTGACGTTACAGTATCAGTAACGGGTCAACAAGCCATTGTTAACCCTACAACATGGAACGCATCCAATGTAAATTGGGGTGCAGGTTCGTGGAATACTGGTGGTGATTTAGATCAAAATATTTTACAAGGTTGGGGTCATCCAGCATGGGGTCAAGCTGATTGGGGTGATGCCGATTACTATGATACAGGTTGGGGTAGAGATAATTGGGGATCACAAGTTTGGGGTGGTACTTTTAATATTATTGTTACACCAACAGGTGTTAGTGCAACTACAAATTTAGGTTCAGTAACAAATGTTATTTCAAATGTTGTAGACTTAACAGGTCAAGCAGCAACATCAGCTTTAGGTAGTTTAACAATTGACGTTTCAGTATCTCAAACTTTAACAGGTCAAGCAGCAACATCAGCAGTAGGAACATTAGATCCAGCAGATCAAGTAATGGGTCTAACTGGTTTAGGTGCAACATCAGCAGTAGGATCAATAACTCCTGTAGATCAAGTAATGGGTCTAACTGGTTTAGAAGCAACTTCTGCAGTTGGTACACCTACAATACCAAACGTTGGAATTCCATTAACAGGACTTGCTGCAACATCCGCAGTAGGAGAATTTGTTATTGAGTCAGGAGTTATAATTACTCCATCTGGAATAGGTGCAACTTCTGCATTAGGTAGTGTAACTGTTCCAAATGAAGACGTATCATTAACAGGTATTGCTGCAACATCTGGTTTAGGAACTTTAACTATACCGGTTAGTGTTACAATAATTCCTACAGGTCAAGCAATGACTTCTGGTGTTGGAACTTTAGATCCAGCAGACCAAGCTGTAGGATTAACAGGACTTGCTGCAACATCTGGTATTGGAACTTTAACTATTCCAGATCAAATTGTAGGATTAACTGGTCAATCTGCAACTGTTTCATTAGGTGAAGTTTCACCTTTATATACTAGAGATTTAAGCTATAATACTAGCGCGTCGTACAGTATAAAAACGAATAATACTTCTGCGTCTTATTCAAATAAGACACATAACACAAGCGCATCATATACGGATAAAACACATACCGGTTAAAATGATGTTGACTTGCTATACAAAACACAATATTAATAAGAATAATTAGGAGATTAAAGAATGGCTTCAACATACACACCTCTCGGCGTAGAGCTAATGGCAACTGGCGAAAACGCTGGTACTTGGGGAACAAAAACAAATACAAATTTAAATATCATAGAGCAAATCTCTGGTGGATATGTCGAACTATCAATCGCAGGCGGTGCTGGAACACAAGCTGTTGACAAAACAGATGGTGGAACTGGTTCAGCTGTTGCAACAAGAGTTATAAAATTTACAGGAACAATATCTGGAAACAGAGTTATAACTTTTCCAGTTCTTACAGAAAATTTTTACCTTATAAATAATGGCACATCTGGTGGTCACACAGTACAATTAAAAGCAGCTTCAGGTTCAGGTGCAACAGTTACTTGGGCAACAGATGATAAAGGTTGGAAGCTAGTATATTTTGATGGTGTAGCAACTAACACAGGAGTTTATGATGTTGGTTTTGGTGCAGCAACTTCACCAGGGGGTTCAACAACACAAGTACAATTTAATAATTCAGGTTCATTTGGCGGTGACGCAGATTTAATCTGGACAGCAGGAACAGGTTTAATAATTAATTCTCAGAAAGAACTTAGACTAGCAGATAGTGATGACAGTGCATACATAGGAATGAAGTCGGCGGCTACAGTAAGTGGATCTTACACTATAACGTGGCCAGGCGCGGTAGCAGGAGGAAACGGCTATCTTTTAAAATCAACAACAGGTGGAGTTTTATCATGGGAGGAAGCCGATGCAGGTGGAACTTCATGGCAAGCAGTTAAAACTACAACTTACACAGCAGCAGCTGGTGAAGGTATTTTTGCAAACACATCAGGTGGTGCATGGACTTTGACTTTACCTAGTTCACCAACTATTGGTGATGAAGTAGCGGTCGTTGATTATGCAGGAACCTTTGACACTAATAATTTAACTATCGGAAGAAATAGTAAAAACATTCAAGGTTCAGCAGCAGACTTAACAGTAGCAACTGAAAGAGCGGGCTTTACTTTGGTATTCACAGACGATACTCAAGGATGGCTTCTAAAAAATAACTAGAGGTTAAATGAGTACATTTAAAAATATTCAAGGACGAAACATCAGGTCCTACACAACTAATCCAGATAATCCTCTTGAAGGACAAATGTGGTATAATCAAACTGAATTAAAATTAAAAGGTGTCACGGCAAGTGGTGCATGGTCTAGTTCTTCTCCTTTACTTATTGCAACTGCAACTGCCTCAATGTTTGGAACACAAAATGCAGCTATATATGCTGCAGGTCAAGCTTTAACTCCAGGACCTTCCCCTACTGCAAATACATTAGAATATAATGGTAGCGGTTGGACAAGTTTACCAACTTTAGCAAGTGGTGCTAGAAAAGAATTAGGGGGTTGTGGAACTACTACAGCTGGTTTAGTTTTTGGAGGATTTCCTCCAACAACAGGAAACACCGAAGAGTGGAATGGGTCTGCCTGGTCAGAACAAAATAATTTAGGAACAGCAAGATATAAAGCAGGTTCTGCTGTAGGAGCATCTCAAACAGCAGCTTTAGCTGTAGGTGGTACAAAAGGATCTAGTCCTTATAGATCAAATAATGTAGAGGAATACGATGGGTCAAGTTGGACAGCAGTTACTGTAATACCAACAACTGTTAGAACTTTGGGAGGACTTGGAACACAAACTGCTTTTTTAGGTTTTGGAGGATACACGGATGCTAATACTACACAACCTGCATCTACAGCTTCTTTTGAATATGATGGAACTAACTGGACTGCTGGAGGTTCTTTGTTAGTAGGCACGGCTAGCCAAGGTGGAGCAGGAACACAAACTGCTGGTTTAGCATTTGGAGGACGAACTCCTTCTCCTACAAGATTAAATACGACTGTAGATTATGATGGAACTAGTTGGAGTGCAAATCCTGCAACTTTAGGTACAGGAAGATCTGGTATTCAAGGTACTGGTGCTGGTTCTAATACAGCCGCATCAACTGCAGGGGGTGCAACTGCAACTACTTTATCAACAACAGAAGAATACAATTTTGGAACAAATACAATCACAGCCGCAGCATGGGCAGCAGGTGGAAATATGAATGTTGGTAGAGATCTACTAGCTGGAGCTGGAACTCAAACAGCAGCTTTAGGTTTTGGATCAGAAGCTCCTCCTGGATCTGGTACAGCTGGTAATAAGAGTGAATCATATGATGGAACCTCATGGACTGAAACTCCTACCCTACAAACAAAAAGAGATTCTCTAGCTGGAGCTGGAACTCAAACAGCAGCTTTGGCTTTTGGTGGTGACTCAGATCCAGGAGGAGGAGCAGCTCCTACAGGTGCAACGGAAGAATGGAATGGTTCTTCGTGGAGTGAACAAAATGATATGAGCACAGCAAGAAGACTTCATGCTGGAGCTGGAACTCAAACAGCAGGTCTTGCAATAGCAGGTTACGCACCGCCTTCTAATACAACCGCTGTTGAAGAATATGACGGATCATCTTGGACTACTGGTGGAGCTGTAAGCGTGTCTAGAAGATCATTATCAGCAGCAGGTACGCAAACTGCAGGTTTAGCTTTTGGTGGATTTGCAACCTCTAATAGCTCTGCAACAGAAGAGTATGGAGGAGAGTCTTGGACTACTGGTGGAAGTTTACTTACTGCAAGAAACGGTATATATGGAATGGGACTTCAAACAGCGGCATTAGCTTCTGGTGGTTCAAATCCTGGTCGTGTCAGTTCGACTGAAGGATATGACGGAACATCTTGGTCAACTAGACCTAATATGGGGACTGCAAGAGCATATGGTGGTGCAGCTGGAACACAAACAGCTGGTTTAGCTTTTGCTGGATCAACACCTTCTCTTACTGCTGCAACAGAAGAATTTACAGGTGAAACAACATCACTTAATATAGTGGATATAACAACGAGTTAATTATGACAACATATAAAGAAATTTTTGGCAAACCAATTAAAGTAGTAAGCAGCGATCCAACAGACGCAGGAGCCGAGGGCCAAATTTGGTATAACTCTACTCTTGGATCTTTTAGATCGGTTGTAGCAGTTGGATCATGGGCTGCTGGTGGAACTTTAAACACAGCTAGAGATACTTATAGCGGTGGTTCAAGAAACGGAACACAAAATGCTTTTAGAACTTTTAGTGGATATACTACTTCAAATGTAGCCAACAATGAAACATATAACGGAACTTCTTTTACAGAAGAAGCCGATGTAAACACAGCAAGAAGAGGTGGAGGTGGAGCAGGTACAAATGATGCTGCTTTATTTTTTGGAGGTTACACTACTACAAGTGTAGGTAATACAGAAGAATGGAATGGATCTTCTTGGTCAGAACAAAATGACATGAGTGTTGTAAGAAATGATTTTGGATCTACTGGAACACAAACAGCAGCTTTAGCAATTGGAGCACCCCCTTATGCCGCTACAACTGAAGAATATGGTGGAACTTCTTGGACATCTGGTGGAAATATGAATACAGGTATTGTTAATGGTCCATCTTGTGGAACACAAACAGCTGCTTTAAGAATTGGTGGACAATCAGGAGATGGTCCCACATCATCAACTGCTGTTGAAGAATATAACGGAACAGCTTGGACAACACTTTCAGGGACTTTACCAACTGCAAAACAATCAGGAGGTTCTGCAGGGACAACATCATCAGCAATAAATTTTGGAGGATCAACACCTCCATCAGGAACAGTTACTAATACAACTTTTGGTTATGATGGAACGTCTTGGAGTGCAAAAGCAAGTATGGCACAATCAAAAATTCATTGGGCAGGCGGTGGTGGAACTGCAACTGCAGCCATAGCTGCAGGAGGAAACCCACCTGGAAATAATTCAGAAGAATGGACTGTATCAGTCTTTTCCCCAATAGCAGCGACATGGGCTAGTGGTGGAAATATGGTAAATACATTAAGAGGTAGAGCAAGCGGTGGATTACAAACTGCATCAATAGCTGCAGGAGGAGAAGCTCCTAGAACAGCAGACACAGAATTATATGACGGAACTTCTTGGAGTGAAGTAAATAATTTAAATACTGCAAGAAACCAAATTGGAGGTGCAGGAACTCAAACAGCATTTTTAGTTTTTGGTGGAGAAGCTCCAGGGCCTACTGCGGTAACAGAATCTTGGAATGGGTCCTCTTGGTCAGAAGTAAATGATTTAGGAACTGCAAGAAGAAATGCAGGAGGTTTTGGAACACAAACAGCAGCGGTAGCAGCAGGAGGTTTTGGACCTGGTACAAGTGATTATTCAGCTCTCGTTGAAGAATGGAATGGTTCTTCTTGGTCAGCTAATCCAAACGCACTTCCAAGTGCACGGTCAGGAGTTGATTGTGCTGGAACTGCAACAGCAGGATTAGTATTTGGTGGAATTATTCCTCCATCGGGAACAAAACAAACCGCTACATTTTCATTTGATGGTACTTCTTTTTCTGCAGGTGGAGCTTTAAATACTGCAACAGCAGAATCACACATGACGGCGGGATCACAAACAGCTGCTCTTATAGCAGGAGGGTACGCTCCAGCAGCAAGTACTAAAACAGAATTATATAATGGAACATCGTGGTCAACAACAACTAGTATGTCAACAGCAAGAGGAGGAGGAGCTGGACTTGGATCAAATTCAGTATCTACTGCAGCTTTAGCAGCAGGTGGAAACAACCCTGGTGGTGATTTAAACGCAACAGAAGAATTTACCGGAGAGATACCAGCATTAGCTTACGCAACAATAAGTGACAGTTGATTATGATTAAAAATAAGTTTATACTAACAATAACTAAGGAGTAAATACTATGGCACACTTTATATATGGTACTGCTACAAACACTGGAAAAGGATTCTTCACAGCAGAAGACAGAAGAAACTTTTATCTAGCTGGTCACCCTGCAAATGTCTGGGTCATTGGAAACAATGAAAAAGGCGCAAGATGGTTAGCTGAGAAAAATGGTGTTGAAAAGACAAAAGCAGAAGCACAGGCTTTAGTGGATGCAGAAGTTACTGCAGCACAAACAGCTTGGGATGCTTTGTCTGACGAAGATAAAGCAGCATCACAAGGTAGACCAACAGATATAACACTCCCATAAGGAATTTTATAAATGGCTGGCTACAATGAAATCAGAGGACTGAGAGTTAAATACTTATCAGCAGATCCTTCCAACGCAGAGAATGGACAGGTATGGTATAATAGTACCTCGGGTAATTTGCGTGTTCAAGGTATTGGTATTGCTGCATGGCGTTCAGGAACTTCTTATTCAACAGCTGGATATGGAGCAGCGGGATCTGGTAGTCTAACAGCTGGTTTAATTGCAGGAAGAAATACCCTAGCCTCTGGAGATACTCCTTCAAATGCAACTGAAGAATGGAATGGAAGCGGATGGGCAACAAGTGGAAATTTATCAAACGCAAGATATTATGCTGGAGCTTTAGGAACTCAAACAGCTAGTTTAATAACAGGTGGAGATAATAGACCTCCAGGATCAGCTGGCAATACTTTTACAGAATTATATAATGGTTCATCTTGGACTTCAGGAACTGCTTATCCAACAGCTGTAACTTTAGCTAGTGGTTTGGGAACTACACCAGCTGGACTAATGTTAAATGGTGGATACACTTATTCTTCAACAACAAATGAATACAATGGATCATGGACTTCAGGTGGTTCACTTAACACAGCAAGAAGATGGGTTGGAACTGCTGGATCACAAACAGCAGGTTTAGCTTTTGGAGGACAAATACCTCCATCAGGACATAGTACAAATCTTACCGAAGCATATGATGGTTCATCATGGACTAATGGTGCAAATTTAAATGCTGCAAGAGCAGTTAATGCAGTTGGTGGTGGAATTAATCAAGATGCATCACAAACAAATGCTTTAGCATCAGGTGGCTATCAATCTTCAGGAAGCCCAAAAACTTATTTTAATGAAACAGAAGCATACGATGGAACAAGTTGGACAGCTCAACCAACTATGGCAACGGCAAGAGGATATGGTACTGGCGGCGGAACAGGATCTGCAGGTATAGTAGTTGGTGCGTATACTGGTAGTTTAACTGCAGCCGTAGAAGAATTTAATTTTTCAACAAATACAATTACAGCTGGTGCATGGTCAGCAGGAGCTAATTTTCCAACATCTTCATCTCAAGTAGCTGGTGCAGGATCAAGAGACGCTGGTTTAGGAATTGGTGGTTATCCAGAAGGTTCATCACCAACAGGAAAAAGTTACGAATATAATGGAGTAGCTTGGTCAGCTGAAGCAACACTAAACCCTAGCACTGGAACTGCAGGTGTTAATGCTGCAGCTGGAACACAAACAGCTTGTGTAAATGCACAAAATACTTCAGGAGGATCTCCTTATGTTTACACAGCAACAGGTGAATATGATGGATCAAGCTGGTCAAATGCAACTGCTAGACCTACCAATAATTATGCAAACGCAGCGTGTGGAACTCAAACTGCAGGTTTATTTTTTGGTGGAGCTGCTTCTCCAACATCAATGTCAGCCGTCACACTTTCATATGATGGAACTAATTGGACTGCAGAAGAATCCCTAAGCACAGCAAGACGTGGTCTTTCTGGAAGTGGAACTTCAACTGCAGGACTAGGAACAGCAGGTTATACAAATCCACCATCAACTTATTATACTAATACAGAAGAATATGGAGGAGAGTCTTGGACAGCTGGAGGATCTTTATTAGTTGCAACAAGAGATGGAATGGCATCTGGAACTCAAACAGATTCTATATATTTTGGTGGCGGTACTCCAACTAAAACTACTGCTACTTTCGGATATGATGGAACATCTTGGTCAACAAGACCTAGTTTAGCAACAGCAAGAAGCCTTGCTGGAGCTGGTGCTACATCACCTGTTGGAGCAGCATGGGGAGCTGGAGGATATTATCCAGGAAGTTCTCCTAACAGAACAAATACAACAGAACATTTTAATGTTGAAACAACAGCTGCTAACCCAGCAAGTAATATTACAACATCATAACTTGACTTATAACTTTTAACAGTTATATATAAAGAAATCGAAAGGAAATACTATGACTGAAAAAAGAAACATACATGCACTAATAGAAAAAGAAGCTCCTAGCTTAAATAATTTACTTGACCCAAATGATGTCAAGGAGTTTAAAGAAATGACATCTGAGCTTAGAGATACTTGGACTAAGAAACAAGTCTTTAGAACAGAAACAGAAATGAGAATGTCTGTTTTACAAGATGCAAAATACCCAACTAAAGCTTCAAAATATTGGCAGTGTGTCAGAGAACAAAACGTATTCCTAGAAAACTTAATGAGTCTATCTTTTGATGCAAGACGTAATGAAGTTAAATTAAAAAGATTACAAGAAAAATTAAAGACAGAAGAAGATCCTTTAAAAAGAGAACTACTTCAAATAGACATAGATGAAAAAACTTATTCTGTAGCTAACATGCAACTTG
>Ga0208545_1000940_pt1 | contig 13304 bp, 5 predicted proteins | sample DEB08_DNA_12_FD_185498 | JGI IMG/M metagenome (GOLD analysis project Ga0208545, IMG submission 185498) | Aqueous microbial communities from the Delaware River and Bay under freshwater to marine salinity gradient to study organic matter... | ecosystem: Environmental > Aquatic > Marine > Coastal ... | reverse complement strand
AATTGTATCAGTTAATTCAACACTGGAACTTGCTCCACCAGCATCCTCAACACAAGGTCTAAAATCAAACACATTATATAAAGGGAAGCTTCCTGTTGGAGCAGGAGCATCAGGATCAACCTTTGTAGCAGTATATGTTGGAATATCAACATAATCCATTTGATTAGCAACGTCAGTGTATGAATCTACTGTTAACACATCACCAGCACTATGTTCAAGGTAATCGAATACACATAACAGACGACCTGTCGGTGCAGGCAAACCGGACCTTCTTTGGATGCGGGCTATATCATAATAGTTATCTCGTTGTCCAGTATCCAGTTGGTAATTGTTTGTGATGACCTCATCACCAACAGTAAAGGTACTAACTATTCCAGTAGCTCCAGAAGATTCAGCAGTGATTGATTCATTAGCAGCAAACTGTTTTGCTGTACCAGAGGTATATACTAATTGTATTGGTGAAGTTGTAGTAATAATTCTTGCAGTAGCACCACTAGTAGCACCAGTAATTTTTTCACCTCTAGTAAATGTTCCGTTAACTTCACTAAGAGATATCGTAGGAGCAACTGCATCTGTATCAGAAGCGGCAGACTCAAATACTGCCTGTAATCTGAACACATCAGCTCGACCCAAAGAAATTTGTCTATCTGTTGGTCTTGTTCCAAATGCAGCAGTTGCGCCCGGAACAACCTTGACCTGTTTCATCAATTTAGTTGTTTTGGTTTTCTGAATAACTGATGTTTTAGAAAGGGTAGTCATAATTTTTAATTTTGCACCCGTGCCAAATACCGTAGAGTTAGCTATCGAAACTGTACCAGTACCGCCACCAGAAAATCCTGTTGCAGCACTAACAATATCACCAGCCTTACCCGAACCTGTACCAGCTGTCAAAATTGAAATTGTGTAATCACCTTCACTATGCGAAAGAAATGTTTCATTTGCACCAGCTGATATTGTTACTGTAGCAGATGAATTTGTGGTTGCAACAAACTGTCTGCGAATGGTAATTGCAGTGTCACTCTCTCCGTTATTTGTTCCTGTCAACAAAGTTTTCACAGGACGTTTTGCAAGATTAAACAGAGAAATATTCTTTTCTGAATCTTGTAATTTACAAATAAACCTAAGAGAACCCGTACCGCCGGTAGCAGCCGTCTGCAAAGAAATTGGATTACCTTCTTGTTCTGTTAGAATACTGTCGCCGTTGTTTGCACCATTAGCATCCGTACCGTCTAAATCTAAGAAAGAAGCAGCGGTTGCAACTGCACTAAGAGCAATGTCAGCAGTAAAGTCTTGACCAGCATCAGCATCATCACCATGAACTGATCGAACTTGTTCAAATGATTTTGTCTGAACTAAACTAATAGTCAAGTCTGCATTACCAGAGTCCTCAACAATCTGATCCGACTCAGCTGAGTCGGAAGTAGTGATCTTTTCACCAACTTGGAATGTTCCAGATACGTTTGTAAGAACAAGAGCTGCTCCAGTGGTTTCCTCACCAAATACAAATCCAGTAGCACCACTTGTAACACCTTTAATCTGTGAACCACCATTAGAAGCTACAGAGATTAGTGTCGGACTAGGAGTTCCAGACAATGTAATTCTAGTAAACGGGCGAACATCAAATAAGAATAACTTATAGATAGAATCTGGTTGACCAGCAGTGCCACTGAAATGTTGATAAGTTCTAACTCTCGCAACACCAATCTTCGTACCACTTGCCGTACCCGGCGTGACGATTGCTGTGTCATAAAGAGCTAACTGTTTAAATGGAGTTGCTTCACCCGCCACAAAGGACACATCTGGTGTGCCAAACATATTGTTGACTGTAACAAAGTTACCAACATCAAAAGCTGTACTGCTTGCATTGATGGTTGAAAAGTCTCTTGCCTTTTTTAAATCAATAACAGTAGGAGCAATTTTTTCAATTTCAAAACCCTTGACATAAGCCTTACCTGTTGATATCTGCAACGCAAGAAGTGATTCATCTGCTACGTTACCACTGTCTGTAATTGTACCAGAAGCATATACACCTGTGTAATTTACAGGACCAACACTCGCATCAACAGATTCTTTGATCTGAAACGTAAAGGGTCTTACTGTATAGTTACCAGATTCATCAAACGTTCTGCGAGCAAGTGTTTCCTCAAGAATAGAATACTCTGTGTCTCTTACTTTTTTGATAACACGCCCTGCTTTAATTCTCAATAACTCAATAAAGTTTTTATCATCAGTAGAATCGAGAGCGATTGCAACAAGGGTTAGGGTAAATTTTAATCGGTGGGCGCCTTTGGCTGCAAAGTTAGATGAGCCAGTTGCATTGTCCAACAAGCTTGAATCTGTTTCTGGTGTTACAATTGTCTCATCAATCCTAAGGCCAACTCTAAAATCACCAGCTTTGGCTCGATACTTATCAAGAACAATAACTTGATTTTCAACCTGTACAAAATGTCCTCTGACAAAATATATACCTTGTTCAATCGTTGCAAGCGAAGAGTGACTAGAGACTCTACCAGTACTACCATCGGGAACTGCGGTTCCAGCTGGAACAAGTGTTTCTGATGTAACTGTTGTCATTGAAGCTTCATTGGCAGCAAAGGTTGTTGATCCATGAGTGACCGCAACGTTTGCGCTAATGTTTTCATTAATTACAAATTTATCAAATCCAGCAGCATCTAATGGACCTTGAAACCCCCCTCTTGTTGTTTCTGATTTTCCAGCAAGTTGAGAATTTATGTTCTGACCGAAAAGTGTTACAGGATCAGTTGTGGTTGCTGCAACTGCATGAGTTACCATGAATTTAATACCACTTGTTGCACCCGTAATGATAACTGGATTGTCTGCATTCACATACTGTTGAGGATCAATCGTTTCTCCACCAAAAGTGCTTTGTATTCTAACATACCGTGCTGCGTTCTTACCACCAAGATATGATATTTGGCCCGGAATAACTACCGTACCATCTTTGAACATATGACTGAAACCTTGTTCAATCTGATTTTGAAGAACTGATTGAAGTTGTGTTAATTCTCTTGCTTGAATTGCAAAGCCAGGACGAAACAAGGTTCTGACAAAGTTATCATCTTTGTCAAAATCGTCATAATATGGTGCAACGTTAAGGTCTGTAGATTGAGGCATTTATTAAAACTCCACGATAACTTTGATATCTTCTATCTGGTCTGAAGACCTACTGATTGGCTTTCTGTTTTCTAAGTATATAATATCACCACTATCTGCTGCAAGTTCTGGGTTTGCGTAACCATCGGCAAAGGTGATCGTATTACCTCCCGAAAGTGTTACCGCACTGTCAGCACTTGCATCTGGTGTTCCAACTGCACCAGAGGTAGCACCCGTAACAACATTAGCACCACTAAATGCAACATATGCACCAGTTGTTCCATTGGTTCCATAATCACCAAATCTTTCTTGTGAGTAGTATAGAATTGAATTTGAACTGTCCCACTCAACAACCTTACCAATTGCACCTGTGGTAGCTTGACTAATTTTCTCATCTCCATCAAACGTACCAGACTGTGATGTAAGTTTGATCGCATAAGTAAGTCTTGCAGTTGATACTGTTGCAACTGAAGATGTACCAAACGTATTAGGATCAACAACAATTCCCAACTTACGGAAATCATTTTCTGTGGTAATGTCATCGCCTTCTGCGGCAGTTAGTGTTATACCCATCATGACATAGTGACCGCCAAGTTCTTTTTTAGCATCAAACCCATGTCCACCTTTCGGTCCTATGATCACCTCAACTGCACCACCAGAACCACCTATTGCTGAGGCAGTAGTTAAAGTACTCTCTGAAAAAGTGAATCCACTTGCAAGATTGACTGTTCCAAAAGTGTATCCCGCACCAGCAGAATGAATTGTTGTATCTGTTCCAGCGGTTAAACCAAAATCTTGAATAGCATTATTTGCGACTGTAATTCTAACAATAGCACCAGAAGATGTTCCTTGACTTGTACCATCTCCGTAAACTGCGGCATAGTAAGTTCCATTTGTATATCCAGAACCAGCGGTGATGGCCAAGGAGTCAATTGCACCATCAGTAGCTGCAGCACTCACTGTAGAGTCAGTTGCAACTGGCATAAAATCTGCCGTTAGGAAGTTGTTAATTTGACCGGCTGTAAGAGTGTACATATACTGTAGAACATATCCCCCCGCACTAAAAGGTGCAGTTGTAGTACTTGTGGGTTCCGTTCCACTAAATGCAACCCCTGCATTGTTGTCAAGAACTTTATAGACACGATAATCAGTTGTTACAAAATAAAATGTTGAGTCATAAAGATTTGAAGCACCAGAGGTTGCAGTTACACTTGAACTATAGGTTGGTTTGTACATATCATACGTTGTACCATTAGCCCAATTTCTTCTAGGAATAACTCGTTGAACATTATTTGATCCGATACTCTTGGCAGCAATCATATCGTCCCATGCATAAAATTCATCAGTTGGTCCATCCACAGGAGTCGGTGGAGAAGAATCAGTCCCACCACTTGTTCCAGAGGTGAATGGTGTACTCTTACCTATGAATAGATAATAAACATTATTGCCCGATTCAGTAAACGACTCTTCAAATTGAGAAGCGTTGTGAAGTCTAAACTTTTCTGTGATAATAGCTGCCATTTGTTTTTCCTATTTTATCTATTTATGACGCAACACCGGCACCAATAATTGTTTTAAGAGTAGAACCAGAAGAGTTCACAATTAAGAGCGTTGATGCAGTTTTCATCATGTTACCTGTTAGAACGTTTGACGCACCAGTTGTCAATACCGTTCCTGTCTCATCTCCGAATGTAATTGTTCTATCTGCTGTGGGGTCTGTAACTGTTAAGGTTGTTTCGTTTGAATTAGGTGTAGCTCCCTCAAATACAATAGATGCTCCAGTGGATGTTATTGTTCCCACTGTAATATTACCCGCTGCAAATGTTCCTGTCGTTGTTAGGTTTTCGTTACCAAATGAAATTGCACCAGAACTGTCTGTAATTGATCCAGCGGCAATTGTTGCAGTACCAAAATTTCCCGTAGTGCCATTTACTGTCGTAGTAGCCAAAGTCGTGATAGTAGCAGACGTTTGAGTACCAGCAACAACACCACTAATATTAGGAGCGGTAAGCGAAACCACTGTGGCTGTAGCACTAATACCAGAACACAACGAACTAGCATCACCAAACTTTGTATATACCTCTACAAAGTTATCATTGATCTTTGCACCACCAGCTCTTAGTGTATCACCACTGCCATCGTTGGCGTTAGTTCCGACCCCTAATGATTGATATGCCATTTAACGTTTCCTCTTTCTTATGTTATTTATAACGATTTACGCAGCATCAAACGTTGTTTGTGTTGAATCAAACGTTCCAAGAGTGCTGTCAAAGTTAGTCACTACCGCAACGCCTTCCCCAGCATCAGCTTCTGAAACTGGTAATTGTAGTCCACCAGTTTCAGATGCAAGACCATTTGCGATATTTATTGAGTTCTGTTGTAGGAATGAGAGTGTTCCTAATCCTAATGCACCAGCCTTTTCCAACAACAATTCATCACCAGCATTTGTTCCATCACCATCTGTTCCATTCAATAAGAAGAACCCGCCTTCATTGCCTACAACCGTATTATGAATAGTATCAAACATCACAAGTTTATCACCAAGGTCACGGCCACCCGTACTGTCAAGGAGTAAATTTTCACCAACGTCTGTGCTTGCAGCACTGGCGTCCAGAATAACTTTGTCGCCTGCATCAGTCTTAGCGGAGTCTGTACCATCTAATAATATCTGACCCTCAATATCAAGAACAGCAGATGTACCATTAAATATAATAACTCCACTGTCATCCTCTAATGCGACATTTAATCCAATCTCAAACTCGTCTTGTAGGGATAATCTATTTGTTGGAGTTATAGAACTAATTCTAGCTTCTCTCGTAAACTGTGTTATGTTCCTATTACCAAAGTTACCCTCTGGAATACTTCCCTGATTAGTGCTATCTTCAAACTCAATCTTACTTCCTTCAGTGAGAAGCTTTTCGCCTCTATTAAGTTGGCCGTCCAACACTATGTTTATACTATTATCGCCTGCTTGTATACCCTCACCAAGTAAATGTCCTGTTGAGTCAGTAGCAGTCTCCAATCGGATATGAGTGAGTTCATTTGTCCCGTCTGGGAAAGACTGTAGATTGTCTTCTAGAGTAAATGGTTGACTGTTGCTCTCTTGTAAAAGAGTGTGGCCATTTTCAAGAAGAAGAACATCACTAAGTCTACCACCCTCTAAGATGAAATGCATGTAGTCCTCTAAAACCAACTCATCAGAAGCTGCACTCTGTTCAAATACGATACCGCCTTCATTAGTCTTTAGTGTACCAGCTGGTTCAGTAAACCCAATAGTATCAAACTCAACCAAATCATTTATTGAAAGACCAGAGAGATCGCTAAGTTTAATGCCCGATTGTTCGTTAAGATCGCTTTCATGAGCAATTTTATCTCCGGCATCCGTACCATTCTTATCTGTTCCATCTAAAATCAAATTGTCTTTCATGATAGCTGGCAGACTTGTTCGCATACCATCTTCTAGTTGGATCATCGGTTGATCAAAGAAAATCGAGCCGGGTAGAATACCAGAAGCAAGAGGGGCACCATAACTAGTTTTTGGAACTTTAATCTCTGGCCTAACTTTAAGGGTAGTTACATGAGACAAAGATCGTTTTGCAATTCCATTTTCACCAAGCGCTGTTTCTGCAAGCAATCTACCAGACCCAGCACCAGCATCTAAAAGTATTGAACCGTCACCAGAACTCTGCGAGTTTTCAGCAGCAATATCCAATCCACTCTCAAATTGCAGATTGTCACCGTCAGTTTCTTCAAGAATTAAGTCGCCAATGGCAACACCGTTCTCTTGAATGATTGTGTCAAATATACTGCTACCACCTGTGGTATCAAGAACTCCTTCCCGAATTGCTGTGGTCATTTGGAGAGTTTCACCAAACACAACACCAAACAAAGATGCGAGCTCTGGTGTGAAGGTATCATCACCTGTGTAATCTATGACACCAGCAGCTGTTGTTCCCAAATTAACAGCAATTGAAGTAGCAAGAGAAACCTTACCAAATGGTAAGAAACCCGCTGGATGAACTGAAGCTTTGAGTTCGTTAATGTAGTCAGATAGAACTGAACCAACCTTGACTTCATACGAGAACTGTTGATAGAAATAGGAGTCCTGTATACGAATGATATCTTCATCAATACGACTGTCTGTGTTTAGATAACCACCCGGCTTAGTTATGGTTGTTCCAATTTGTGCTACACCTCTAGCAGTTCCTTGCCCAATAATTTTAGCAGACGCACCACTAGAATCAGTGATGGTATCGCCTATAACATTGAAGGCATCTTCCATAACAACTTCATCACCAGAGTCAGTTCCATCTGATTGTGTCTGATTAAGAATAACCTGATCTGTTCCTGTCTCATTCTCCATCAAGATTTGAGAACCAGCATCAGTGGCAGAACTATCAGTACCATCAATTAACATGTTCTGGCCAGAGTGTTCGTTTAGTATTTTATTCCCATCAGAGTCAATGATGTTTCCGAACCCATCTTCATCGCCGGGGAATACCGCAACGTCATATAATATTGATCCTTGCTCCAGAACATTAACATTTAAATTATTAACAGGTGAATCTTCAGTAACAAATGTATCTAACCCCTCACCTAACAACCTACCATTCGGAGTATTGCTGTGTTTAATTGATTGGCCGTGATTAGATATTTCAGAAACATCTTGAACGATTTGTAAAAGTTTATCACCAGCATCAAGATTACTATCCACACCGCCAGTGGTGTTGATGAGAATAACATTTCCCTGATCCTCATTAACAAGATAACTTGGAGAACCGTTACCATCGGGCAGAGAATTTTCTAGTAGAATAGAATCGGTATTATTACCAAACACAATACTTGTGTCTAATTGGTATTCAACTCTATCCCCAACTGAAAATTGAGAACCATCCAACTCCAATTTGTCACCATCATTTTCAGTAGATTTTTCTAGCATGATATTGTAGTTGGCAAGGTCTGAACCACCTGACGTTTGTATTTCTAGTGAAATATTACTACCAACATCATCAACACTAAAGTCAAATAGAAGAACACCGTCTTCCTGTTCGCCAAAAATATTAGTTCCAGCCGCTTCATCTTGAAGTTTTACATGATCTTCAAAACGCTCATTTCCCCTAAAAGATTTTGGACGATGACTATTCAATAAAAATTTACCAGAGGAATCTGTAGGAACAGCACTACCAGACTCTAATTCAATACCCTCATCAAGCAGAGCGTCCATATCAGATATTTCCATACTGATTTGGTCAACATTAACTTCAAGAGCTTCAGATAAGATTTGGCCAATCTCAAAACTTTCTATAGCAATACCTTGACCTTCTTCACTAAATCCATCTAGTAGAAATCCAGAACCAAACTCATCATTGACTTTGTATATTTGGTTAACGGGTCCATGATCAGGTCTGCCTGGTTCAACAATATCAAAATCTTCTAAAGTAATTCCATCGTTTGTAGCTTCACTCTGTTCAGCAGTCAATCTATTTGTGGGAGTTGAATTGATTGATAACTTATTAACAGAGGGATCAAACGATACAACTGAACCTTGATGAGTTCTTAAACTATTTCCAGTACCAAAAGTTCCAGTAACATCTTTAAGAATTAAATTTGTGTTGGCAGTAACATCAGGTGCGGTAGCATATTTAAATCCAGCATCAGTTACTTCAATTTCTGATATAGAACCAATGTCATCTGTCAAAGCAACCAACTCAGCGTTTGTGCCATTTACAGATGAAACTGTTAGAGATGGTAGTGCAGTATAACCACCTCCATTATTAACAACAAATATTCTATTGACTTCACTAGACTCGTCCAGTGACAAAGTAGACTCTTCAAGAATTATACCATCGGTATCTGTCCCGTAAACATCTCTAGCTAAACTTTCTGTTTCTGATACAACCAGATCGCCCAATATTGATTCGGTATTACTATCTGTTTCACTGTCCATACCAGTTGCAACATTACCAGACTCCAACCGTAAAGCAAATCCATCATCAAGAGCAGCAGTGGTTGAAACAAACAAATTATAAAGACTAGTGTCATAAGAAGACTTTGCTGTATTGATATTGTTTGATGGCATCCAGAAAACACCGCCGGGCACTTGATCGAAAATGAAAAAGGTTGCTTGACCATTATCAGTATCTTTTGCTTTCGCTCTAGCCTCAGAAAGATACAAAGGATAATAATAAGTCTGTGCATCACTAAATCTTCTATCTGTGCCAAACACTGCATATGGTTCACCAACTGCTGTTGCAATAGATGTACCGTCCAACAGAGTTCTATTTTTAATGAAAGATGTTTTCGTGGCACTCTCTTGTACAAGAACCTCTGGTGTTCCATCTATTGCATCTTCAGTTGATAATCTACCACCTGTAACAGACACAAAAGCTCTAGCGTCTGAAATCGAACTATCGCTAGAACTGTTTGTAAATTTGACTCCATCACCAATGTTATATCCAGAACCAGATGCATCAACATGAATATCACTAATAGAGCCTGGTTTAATTTCGCTTACCTTAGCACTTGCAACACCATTTCCTATTGCTGTGTCAAGGGTTACAGAATCGCCAATGCTATAAAGGATACCACCAAATTCGCCAGCAGTAACACTCAACACAATACTTTGAATGGTGAACTGCATAGTAAAGTCACCAGAAGTAGATACTCCCGAAATAGTTTCAGATGCAGTAAATCCTGTACCTTGTATTGAGTCTTTTCTCAAAGAAAATTCAACAACAGCATCAGTACCCTGATTGAATGACGATACACTTATGATCTGTGCAGTCGTTCCAGACGAAGCGCCAGTAACTTCTTGGCCAACCATCTCCGCAGGGATTGCACCTTGAGAATCAGAGGTGCATCTAATAGCTACGGGGTTAGACCAATTGCCATCACTCATCCTCAACATATATTTTGCTGGGTAAGTAATTGTTGCCTCTTGACCTAAGAATATTCTAAAGAAAAGTTTATGACCTTCGGACGTTCCTTTTGCAGCATACAAGTCTCGAATTTGTTTGATAAGATTTCTTTTGGATACACCACTTGCAAGGGAGAGTGGAATTGATTCCATAAAGGAATCTCTGAACGCACTTAGAAAATGATCAACCGTATTATCGGGGTCAGCATACTCTAACAACTGTTGGATATTTTGAACAGGGTTTGCACGATACTTATTAAGAGTGGAAGTAGCGCCACTCGTTGTACCCGTAATAGTTTCTCCCTCAATGAATCTTTGGTTAGCAGTTATGAACAGCTGTTCATCATTATCTACCAGTATCGTAGCAGTAGCCTTACTTGTTGATCCAGTAATCGTTTCACCGATTTCAAACTTACCTGTAGTGCCACTACCACTTTCAAAAACAATTTTGCTCTCACTATTTGAATCAAATAGATCAGTGGAATCTAAAACCAGAAAATTAGGTGAAAGAGTTTCTAATAGGACTTGATCAATAGTTCCGTCAATATCTATCTGAGCAGATTCTAAAAACCGATAATACTGTCTAAGAAACTCAACAAATATTGGGTGGTCAGCCTGAATATAATCAGGAACCTGACCATCTATTTGAGGTGATATCTTAGTATTAAAGGCGCTATCGAAAGGGGCCATCGTTCTAGTAACTCGTTCCTGTTGCGTCTACTCCTGCCGAAGCAGCACTAAAGTTGGCAGCGCCACCTTCATCTCCTACAGCAACAGTATCGACTCCACCTGTGACCTTGGTGTTTACTGTGTCAATTTCTAAAATTTGATTTCTAAGTGCAACTATATCATTTGATCTAGGAAGAACAACAATACGAATACGATTAGAAGTTACACCATCAACATTTGAAATTGAAGTTATAATGATATTGTTAATCGCAACAGCCCCTGTCAAATAGTTAACTGTTCCTGCCGTTTCGTTGGTATAGTTTCTCGTAGCACCTGTCAAATAGTACAGTCTAAGATTTCCGTTTCCATCATCATCAAAGAATTGTTCATCTGTAGAGTTGGCTCCCGAAACATAAAATCCTGTGGATGTTAAGATACCACCCATAGCAGTATTATGCCCCGCATGAGGATTGTATAATGCATTATTATAATACAAGTTGTAGGATTTTGATTCACCTTTTATTGGGGTGAAATATTTTGCTAGTCTAGGATTGACTGAACTACTGGTTATTGAACTATCAGTAGCGTCTATCAAACTCAATAATTTTGAGTGACGCAAGATCGCATCAAACTTAACTAACTCTGTAGTGTTATAATTAATAATGGTTGAAGTAACTTCAGTAACCAAAGTGTCTTTAGTTTTTACAGTGGCACTAGAGTCATATTTAAAATCACATGTCAATAAAACATACATAAAATCTGGATCAACAATTACTGGAGTGATCGATGCCACAGTAAACTTTCCAAGTTGACTTACTAGGCCAGTTTTTTCAGCCTCTGTCAAATTTGTGCCAAGATTATTTCTTACAGATATAAAGACCTTTCCATATTCTGCTGTAGCTACAACACCTAGACTAGAATCAAACGAACCGTTTTCTCCACCAAACACTTGAATTGCAGTAGCGTTAGGATATAACTTCTGAACAAAAACTTTATAGTCGTTAGTTGTCACACATCGTCCCTGTGATGCATAGTCTAGGGGTGCAGATAATTTTATAGACTGAACAGTTTCCGCAGCTGAACCACCAGAAGCAATTTCCAATGTTGTGGTTGTAACATCAATAACTGTATTGATTGCCCCGGAGTTTGTAAATGCAAATGCACCGTTAGCTTCAGCAACATTTGTTACTACACATTTTAGTATGACAATATTTCCATCACTAAGTTTTTTACTTACAACGCCATCGCCAAAGTATATTTCAAACTGCCCCTCTGAAACTTCTTGCAAATAGTATACCGCACTATCTCCCGTCAGTTGAGTTATGTCTGTAGCTTTGGTATAGGTTACTGTGGTTGAATCGGATGAAGAGTTCTGAACTTGAACGGTTAATGTTGTAGTATCGGCCTTATCAGTGTTCAACAAGAATTTTTGATTTACATCAGTCGAATCAGCTGTGTATCTGGTGGTAACATAACTTCCTTCGTAAATTGGAATATCGCTAAAAGTTATTCCAGCACCTGCTTGGGAAGCAGTGAAGTCAGATACAGTTACAAACTGATAAGAAACATTATTGATGGTAGTTGTAAAAACTTGACCCGCATTCATTGTTGCAGTGGCTAAAGTTGCATCATTGAGTGTAACATTAACTTTTGCTCTTGGAGCTCTAACAGATCGTGTTTCATATCCCAAAGTTTTTGCATGAGATACTACACTGGATCGCAACGCCGCACTGTCGATGAACATTTCATTCGCAAGCATGTTTGCATGAAATCCAAGGTAATGAGTATTATACGCTAACACATCTAACAGTGCGCTCATACCTGACCCCTCAAAGTCGTAGTCAAGAAACTGGTCTTGGTTTCTTAGAAAGGTCTTGAGGTTAGTCTTGACCGTATCGAAATCCAAACCAGATATTTCTAATTTTTGATTATTTGCCATTATCGTAATACCTCCAATAGCACGTTTATAGCCACTATATCATTTGGTTGAGTCCTGATTGCAAAAGCTATTTTCATATCATATGCATTACGATCTAGGTCCGGCGTCACATCTATAGAAAGCACAACAGCTCTTGGTTCATAATTTGCAAGAACATCTTGCGCTGCTTGTGATAATGCAATCGTAGTTAAAGGACTAACATTTTCAAACAACAAACCTCTAACTCCAGAACCAATCTCAGGATGAAATGGTTTCTCATAGAAATTAGTCAATATCAAATTTCTTACTGAACGTTTAATGGCAGTAACATTGGTCAAGACATTTACATCTTTGTCTCTTGATCTTTTGGTAAAAAATAAATCCAAGTCTCTATACTGCCTAACTGCCAATGGAGAATTATTTGTTCTCTCTGCATCTGTTAAAGCTGTCAGGTCTTTAAAGCTATTTGTTTTTTCTACGGTTGCCATTATTACTCCAAGGTAGTTTGTATTATTTATAAGGAATTATTAAAGTTCATACAAGGCCTTTGCTGGTATATACTCAATTGTTTCTGCATCTGCAATACGAACCTCTGATATAACTGCTTCAATATTTTCTTGCCAATAATTTAAAAAACGATGGACCCGTGGATATTCGGGAACAATGTCACTCGTTTGCCAAACAAAC